>Ga0114910_1000479_pt1 | contig 19973 bp, 18 predicted proteins | sample MalvireepMed_908_FD_83500 | JGI IMG/M metagenome (GOLD analysis project Ga0114910, IMG submission 83500) | Marine viral communities from the Global Malaspina Expedition - Malaspina viral metaG DeepMed_908 | ecosystem: Environmental > Aquatic > Marine > Oceanic | place: Mediterranean Sea...
ACACAACCACGAACGGCACCTTCCTGACGCCCGAGAGAATGGGGCCTGTGATCGAGGCCGGGCTCGACAAGATCAACATCTCCGTCGACGGCATGAACAAGGACACCTATCAGCGGTTTACCAAGTTCAACTTCGATTTCGCCGGCTTTGTCGAGAACGTCAAATGGGTCTACGCCAACAAGGGCGACATGGAGATCTCGATCAAGATCCCGGGCGAATTGCTGCAGCCGGGCGAACGGGAGAAATTCTTCGATACGTTCGGCGACCATTGCGACCGGATTTTCGTCGAGAACTTTGCCCCCTGCTGGCCCGAGTTCGACATCGAGAAGCACACCGGCGTAAAGATCGAAAAGGGCATCTACCAGCAGGAAGTCTCCAACACCGAAACCTGCCCCTACATCTTCTATTCCATGTCGGTGAACCCGGACGGGCTGGTCAGCTCCTGCTTCCTAGACTGGTCGCGCGATCTCATCATCGGCGACGTCAAGAGCCAGTCGATCAAGGAGGTCTGGAACTCGGACAAGATGAACGCGCTCAGGCTGCAGCATCTTGAAGGCAAGCGTTGCGAAAACGGAACTTGCGGCAGCTGCGGCCAGCTCAGCCATTGCCTGCCCGACAATATCGATCCGCATCGCCCAATGCTGCTGGAGCGGTTCCGCGAAGTGGTCAAACTCAATCCTGATGTGAAAGCCCCTGGCGCCAAACGCCTGCCCTCTCCCGTCGCGGCAGAGTGAAGTTTGTCCACACACCCCACATGGAAGGTGGTGTGGGCAAGGCACATGCAGGGGCTGTGCGCGGCAAATGCAGCAATGCGGATCAGGCATGCCACCCTGTTCCAAGGCTGCCTGCAGGGCCGGCATAACGGGTCAGCGTCACACAAGCTAATTTTGCGAGTTAACACTGGGCGTTTGATGTCAAACAGGAGCTTCAGTTTTGGTGTATTTCACGATCTGTATCCCGACACGGAACAGGCAGCGCTATTGCATCGAGGCGATCAAGGCCATTGCTGACTCAACGGAAACCGATTTCGAGGTAATTGTCGCCGACAATTCCGACGACGCCACCATTCTCGACGACTACTTTCGCACCCAGCTCAACGATAGCCGGTTCAGGCTCCTGCCGCCGGAGGCAACCGTCCTGTCGATGGTCGACAATTGGGAGCGTACGATCCCCGAGGTCCGCGGGCGCTGGGTCACCATGATCGGTGATGACGATCATATCGACGCCGGTGTGCTTCAGCTAATCCGGCGTTATGAACGCGAACGGCCGGACCTTGAGGTGGTCGGCTGGTCGCGGATGAATTACAACTGGCCCGACAACAGGGCAATTCAGACACTTGCTGCGGTGCCGGTCGGTCACAGCACCCATATCCCCGACAGAAAAACCCTGAGCGACCAATTGTATCGCTGGAGCCAACGCGAAAAACGCCCCGCCGGCGGTTTCGGAATCTATCATGGCGCTGTCCGCCGGTCACTGATGGAACGGATCAAGAGTAAGTACAGTGATCGTTATTTTGAACATCCGACCGTGGATTTCGACAATATCTGCAAGGTGGTGACCGAAGCCAAGGCGCTGATTTTCTGTCAGCGTCCGTTTTCTGTTCTCGGCGCCTGCGTTGCGTCAAACTCCGCAAGCACCCAGTCGTTTGAAGCCATGCAAAAGCTGGTCGACGATTTTTATCGCGACCTCGGCAACGGCCAGCAGATCCAGGATGATGATTTTCCGTTCTCACCCAAACTGCCGGGACTGGCGATTATTTCATCGATTGCCGCGACGACCTGGTGGTTCTGCCGCAAATACGGCGTCGACAATGATGGTTTTCAGGAGAATTTCGCGCATTCGGCAATGCAGGAATGCCTGACCTCGCGGACTGAAGAGGAATACAGGCTCAAGGTACAGGGCCTGAGGATCGGCTTTGAAGCTTTTGAGGGCGGCAACTGGGCTGCTCTCTTCAATCCACCCGAAGAGTTCACCCCGCCCGTATCTCAAAACCAGCTTTGCGGAGTCTTCAAAGGCCATATGTATATCCGCGAAAGCGGCCTCGAGAAGATCGTAACGCCGGCAGAGTTCTACCATTTTGCGGAATCCTTCCTGATGCCGGTCAAGCATGTGGTTTCGGCCAGAGAGGTGTTTGCGGCGTGACGGTGCTGTCCATCTGTATTCCGACCCGCAACCGGCAGGTCTATGCCATGTCGGCGGTCCGGAAAATGCTTGCCTGCGAACGGCAGGACTTCGAGATCGTGCTGGCCGACAATTCTGATGACGCTGCGCCGCTGGCGCAGTTTGTCGCAGATTGCGGCGACAAGCGGGTCAAGCTGCTGGCACCCGAGGATCAGGTGCTGTCAATGCGGGCCAACTGGGAGCGGATCGTTCCGGAAACCTCCGGCGAATGGGTCAGCTACATCGGCGACGACGACTATCTCGACCCGGAACTGTGTGAAGTGATCCGTGTAACGAAGAAGACGGTGCCCAATGTGGATGCACTGACCTGGGGGCGGCTTTACTTCATTTGGCCAGAGGCGCGCACTGGCCCTGAAGTCACCAAGATGCCCAATGGAAGCCACCTCATCGGGATCAAGAAAGATGATATGATCCGCAAGCTGTTCTTCTGGGAAGACGCTTCGGACCGGCCGAAATGCCCTTTCGGGGTCTATCACGGGGCTGTCAAGCGCACCGTGCTGGAGGACATCCGCACCACCTTTACCGGTCAGTATTTCGGTCATCCGATTGTCGATTACGACAACATCTGCCGAACCATGATGGTGGCCAACGGTTTTGTCTACTTTGAACGGCCGATGTCGGTATTCGGCGCCTGCAAGGCATCCAACACGATTGGACTGCGCGACGAAAAGGCGGCGGAAAGCCTGATCAAGACGTTCCGCAAGGAGATGGACGGAACCATCGAGGCCTCCAATTTTCCGTTTCCGATCGAACTCGGCATTACAGCGCAGATCGGCCATGTCATCGAATCCTTCAAGCAGGAACAGGGTATCGAAATCACCGCCTGGGAAGAGAATTTCATCAAGGCCTGCGCGCGCAACTGCGAATCTTTCAACAACCGCAAGGCCTTTGAAACCAGGAAATCCGCCTATCGGAGGGCAATCAAGGAATGGCGCGGGAAAGACGCGCTCGCCTTGTTTGACCCGAAATACAAATACCGCCCCGATCTGCCGCCCTTCATGGGTTTCAACAACAATGAACTCAGCCTCCAGATGGATATCGGCGGAGCCGAGTCTGCGGCGGAATATTATGGTATTCTTGAGAACATGTTGTTTCCCATCCCACTGCTTGAGGGGCGTCTGCAATGACGATCATCAACGCGCATCAGACGGTTACACTCAATCCAGCGCCCCCCCGGGAGTCCGACCAGTGAAAAAACTGCTCTTTATCATTCCACCCTATTTCAACGCCAACGACTATCTCGACAAGCACCGTGCAGCCGTTCTGCCGGCGTTTACGATTCCCTACGGGATCCTGTCGATGCAGGCTTACCTGACCAAGCATTGCGAGCAGCTGGGTGAAATGCGGCTGGTCGATCTCAATGTGACGCTGAAGCGACTGGTGGAAACCCAGACGGTGGATTCGCACCAGGAAGTCTTCAACGCCGAGCTGCAAGCGGTGCTGGAAGATTTCAACCCCGATATCGTGGGCGTCTCTGCGCTTTTCAACTCATCGTCAGGCTACATCCAGAGCCTGGTGAAGGGGGTCAAGGATTTCAACCCCGATATCCTCACCATTGCGGGGGGCGGACTTCCCTCGGCCGCCTTCAAGCTGATGCTCGATACCTGTCCGGATCTGGACGCCATCTGCAAGGGGGAAGGCGAGTTGCCGCTCAAGGCACTGATCGATTCAGATGATCCGATGGAGGTGATTGCCACCCATCGCTCCTGGATTAACCGCGCCTCCGTCGCCAAGGGCAAGATGCCGGCGCATGATTTCATCGCCAATCTCGATGACATTCCGCCGATGAACTATTCGATCATCGATCTCGACAACTACAATCAACGCGGGATCGACAAGCGCTACACAGACCAGCCGAAGCGGGAGATGGCCATCCATACCTCGCGCGGATGCCCGTTCCTGTGCGTATTCTGCTCAAACCCGTCGCTGCACGGCCGTGAAGTTCGCTTCATGTCGGTTGAGCGGGTTGTCGCCGACGCCAAGCGTATGCGTGACGAATTCGGGATGACGGTGCTGATGCTGGAGGATGATCACTTCTTCCACGACAAGGAACGCGCCAGGCGGTTGCTGCGGGAACTGGCCACGCTCGGCATACGCTGCGAGTTCCCCAATGGCGCCGCGGTCTATGCGATCGACGACGAAATGGCGTCCCTGCTGGCCGCAGCCGGTGTATCGGCAGTGGCGCTGGCCGTGGAATCCGGGTCGGATCATGTGCTCAACAACATCATCAAGAAGCCGCTGAAAAAGAAACTGATCAAGCCTGCCGTCGAAGCCCTGCGCAAGCACGGCGTGCGATCGCACGTCTTCATCGTCACCGGCCTACCCGGCGAGCAGGACGAGCATCGCCAGGAAACGCTGGAAATGCTGCTCGAGAATGGCTTCGATTGGATCCATGTCTATCTTGCGATCCCGATCTTCGGCAGCCGGCTTTACGACATCTGCGTCGAGAACGGATATATCGAGAACACAGCCAACGAAAACTTCGTGGCAACAAAATCAGTCATCCGGGCGCCGGGTATCGACCCGGTCAAGCTTGAGGCCTTTGCCTACGAAACCCAATTGCGGGTCAACTTCGTCGAGAACTACAACATGCGGATCCAGCGCTACGACATCGCGCTGCACTACATGAAGAACGTGGTTGAAAAATATCCGGACCATGCGTTCGGCCAGCTCTATGTCGGACAATGTCATGCGGCAATGGGAGAGCAGGACCTGGCTCTTGAGCATGTCGCCAAGGCGCGTGCCATCTTCGAGACCGACGAATGGTGGAGAACGCTTGCGGACAAACATGGCTGTGACTATGAGCGCATCATCGGTTCGATCATCGGCGCGCCAGCCGCACGGGCAACGCCTGAACTTGCCAAGCTCGCGTCGGCCTGATCGCAGTCTAGTCCCTCGGGGTCAAAGGCAATTGCCCCGGGAGGACAATTTTGTCCGGGCTTGCGTCTATGCCTGCAAATCCCGCCGACGCGGGAACTCTTCGAGAAAATTAAGAACGGCTGCGCGGAAGCAATCTGCGAATGGCGCGGCGAAGCTGCCTGTCAGAGCCATTCTGACAAACGACCACCTTGCGCGAAAGTCAGGATTCCGGTTGCGCCAGCACGCTGAACCGATAGCTTGATGCTGAGCAAGAGAGGAACCCATAATGAGTTTAGCCGTTTGGCTGGCTTATGCGGCAGCAGTCACGATACTCTCTCTGATCCCCGGCCCAAGCGTCTTCATGGCCATCAGCCAATCGCTCTCCAAAGGACTGAGTGCGTCCATGTTCAGCATGCTTGGCAATCTGCCGGGTGGGATTGTCATGATGACAGTTGCCCATGCCGGTCGGCAAGGCGGAATTGCTGGGCGGAAATGGTCGAGCACTGTCGCCAGACCATGCCCGAAAAACAAGACCAATCGAGAATGCTGACGGCAGCAGGCCGGATTTCCTATCCGTCACATCACTTCAAACTTGCAGGGGTCCCGCGGCCGTTTGCGACGGATTGGCTCACTCCATATTGAGCTGCCCGTAGACACGGCGCACATATCCGCCGAAGGCCTCACTGGTCTTGACGTCAAGATTGCGCGGATAAGGGATATCGACTTTGAAGTGGTCGGCCATGCGCGCGGGCCCAGCGGTCAGAACCGCACAGTGCGAGCCCAGGAAAATTGCTTCCTGAATGCCATGGGTGACAAGGACAAAGGTCTTGCGGCTTTGCTCCCAGATACGCAGCATTTCAAGGTTCATCTTCTCGCGCGTAATGGCATCCAGTGCCCCGAACGGCTCGTCCATCAGGACGAGTTTGGGATCATGAACAAGCGCCCGGGCAATGGCGGCTCTTTGCTGCATGCCACCTGACAGCTCGTATGGGTATTTGTCTGCGGAATCCGCGATCCCGACCATGGCCAGCAAATCACGCGCACGCTCGCGCGAAGCCTTTGCAGGCATACCCAGTATCTGCGCCGGCAACACAACATTGTCGATAATGCGGCGCCACTTGAGCAGCAATGGTTGCTGAAACACCATGCCGACATCGCGTCCTGCAACGAATTGTTCCTGCCCCTCCCCGATGCTGACGGTGCCGCCGTCGATGCCATGCAGCCCGGCCAGGATTTTGAGCACCGTGGTCTTGCCGCAGCCGGACGGGCCGACAATCGAAACCAGGTCGCCCTCGTTGATGGTAAGCGTCACATCGGAAACGGCAACAACCTCGCGCCCGCCGGTGCGATAGACCTTGCGCACATTCTGCAGGGAAATGATCGGCTGCGGATCGGTTTTGGGAGATACTGCGGTCATGACAGCCACCTATCAAGATTTTTTCTGACAAATTCATCGTCATTGAGATCGGGATGTGCCGCATAGACGCGATCAATCTCCGCGGCCTGTCCGGGAGAGAGCCCCTCGGCGGGATCGAGGCACCAGATACCTTCCAGAAGGCCCTGACGCCTGAGCACTTCGTGACAACCGGCAATGCATCCGTGGAAGTTGTTGGCCACGTCAAAAAATGCAGCATTGCAATCCGTGACGCGCGCGTCGAGCCCGAGCAACTCAGGATCAATGCCGCCTCCGGAGACCTGGCCGGCCTTTATCCGCGCCAGCAGATCCACCGCCGCGCGTGTCCACACCGACCAATGCCCCAGAAGGCCTCCACGAAACCGCAGGGTTACAGTTTCACTGCCGCGGGGAATTTCAAACGGCGTCATCAAGTCCGCGACGATGTGGTCGTCATTGCCGGTATAAAGGGTAACCCGGTCCTCGGCTCCGGCCGCAACAACACCGCGCATTACATCATATGTGCGATAGCGGTTGAACGGAGCCACCTTGATGCCGATGACATTTTCAATGGCGCTGAACTCGCGCCAGAAGTCAAAATCCAGTTCCAGCCCACCGACTGCCGTCTGCATGTAGAAACCGATGATCCTGATCTCCTCGGCGACACGGCGGCAATGATCAAGCAGTTCCGCATTGCTGCGGCCTTTCAGGGCAGCCAGACTGACGAGTGCGGCATGATAGCCAAGCTCACGCGCCGTGCGGGCTTCCTCAAGCGCCTGATCTATTGGTCCGGCGACACCCGCAATCATCACCAGAGGACGATCGGTCCAGCCGCGCGCGTCCTCGATGGCAGCTTGAAGCACCGGCACGAACATGCCGTTGTCGCGAATGGCAAACTGGGTCGTGTGCACGCCAACCGCCAGTCCACCGGCACCAGCATCGACATAGTATCGGGTCAAGGCCCGTTGGCGCCGCCGGTCAAGTTGGCGGCTTGAATCGAGCGCCAGAGGATGGGCGGGGATTACCGCACCAGCCTTGAAGAGTTCGGCGACTTCTGCCGGCATTTCATGCGGTTTCAATGTCATGTGGATACCCTTTTGTGGCTCAGCCAAATTCCGGTCCGGCGATAGCTATATGCCGCCAGTCGCTGTCGGGGTTTGCACATTGACCTTTGATCATGCGCAAAAACGGACGTTCCCGGGCGAAGCCCTTTTCTTCGATATAGGCGACCGTCGCCTCGGCGGAATCGGGAATGTCGAGAATGACGGTTCCGTCGATCTTTTGCAGCGCCGTCTCCAGCAATTTCAACCCCGCCGCCTCATCGCGGCACGCCAGAGGACCGATTTGGGTTGCCCGGTCTCCATTCCGGCCAAAACAAACCGCGTCGTTTACGACCTGGAAAACCTCCGGCACCCTGGCGGCAAAATCGGAAAGCAGGATATCCCGTTCAACGCCGAATGCGGCACCGTCTCGCGCAACCGCCTGCCGCCGGCCTTCGGAGGACACTGCCGCAGGCCGTCCCTGCGCGGTTCGGGCAACCTGTCCGCGCCAGCGCGTGGACGACCACATTCCCTTGAAACCAAGCGCCCTGTAGAGGGGTTCGCCCGCCGGTGTCGCATCGAGCAGCACGGCACGGCCCTGTGCTTCCAGAGCTGCAAGGCAATGCTTCAGCATCGCCGTGCCGAAGCCTTTGCCACGATGGGCTTTCCGGGTCAGAACCATGCCGATCCATCCGCGGTCATCGCCATAAGGCATGATCGCCGCAGTCGCCGCCAATACGCCGTCGTGCTCAAGGCCGGAGACAGACCCGTTGCGGATAAAAAGCATCCAGTCTGACGCAGTCTGGTTCCAGTTCGCCTCTCTGCTGAGTTCCAGGGCTGCAGACACATCTGCTTCCCCGAGCAGGCGAATGGGTGCTGGTTCAGTATGCACCATCACGCGCCTCAAAATGCGTCGGCTTGTTGTGTGAGGGACGGTTTCCGAAAACGCAATCAGCAGTCCAGGCAATCATCTGTTCCAGCGAAACCAGCGGCTTGCCGAACAGTTCATTGCTCAAACGCGTGTCGGACAACCAGGCGCTGTCAGCTTCCTGTCCGACAATCTGCGGCTCGCGCCCGAGCAGCTTGCCAAATGTCTCGGCCAGCTCGCGTACGGAACTCACTTCCGGTCCCGTCACGTTGATCGGGGTGGTCGGGGTCGTCACCTGTGTCAGGCAGCGCAGCGCCAGCGCGTTCGCATCGCCCTGCCAGATCACGTTGACATGACCCATGGTCACATCGATGGGTTTATTGTCGCGGACCTTGACCGCGATGTCGTGCAGCACGCCATAGCGCAGGTCGATGGCATAATTGAGCCGGAACAACCGGCCCGGCGTGTTGGAGCTGGCAGAGAAATATTCAAACAGCCGCTCCCGCGCGATGCAGGAATTGGCATATTCGCCGGGCGGGTTAAGCGGCGCGTTCTCGTCCGAGCCGCGCCCGATGACAGGGGAAAACTCATAGACGCAGCCGGTGGAAAACGCCACGATCCTGGAATCCGGGAAGGCTTCGGCGACCAGTGCAGGCATGTAGGCGTTGGCTGCCCAGGTCAGCGGCTGGTTGCCATCAGAGCCGAACTTCCGCCCGGCCATGAAAATGATGTTCTTCACTTTGGGAAGGCGTTGCACCGCATCCCTGTCGAGCAGATCGCAAGCAATGGTCTCAATGCCGCTGCTTTCTATCTCCCGGCGTGCATTGGCATCGGAAAAGCGCGCCACACAATAGATCTTCTTGTCCGGCGCCGCGTTGTGAGCCAGACGCGCCAGCGACGGGCCCATCTTGCCGCCGGCACCCAAGATCATGATGTCCCCGTCTATGCTGGCGAGATCGGCGCAAAGCACCTCACTCGGTGTCGCCAGAAACGCGTCTAGCGCCTCTGTGTCATCAAACCCACGTGGCAAGTTCGCGCCATCAAGCCGGGACATTTTGGAAGCATTGATGGTGCTCATGACAACCTCGCATCTTTGGGAACAACAAAATATTCAAGTGCCAGAACCACGAGATAGAGCAGGATGCCTATCAGGGTGATCAGCGTGACCGCCATGAACATGGCAGGCGTGTCGAGCGAGGCCTGCACCTGGATCATCAGGTAGCCAAGGCCGCGGTCGGAGGCGATGAACTCACCGACAATTGCACCGGCAACAGCCAGGATCGCGGCGACTTTCATGCCGGAGAAGATGTAAGGCAGCGCGCCGGGCAACTGGATATAGGTGAACATCTGCCACCGCGATCCCCGCAGCGATTTCACCAGATCAAGCAGGTCAGGCTCGACTTCGCGCAAGCCGCGGACCGCGGTCAAAAGGATCGGGAAGAAGCACAGTGAAAACGTGATCAGGATATTTGTCTGGACGCCGTAGCTGAGCCACACGATCACCAACGGGCCGAGCGCCACCTTCGGGATCATGTTCAGCGTGATCAGCAGCGGAAAAAACAAAAGCGACAGGATTTTCGACCAGGAGAAAACCAGCGCACATGCAACACCGAGAACGGTTGCCAGAATATAGCCACCGCCGATTTCCATCGCCGTCACCCAGGAATTGCCAAGCCAATCATAATTCGGCGATGCCAGCGTTGCGAGAACGGCGCTCGGTGCCGGCAAGATGAATTTCGGCACCTCCAGCACACGCACAAGGATTTCCCATACCACAATAACCGCGATGTGCATGGCGACAGCCACACTCCGCCGCCAGATCAGCGCGCGCCTTTGCTGGGCGAGTTGGGAATTGTCCATCCCGTCTGCTGCAGCCACTATCATTGTCAGCCTCCTGTGCACTTGACGGCCAAGCTATCGCTGGTCATTCAAATTGTCAACTAACTAGTTGGTTACTTATTTTGACATGATAGCCGCCATGGCAAAATCGATAACATGCTGCCGGCGCCGTGCGATCTGCGCGGGCGACCCCAGATCCCTCTCGAAGATCACGGAAAGCGTGTTCTGGTTGGAGAAGTAAAAATAGGAGAGACCGGCAATGGAGAGGTAGAGATTGACCGGGCCGAAGCGGTCATTGAACACCCCCGCCTCAATCCCGCGCGCCAGTGTTTCCTCAATGAGCTTGACCAGTGGAGAATGCATATTGGCAACGTTCTCGGACGCCTTCAGATGAGGTGCCCCGAGGCGGTTTTCATCGTTGAGCATTGCGATGAATTCCGGGTGTTCCGCCAAGTAATCAAAGGAAAATGCGATCAAGGTCTCCATTGCCGCCACTGGCTGCAAGTCAGACAGATGAAGCTCCTGCTCGCGGTCGCGGATCTGCTTGTAAACCCGTTCCAGGGTGATGCGGTACAGCTCGTCCTTGTTGCCGAAATAATGATAGACCAGCTGTTTGTTGGCACCGGCAATGGCCGCGATCCTGTCCACCCGTGCGCCGGCGAATCCGTGCTCCGAGAATTCGACAACCGCCGCATCCAGCAAGGCCTGGGATGTTGCCTCCGGATCACGCTTTTGAGGTGTGCTTTTCTTTGATGACGCCGCACGGGCACCATGGGGATGGGATGACATATATTTCTCCAACTAACCAACTGGTTGATTTATTATAGCAGCTGTGCTTATCCTTTGCCACGGGACAATGCGACCAGTTCCCAAAACGAAATCAGGGTTGCCGTAACCGCAGGAGATTCTCATGAAACTAGGCCGATCGCTTTTGCTCGCGCTGGCGCTTGCACCGCTTACTCTTCCTTCCGCCGCAATGGCGGCTGATATCAACATGGTTCTGAACTGGGTTCCCACTGCAGATCATGCACCTTATTTCTATGCAAAATCACAGGGCTGGTATGCCGACAAAGGCATCGAGCTCACCATTGAGTCAGGCCGCGGATCCGGCGCGGCAGCGCAGCGGGTTGCTGCGGGCGCATCCAGCATCGGTGTGGCGGATATGTCGACGGCCCTGCTGGCCAAAGGCAAAGGCGCCAACACTGTTGCGGTGATGAGCGTTTATGCAAACACACCGCAGGGCTTTTACTGGCTGAAGAGCTCCGGCATCAACGGACCAGAAGACTTTCCCGGTCATTCAATCGGCAATCCGCCTGCCGACGCATCCCGCGTCATGTGGCCGCTGTTTGCCAAGACCGTCGGCATCGATCCCGATTCGGTGAAGTTCGTGAACATCACACCGCAGGCAAAAATCGCGTCTCTCAAGAGCAATGTCATCGACATTACAAGCGATTTTTACAATGAGCACGACCTGAAACTTCGCGAATTCGGCGATGATCTTGGCTATGTGGCATGGCGCAATATCGGCGTGAACCCATATGGCAATGCGGTGATCGTCAATCCGGACTTCCTTGCCAACAACAAGCAGATGGTCGCTGACTTTGTCGCCGTCACCCAGAAGGCATTTGCCGCCTGCGTGGAGAATGTCGATCCTTGCCTCGACGCCATCATGAAGGATGTCACCGGTCTTGATCGTGACAACCAGAAAGACCAGTGGGAACGCATCAAGGAGCTGATGCGCGATGACACCACGACCACAGTCGCACTGGGCGCGTTCAGCCCAGAACGCATGGCCTCGGACTATGAGCTGGTTGAAACCTATTTCAGCCTCGAGCAGCCATTCGACATCAACGACACCTACACCAATGAGTTTCTGGCAACCGACGTCCTGATGACGAAGTAGATCTGGCTTGGCCCCGGCGTTCCGTCCGATACAGGATCGCCGGGGACAGGAGCGGCAGGCAGCAAGGCAAGTTTGTCGACACCGACGCACGATCCGGCTCCGGAAGCCAAAGCGCTAGCTGTAGAAAGCTCAAAATCTAGGGCACGGAAGACATTGCCATTTCCCGTTCCAGCGCTTTGCGATCCTTTGTCAGGCGTTCCAGCCAGAGGCGGGATTGCGAATCGGGGTAGACGTCTTCGTGACCATTTTGAAGCGCAGTGACCAGAGCTAAAGCAAGGCTGGGCCAGGAAAGCGTGCTTCCCGCAATGGATTGGTGCTCTTCAATATCAAGTTTCGCCGGATAGGCCGCAACCAGCCTTGCTCCCTGGCTCAACAGTCTTGCGCGCAGGGAAATTGCCAGGGCCTGTGCTGCGGCCATTTGGGCCGAATATCGCGGCTGATCGGGGTAAGCCGAAAGCGCAGCGAAGGAGAGAGCGGAAACCCAGGTGCCTTTTCGGTCTGCCAGAACGGGCGCAAAGCGCTCTGCCAATTGCAGATGCGCTTCAATGCGTTGCCCCAGCGAGGTGTTCTCGCCGGTGCCGGCATACCAGCTGGTTTCAACAACCAGTTCAACCCTGCTGTCATCCGCGTCGCGTGAAGCGGGCCCCCAGACATTTGCTGCACCTGCATCCCGCAAAGCGGACGTGCAGGCCTGCCCGAGCGGGTTTTCACTGTCGGTCAGGTAACAATTCAATCCGGCAAGCGGACGGGGTGTTGATGTCATGACAGAGGCCTTTTCCTTGTCAGTGGCGGGAGGATCCGCCTGCACCACGACGCTGCCGCCCGGTGCAAAAACGTAAGACAGATGAACCGTATCGCCAACGCGGCAGTCCCCGGTGAGAAATGCCACAAGCACCACGCCGGAACCGTGCCTGACCAGCCCCGTGCGCGGAGCGGTTGCACCAGAGAAAGCCGGTTCCAGACTGTGGTAGATGGTGGCTTCGGCCAGCACCTCGGCCTGGCGAGGCTGGTCACGCCAGACCAGAGCGGAAGACAGGCACTTCCGGCAGAATTCCCGGGGCGGATACTGCACATTGTTGCAGTCTTCGCAGGTCTGAAGCGCAAAGCGTCCGGTGGCGGCAGGGCCGGTCATGCCGAGGGCGGCGCGACTTCTCATGCGAGGCGGCAGGGCAAAGATCTTCTCCATCATGCGGCCGCCAGAATTGCAGCGCCGCAGCTCAATCCGCGATCATAGACAATCATGCCGAAGCCGGACACCAGCCCGATGCCGGCGCCGGGAACCTGATGCCCCCCGGCGGTGCCGGTCAACTGGCGCAGCGTTTCGGTGACGCCGAGGAAGCCGCCGGCAAAGCCTGCCTGTCCTGCCGACAATTGCCCGCCTCCGGTGTTGACCGGAAAATCTCCGCCGAAGCTCAGATCGTGCGACGCGACAAATTCGGCAGCAGCCCCTTTTTTGCAGAAACCGAAGTCCTCCAGTTGCAGGAAGCTGATCACCGGATAGTCGTCATAGGTCTGAAAGCAGTCGACCCGGGTTCTTTCAATGCCGGCAGCTTGAAACAGGCGATCGGCGTCGAGAGCCCATCCGACCCTGTCCTGCACCGGGTCATCCGGAAAACTGTTGTGGCGTTCGGATGCGGCAAGCAGGGTGCAATGGGCCAGTTCCAACCGCTCCGCCTCTCGCCGGCGCATCACCAGAAACGCCTCAGCTCCGCCGCAGGGCATGACGCAATCGAACATGCGCAATGGCCCGGCGATCGGGCGTGCTGTCAGATAGGCGTCCATCGTCAACTCCTTGCGGATCAAGGCGCGAGGGTTGTTGAGCCCATTGTGCCGCTGGGCGATGCAGAGGCGGCCGAAATCCTCGGCGCTGGCGCCGTAACGGCGCATGTAGTGATCGGTCAGGAAGGCAAAGCTCTGGTTTGGTCCACCGGCGCCATAGGGATAGACGGCATCCTGTGAGGCTTGCGAAAACCGGGCCGTATTCTCGCGAAAACCGGTTGGCGTGTTGGTGTCGGCTCCCATGCAGGCGACTATCGTGGCGTCGCCACATTGCACCGCAGCAGCAGCGCGCCTGATTGCCGCGATCGCGCTGGCGCCGCCCAACGGTATGGTGTCGAGCCAGCCCAGCTCCAGGCCGAGGGCATGGGCCAGGCCAATGCCGCTGTCAGGCGCCATGGTGAAACTGGAGATGCACATGCCATCAACCCGATCCTTGGAGATGCCGGCTCCGTCCAGCAATCCGCGCAACGCGCGGGCAAAAAAGGCCGCTGCGCTATCATTGGAAAACCGCTCGTAGGGCACGGACACCGGAATACTCACGACGATGTCGTCATAGCCGCGTGCACTCATACCTGCGCCTGCCGCAATGCCTGTTTACGATCGCGCAGGTCAAAGCACACGGCAGCGCTGAGCGGATCATCCGCCAGTGGTTTCAGCGACGCCTTCTGGACCTTCTGCGTTGATGTGGTGGGCAGGGCGTCGACAAAGACGATGTATCCGGGCACCTTGAAATAGGCCAGATGTGCGGCGCAATGGGCAAATATGCGGTCCGCCAATTCCTCTGCCGCCTGCTGACTGCCGGTTGGCACAACCACCGCCAGAACTTCCTGCTCGCGCAGAGGGTCATCGGTCGCCAATACCGCAATCGCAGAAACCTCAGGCAGGGAGGCTATGGCCGCCTCGACCTCGACGGCGGCAATGTTCTCACCGGAGCGACGAATGATGTTCTTCTTGCGCTCGACAAAGAACAGCGCACCGCTTTCATCCTGCCGCATCACGTCGCCGGTATGCAGCCATCCGCCGCTCCAGGCGGCCTCCGTCGCTGCGTCGTCTTTCAGGTAACCGCTGAAGAAGCCAAGCCGCGGATCCGGACCGGAGGCCCGCAACAACAACTCGCCGGCCTCTCCACTGGCAACGTCTGCACCGTCGTCGCCAATCAGCCGGACTTCGATAGCCGGGCCGGGCCGGGCCGGCAGGCCGATGCAGCGTTGTCCGACGTGGCGAGGCCCGGTTGTATCGCACATGGTCCCGGCACCGCCTGTTTCCGTCATGGCCCAGCCTTCCAGCAGGGGAACACCAAACCTTGTTTCGAACCTCGCATGATGATCGGGATGCACACCGCCGCCGAGCCCGAACCGCATGCCATGGCTGCGTTCAGATTCGGTTTCAGGCAGCTCAAGCAGGATTGCCGGCATGACGCCCAGATAGTGGAAGCAGGTTGCTTTTGTCTGCACCGCGTCCTGCCACCAGCTGCGCGGGTGGAACCGGTCAATGATAATTTGCGCGCCGCCGCAGGACAGCATCCCCATGAAGGAATGCCCCATCGCATTGACATGGAAGGTGGGCAACGGGGTCAGCAATCGTTCCTGGCCCGGACGCAATGCGATCAGACCTTCCTGCCGGCTGTACCAATCGGCCCAGTTCAGAAAATACCGGTTTGAGAGAATGCAGCCCTTGGGCCGTCCGGTGGTGCCGGAGGTGTAGATCAGTGCGCATTCGGAATGCGGGGTTGGCACACCGGGCTGATTGGGTGTCGCGCGTGGCGGGATGTTGTCGCCCGGGGCGCAGCAGGCAAGGTTCAGCTCTGCCGCAACCGCGTCTGTGCGGTCACCATAGACGGACAAGCGCACCAGAAGGCAGGCCTCGCTGTGAGTCAACAAGTAGGTCAGCTCGTCTGCACTGGCCTGCGGGTTTACAGGTACGACACTGGCCGCAATCGCATTGAGCGCCAGCCAGTGCAGGAAATGCGCGGGGCGGTTTTCCAGCAACAGCGCGACGCGGTCGCCGGCGCCGTATCCGGCTGACACATACTGTTCAGACAAGCCGCTGACAGCGTCCTGCATCCCGGCGTAGCTCAGGCAGGCGGGTTCAGCGGGCCAGAGTGCCTGCACTGATTGCGGAAGCACCAGCATGTCATGATCAGGAAAAACCGCGGCCTGCTGTTTGAGCAGTCCGGCAACGCTCCGGCAGGCCATGTACCGGCTTTCAAACGGCGGGGTGACTTGTTCTTCATCCATATTCTGGTATCGCCATGTTGGTATTTGAATGGAGGGCCCGATCATGTCGACACAGACACCGAAACGCTCGGACGAAGAAATCCTCGCCGGATTTGAATATGCTCTGTGGCATCTCGGCGCTGCGTTCTCGCGCTGGCGGCGTGATTGCTTTGCGGCGGTCAGCGATCTCGGCATCAGCGGGTCGGAAACCTCGATCCTGCATGCGGTGGAAATGAATGGCACCGCCAAGGGCCTGATGGATATCAGCCGCCTTCTGCACCGGGACGATCTGCCCAATCTTCAATACGGATTGAAGAAACTGCTGCAGATCAAGCTGATCGAAAAGCGCGGAACCTCGCGCAAGACAACGAATTACGTGATCTCCGAGTCCGGCAAGGCGGTTGTGCTGGCCTACAAGAAAAAGCGCCAGGAAACGCTGCTGCGGCTTTTCAAGCAATTGCCGCAAGACGCGTTCGATATGGAGAACATGGTCGCGCTGATGCATGTGATGACCGGCATCTATGATCAGTCCGGCGATCTTCTGCTTCACCACCATCAAGACTGAGCGGCGACCCGGCGCACCGGTTGCAGGTGCCGCATGAGCAAGCTTGTTCCTCATTGCATGCGATAGCCCCCGTTGACGTCCATGGTGGTGCCGGTGACCCAGCGCGCACCGGGGCTGACCAGATAGCGCACGGCTGCGGCGACATCATCCGTGCTTCCTATCCTGCCCAAGGGGATCCTTTCCGACAGCGATGCCACGCTTTCCGGGGTTGTGGCGGCCTCCAGCATCTGGGTTCTGACAGGTCCGGCAGCCACGCAGTTGACCGTCACCCCATAGGGCGCGGCTTCGCGGGCAGCTATCTTGGTCAGGCCCAGCAGGGCTGCCTTTGACGCGACATAGGATGCACTGCCGCGATATCCACCCAGTTGCGCCGCGGCCGACGACATCAGCACGGCCGTTGCCCCTGGCAAAGGCGCTTGCTCGCGGCGGCGCAGGAACTCGCGCAGGCACAGAAATGTTCCACGGCTGTTGACGGCGAAGACGCTGTCCCATTCCTCAACCGTCATGTTTGAAATCCGCGCGGGCTCCGTGCCCGAAGGCATGATGCCGGCACAGGTGACGAGAACCGACACCGGGCCGTTGAGCGTCTCGGCCTGATCGAAGGCCGCCTTCACCTGGGCCTCGTCGGTGACATCCATCGCTTGAATGCCGCCGCCCGCCTGCCTGTCACATCCGAATATCGTCATGCCATCCGCTGCCAGTGCCGAAGCAATGGCGCTGCCAAAACCGCCTGCCGCGCCGGTGACGAAGACTGAATGCATGTGATGACCCTCCGGAATTCGCCGCAACGTTAGTCGCATTTTTTGCTAAAAAACAGACTTTTTAAAATAGATTTTTTGTTATAGCGTTTGAGTGGAGTGTGGAACATCCTGCTTTCTGTTTGTTGTGGGCGGGGTCAAACAAGGGGAAGGAACTGATACAATGACATCACCATCACTTTTGCGGAAACTGGCACTGGGAGTTGCGGCAGTACTGAGCGCCACATTTACCGGCGCGGCGCATGCCGATACTGCCAACCTGACTGTACAGAGCGCCTGGCCGCTGACATTGCCGGCGAGCGGGCGGGATGCAAAGCATTTCAGCGACGCGATCAACAAAGCTTCCGACGGCCAGATCAAGATCCGCCTGATGAATGCCGGTGCGCTGGTGCCGTCACTGGAAATCTTCGATGCCGTGCGCAATGGCACGCTGGATGCCGGTTACACGTCACCGCTCTATGTGGCCGGCAAGTTCCCGGCCGTTCAGCTGTTTGGCGGCGTGCCTTTCGGTCCGGACGCGATGGGATATATCGGCTGGATCTACAATGGCGGCGGACTTGATATCTGGCGTGAAATCTATGCCGAGCAGGGTGTCGTCACTGTTCCTTGCGGGCTGATGGCCCAGGAAGCCGGCGGTTGGTACAAGACACAGATCAACAGCGTTGAAGACATCAAGGGTCTCAAGCTGCGCTTCGCCGGCCTTGCCGGGGAAGTGATGAAGAAGATGGGCGCTTCCGTCGTGCTGCTATCGGGTGGAGACATCTTCCCAAACCTTGAACGCGGCGTGATCGACGGCACCGAATTCTCGATGCCTGCCATCGACAAGCAGATCGGCTTCGACCAGATCGTCAAGAACTACTATCTGCCGGGCTGGCATCAGCCTGCAGCGATCAACGAGCTGATCATCAACAAGGCCAAGTGGGATTCAATGTCGGAAGGCCAGCAGGGCTTGATCGAACTGACCTGCCGCGAGACGATGCTGTGGGGCCTGACATCAACCTATGTGGAAAATGCCCAGGCTATCGATGCATTCAAGGCCAATGGCGTTGAAATCCGCCAGTTCCCCGAAGAGGTGCTGGCAGGCTTCAAGACCGCAACCGGTGAAGTGATGCAGGAACAGTCGGCAAAGGATGAAAGCTTTGCCCGTGCCTGGAATTCGCTTCAGGCCTACCGCGACAGCGCCGCAAGCTGGGCTGCGGTCCAGTAAGCAACGATAAGGGGGGCAGGCAATGAACAGATTTCTGGATTGGCTGCCCCGCTCCATTGAACGCGTGACCGAAGCAGCAGGCATCATCGGAGCGCTGTTCCTGCCGCTTCTGATCCTTGTCGTGGTGGGAAATGTGGTGCTGCGCTACGGCTTTGGCCTCGGTCTGGTGGAGCTGGAAGAGCTGCAATGGCACCTCAATGCGGTGACGATCATGCTCTGCCTCGGCTATGCATACCGGCATGACGCCCATGTGCGCGTCGATGTGCTGCGCGACGAGTGGAGCGCAACCCGCAAGGCCTGGGTCGAGGTGATCGGCATCCTGCTTTTGCTGCTGCCCTTCACCATCGGCATCATGTGGTTTAGCTGGAACAGTTTTGCCTATTCCTGGAAGATCGGGGAAGGATCTCCGATGCCCAGCGGACTGCCTGCACGCTATCTGGTCAGACTGTTGCTGTTTTTTGGCTTTGCGCTGCTGGCCGCCCAGGCGCTCGCTTCGCTCTTGAGGGCGGTGCAGATCATCAGGTCTGACGTGTCGGGAGACAGGACGTGACAACAGATGCCCTCCTGGTTGTGGCGATGTTCGCCAGCTTTGCCATCGGCCTTTTCGCCGGGTTTCCCGTGGCGTTCGTGCTCGGCGGCGTGGGCGTGCTGTTTGCCCTGCTGGGCGAAGTGCTCCCGCTTGTCGGCATCGACGTCTTTGCCGGGGTCAATTTCATCGGCTTTGCCAATGACCGGATCTTCAGCACGCTGACCAATTATTCGCTGATCCCGATGGCCCTGTTCGTGTTCATGGGATTCATGCTCGACCGGTCAGGTGTCGCGGAGCGCCTGCTCAATGCAATGGCGCGCAGCCTTGGCCGGACACCTGGCAGCCTTGGTATCTCGGTTGTGGTGATCGGGGTTATCCTGGCGGCGTCCACCGGGATTATCGGCGCATCCGTGGTCCTGCTTGCGACGGTTGCGCTGCCGGCGCTGCGAAAGGCCGGCTACGACATGCCTCTGGGACTGGGCACGGTCGCCGCTTCAGGCTGCCTGGGGATCCTGATACCGCCCTCGATCATGCTGATCGTGATGGGCGATCAGCTGCGGCTTTCGGTCGGTGATCTGTTCATGGCCGCGGTTTTCCCCGGCATCCTGCTGGCAACACTCTACGTTTCCTATCTGGTTGTCATTTCTCTGTTGCAGCCGCAGAAGGCACCGCCGTCCCCTGACGCAGGGAAGTTCGACCTGGCCGCATTGAGGGATATCGCCGCCGCGCTGTTTCCGCCGATGGTCTTGATGGTGCTGGTGTTGGGCTCGATATTCTTTGGCATCGCCTCGCCGACAGAAGCCTCCGGGCTCGGCGCGCTTGGAGCAACGCTGATC
>Ga0114910_1000482_pt1 | contig 19961 bp, 10 predicted proteins | sample MalvireepMed_908_FD_83500 | JGI IMG/M metagenome (GOLD analysis project Ga0114910, IMG submission 83500) | Marine viral communities from the Global Malaspina Expedition - Malaspina viral metaG DeepMed_908 | ecosystem: Environmental > Aquatic > Marine > Oceanic | place: Mediterranean Sea...
CCCCTAGCCACCGCGTCAAAATGTGCCCCCTAGGGCCTATAGCGCCAAATTTTTTTGGCCTATAAGTGATTTTGGCTAAACTTGTTGCGCACCGCAGCCGTAAGTACCTTATAGCCTCAACAATGCAAGATTATCGCCCTGAACAAATCCGCAATGCCATTCTGAACATCTGGCAAGACCCAATCGCCTTCGGCATCGCTCTGGGCTACAAAGGAGAGGCCGTGACGGGCCGCAAGCAATTTGGCGACTTCCACCGCGCCATGCTGAACCATGTCCACACTCAGCCCAAGACCAGCACCATCGTTCCGCGTGGCCACGCCAAATCGACCCTAATCACGGTCATCGACACCTGCCACCACCTCCTGCACTTCCCCGAGTCCCGCAGCCTCATCGCGTGCGCTACTCTTGACCTCGCTAAGAAACTGGTGGGCGAGATCCGTGATCGGCTGGCTGGAGAACTCGAACTCCTCCCTGGGCTATTCCTTCCTATATCCAATGTCTTCCCCTGGATCTCCATTCAGGGCGATGCCCGAAAGTCAGGCCCCTGCGACCGCTTCAATATTGTTGGCCGCTCTGGCAAGGGCCGAGAGCCGTCAGTCTTCGCCTCCTCAGTCGAGTCCAACCTCGCGGGTAACCATCCCACCCGCGCCATCATCGACGACCCCGCCAACGAGCAGAACAGCCGGACCTACTCGCGCCGCCAGAAGGTCATCGACTTCATCGAGGCGCTTGAACCGCTGATGTATTCCCCCGACTCGCCGATCAACCACATCGGCACGCCCTGGGCTTTCGAGGATGTGACCGCCTATCTGAAGCGCCGCACCGACTGGGCGCAGTTCCGCTTCGGCGTCTGGGATGGCCCCCGCCCCGATGACGCAGCCGAGGACGACGAAGGCCCCTGGGCGCTCTGCCCCTCGTTCCTGACTGGCGGAGAGATTAGCGATAAGAAAGAAGCCCTGAGCCGCACCTTCTTCTCTGCCCAGTACCTTTGCGAGCCAGTCCCCTCCGAAGAGGCTATCTTCGACCAGCAACTCGTCGCCGCCGCCACCGACTTTGAACTGGCCTTGGAGAATCTTCCTGAAGGCCACGAGATCCTGCTCTACGATCCAGTCGCCCGCGTGGACGGCAATACTGGCGACCTGAACGGCATCATCGTGGTGCGCGTCCTCCCGGCGCATGCCCTTGGACTGAAGGGCTTTGCCCCCGACCGCAACATCTTCATTCCAGTCCGCGCCCAGGAACTCAACGGCGGAGCCGATGCTGCCGCGTGCTGGATAGAAGAGATCGGCGTCCCGGCCCACCCCTTCCTGAAGTCGCTCTGGATCGAACAGGTCGCCGCTCAGTCTCTCTTTGCCCCCTGGCTCGAAGAGCGCGGAAAGATCAAGGGCATCAAGATTCGCGGCCAGAAGGTAGGGAACGCCTCCCTGCCCTTCCGGTTAATGAGTCTTCAGACTGCCATGCGTAAGGGCTACCTTATTATGCCCAAGGATTTCCCTGGCCGGAAGTTACTCCACCAGCGCCTATTGGAGTACCCCCTCAGTAACTCTGACGACCTAGTATCGGCCTTGGCTCTCCTAAGCACTATGGTAGAGAGAAAAGGTCAACTTCCTGGCCTTCCAGTCGCCGAACAAGTACCCTATAATTTGCGTGTATGGAATACTCCCCCCGATACAGGGTACTGGCCTAATGGCTAAAAACTTTCGCATTGAAGAAGATGCGGCGCGAGAACTAGCCGCACTAGTTAATTCTGCCTCTGATGCTATTAGCGGGCCGCTTGAAGGTAACGAGCGCCTGATCGCTGACATCTACACGGGACGAGATCCCCTTGGACGGGTTGGAGGACTCATTGGAGAACAAGGTGTTGCGGCCCACCTATTGAACAACCCGACTGAAGTCGGCTCCTGGCGTCCCCCCGAAACCACGGCCAACTTGTTCCTCTCACGCATTCGCCAGATTGTCACCAATCTCACACCCGGCGTGCCCTCATTCCGCGTCAAGGCTCGCGTCCCCGGCTCCGCCCATCTCGCCGATAAGCAGAATATGCTGACTCGCATCCAGACCGACCAAGGCAAACTGCGCGAGGCCATGCGGCGCGCTGCCTTCGTCGGCTTGGTCTCACCTTACTTCGGGGTCAAGTTGACCTACGACAAAAAGGAGAAGATCCCCTATCTACGCACGAAGTATCTCGCAGTAGAACCTCGCGACTGCGGGTACGAGCCGTTCCATCGTCGTTTCGCTTGGCACGCTTACGACATGCAGTATGCCGACTTGCCGGATGACTGGAAACCAGATCACAAGGGAGAAGAAGAACCTAAGCCCTGGAGCATCGCCCGCGTAACCGAAGTCTATCACGATGGCTTTAAACACGGCGCGCCCAAGAAATCCTTTGGCCATTGCCCGATGTCTATTTTCGTCAACATTGGCGAACCCAAGTCAGCGGATATTGCGCTCCTACCCAACGCCGAGAAAGACGATAGCCTTGGCGAATACATGACGACTGAGGCGCTTCCCGCGTGCCCAATCGTGATGGGTAACTTCTTGGACCCCGCTCCCGGCGAAGATGTCCCCGCCGCCGAAGTCCTGTCGTGGATCCCGCTAATGCGTATGATCGTTCAGACCCTTGTCCAGATCGACCGCGAAATCCGCACCCTCAATAAGACAGTCCTCTATGACAAGAACGCCATCAGCGATGATGCCCTTCAAGTCGTGAAGCATGTTGCCCCCGGCGGGACCGTCTTCGTCGGCGTCGATCCCGACGACAATACCCGAGGCGTCAACGCCACCATGCGTCCCGTCGAGCAGAGCGCAGTTCTAGGCGAGTACCTCGCTGCCCTGAACACCTACATGCAACTCTTCGATGATGTGACTGGCGTATCCCCCGCTGATCGCGGCGTCCCAGCCAACCCGAGGAAGTCAGCCACCGAAGCCGCTGCGATTACCGATGCCTCCAGCAAGCGCAACCAGGATCGCCTTGAAGTCATGGCCTTGGTCTGGACTCGCCTCGCCCAAGTAGGTTTCAAGTACCAGCGCGATATCTTCGGGCCGACCGTTGATGTCCCCCTCGATAACGGCGTCATCAAAACGATCCATGTCCCTGACCCGATAGTTGCCTGCTTCTCCTTCGATGTTGACCCGGTTGAACTTGGGCACCTAAGCAATCAGGGCGACATTCAAGCCCTCATGCAATGGCTCACCGTGACCACCAACACACAGCAGACCTTCGCTCAAGGGATGCCGCGCATGACCCGCGAAGCCCTGCGCCGTCTCGGCAATGCGATGGGCATTGAAGATGCTGACCTGTTCCTCGATGCGCCGATTATCGAACTTGGTCCCGAGGAGCGCTACATTCGCCACCTCCAGACCCAGGCCCCGATTGCGGTCTACGAAGACGATCAGCACGATATGTATATGGCCTACTACACCAAGATGCAGGACGCCGCGCTCTCCCGAGGCGACAGCGAAATTGCGCTCATGGAACTGCGCCAAGCCATCGACATGCACCGCATGTTTGCGGCCAGACGCCAAGATGTCATCAACCCCGCCCAGATGGGCGAGATCATCCCTGGCATTGGCGCGGGTACTGGCGAGGTTGATAACAACCTCCAGGCAGCCTTGGCCTCTGGCGGTGTCCCCAGCGCGGTACCGCAGGGGGGCTACTAGGTGCCTCAGTACCCCTACCGCTGCGAGGATTGCGAGACTAGTTGGGTTGAGTTGCGACCCGGCTCGGCTTCCGGCGATCCCACCACTTGCCCTGAGTGCGGGCTAGAAACAACCCAGCAAGACTATAGTGCTAAACAAGTCGGTGGGTTTGTGAGTTCCGAAGGCGCTTGGTCTTCGGGCAAATTAATTACGCAGTTGCATCCTCTCCACCCGGATAGGTATGTAACATCGAAAACGCAAATGGAGAAAGTTTACCGTAAGCACGGTATTAGCCTTGATACAGGGCACTACACCTCTAAAGAGGCCCAGGTCAAGGCGACTGTACCGCGTAAGCAGCGGCTAGGCGCTAATCTCGATGATCTCACCGTGGGCGGAGTGATTGAAGAAAATTAGCATTTTTTCGCTTTAAACAGTAAAGCCCACTCGTATAGAATACTAACTGGGAACTCTCTCTAGGAGCCTGAATAGGTAGACCCAAAGGGAAGCCATGACTGAAACTTCTGATTCTGCGTCTGAGACGCCAACTGATGCTAGCCCGATTACTACGGAGCAGGCCGCGCAACCCGCGCCTGTAGACCTTGTAGCGGAGGCGGGGGAGGCTGCTGCATCTAGCGATGCGGCACCAGTGCAGACAACCCGTTCTTTAGATGACCTGAACCTCGATGATGGAGTTCGCGCACAAATCGAATCCTATGTCAGTAAGTCCGTTAACGATGCTCTTCATAAACATGATGAGCGCCAGCAGCGGAAACTCGACGACGAAGGCTTTATGAATAAGTCCCAGATCGAAGAGTTACTTGCGGATAAAGACGCCGAATACTCAAGGCGAGAAGAGGCAAAGGACTCTTTCCTACAAATCCTTGGTGGTGAGGGCATCAGCCCTGGCTCCGAAGACTACGGAAAGATCCAGAGTTTCTATCGCGATGCTGTTACAGACGGTCGCCTTACTCCGCACATTTTACTGTCAGAGGCCGGAATCAAAACTCTTGTCGCTATGTCTGGCGTTACCAACGCTCAGTCCACAGGCCCCCAAAGCGGCCTCAGTCGTTCGGCACCCGCGCCGGATGGTTCAGCCGCTTGGTCTGATGGTACTATCCAGTTGAACGCGACCGCAGCAAAGGGAGTTGGTTCCGACCAACAGATGCGTGACGACATCAAGCGAGCGTTAGGTGATCTGTAGAACGACCCTTCTGTTCTACTTGTAACCCGTTCCCACAAGGAGGCCAACAATGGCCGTTCGATCTTACGATCAGACTATCGACACGATGGTCACAACTGCGCTGGACTCGATCACTCGTGATCCGGCGAACCTTCTCACCGAGTCAGGCGAGAAGTTTCTGAAGGCAGCCGCCCAAAAGGGTAGGCTGTTTGTCGTCAATGACGCAGAGAATCTCCGGCACCCCGTGATGTACGACCACGGGGAAAGCACGACCTACTATGCACCGGATAACACCGGAAGCACCGATGGGTCTGCAACTGGAAACCTCTCTAGCGGTGCAACTGAGATTCTTACTCAGGCGCTCTTCACTATGCAGGCTGCAACGCGGAACATCAACTTCCCGCAATCGCAACCCGCTGGCAACATGATCGACTATGTTTCGGCGGTCGTGAAAGCCAACATGATGAGCATTCTGAACGAAGAGGAATGCCTCTTTGTGCGTGGGGAGAACACAAGTTCCGGTACTGAGGCTGTGATTAGCCCCTTCTCAGGGGATCAGAACTTCGGTACGACTCGTCAACCGATGAGTATTGGTGATCTGCTAACAAACGGTTCTGAAACCGCTACTCATGTCTTTGCTAACCTCCGTAGTGATGCCATCAATGTCGGCTCTGCCAACACCAACTGGGCACCGCAACAGGTTGATGCTACTTCCCCGACTGGTGGAGTCACTATCTTCACCGACATGCAGAAGTGCATTCTCCAGGCAGGTTTCAGCGAGGTGGAGCGTCCTACGGACTTCTACTGTAGCCAGACCTTCTATGAGTTCTTCCTCGCGCAGATGAGGAAACTCGGGGCGCTGCCCGATCCCGTTCAGGCCAACCTGGGCCGGGAGAGTGCGATTCCCTTTGGTGGTATCACCATCGACTGGTCGCGCTATCTGGAGAAGGATGTTATCTGGGACGGTAAAGCCGCTTCAAACACTACTGCTCAGGAGCCTGTCTTCGGTATCAACTGGAACTCGCTGCGCCTGAACCTTGTCCGTTCGGGTGGGGTTAGTGGTGATTCGCTGGGGTTCATCCGAACCATCGGCGGAATGCAGCCGCACCCCCTGACGGTGACGCTCTTCAAGCGCATCGAATGGAAGCGCCAATGGTCGATTGACAAGGGACGGCGTTCCTTCGTCAACCTGAACCTGCTGACTGGCACCCTCGCCGCTACCTAAGTCTAGGTAATGGCCCTTCGGTCTGAATTACGCACCCGGCTCCAGCGCCGTCTGGGGCTGGGTGTCGTATCTGCCATTGAACAGGAACGCCTGAACGAGGCCCTGAACTCCGGTATCGCGAGAGCGGTCTCAGACGGGGTTCCGGGTCTTTCTCACGATACCTTTGTCGGGTCCGTCTATGGAGAGATGGCCCTTACTGGAGGCGCGACAATAACCTGCCCACTCGGGGGTACTACCTTCACTTTTGTCGGCGGCGATAATCCGCTGACCTCGAATGTGTACCCGCACGATATTTTGCAGGTTGTAATTACTGGTACGACTACAAAGTTTCTGCTACGCGATGTTAAGGACGCTAACGAGGTTGATATCGGCGCTCCGGCTACGCAGGGTTATACTGGAGATGCTAACTCCACCGTTATCCGGCGATCTATTCCTCTTCCCACAACGGGTCAAGTTGTAGGTGTTTATCGCCACAGCGCCTCCTCCTCGGATGGCCTGAATACACGCAGGCTTACCCACGATCCGATTGTTGCGCGCCAGAGTCCCTTCAAAACGGGAACTCCCAAGCACTACGAGCAACGCTTCTCTGAGGGGCAAAGCAAGAGTTTCATCTCGCTTTGGCCAGCGCCGACTTCTGTGACTGACCAGTTCACCGTTGTCCAAATGCGCTATATTCCTCGCCTAACTGCGGATAGCGATACTCTAATTTTCCCTGAAGAGGCTCTGGACGCTATTCTTGAACGCGCCCGAATGGCTTATATTACCTGGGCCGGAACGCACGCACCGACTACTCTCGCGTTGGCTAATGAGGCCATCCGAGATACGGCGGATTCCTTAAAGAACACTTCTAATACTAGACAGATCGTAACTAAAGAATGAGTGATTGCACTTGCGGGGGATGTCCTAGTGGTGACTATGGTTGCGGCTGCTGCTGCGCTTCGGTTACCGGATTACGCGGCGGTATTCACCCCGACTACATCAAGTCGATTTCTGCGGATATGGCGGTGGATCTCGATGGTGACACAAAGACTTTTCAGACCCGTGCGATTCTAGATTCACCTGTTCATATCGTTTCGGTCAGCATCTCGCTGGTCTGCCTGCGCCGTAATGCTGCTACTTCAACAGAAGCAGGTTTGAAGAAGCAGATTCAAGAGGTAAACACTACCGCGCTAGCCACTCTTCGGCCTCCAACACCCATTAATGTCTCGCTCTTCACACTACCCTCTTATAGTAGTACCACAGTAGATTTTGGTGGTTGGAATACGCATGTTAATACAATAGATGGGCGTACCTATATTTCGACCTGTTCCGTAAATTCTTACTCGCCCAACTGGACTTCGCCCGACGATCTCTTCGGTTACTTCTGCGATGGTGGATTATTCATCGAGGTCAATGCCCCTACTACACAATATGGTCTTCGCGTTGTCGTGAACTATGTTGATCGCGCCTCCTTCTCGCCCGCTTATGGTGATCCGGTAGCCGTGCTTCAGCACTACTGGTCCTGCGCCCACGGAGAGACTGAGTTCCTAGAGGGCTTCTACGGAGGTAACTCTAGCAATACCGGATCTTCCGGCACCTCGACTGCTACTGAGGATACTTCGATTGCGGGTTCTGGTACCAACCCGTGGACTATTGCTACTGATCTAACTGAGATGGGGTTCTGATCGAGTAATGGCTAGTATGCGGATAGATAACCTGCCTATGGATCGCCAAACGGCGGGCTATGCGCGCAAGGAACCTAGCGGCGGAACAATGTTTTCGTCAGCAGCCTTGACTTCTGTCTTTGAGAAACGGGATGTGGACCCCGAAGCACCCCTGTTTAAACGCAGGTACGGAAGTCGCCGCCTTACTAATGCCTCGCCCAATCTCCTTGGCGTCACAGCCGATATTGACGAGGGGCGTGTCGAGGTTAATCACTCTTTCGCTACCGGAGTGGAGGACTGGACGATCTTCTGCACTTTACGCACCCCGCTCGATTCTTCAGATGGTGCGTTTCCGATATTCGAGTTTCAAGGTCTTCATGCGTATGTCTACTATGACTTCAACGCTGGCGCATCTACTAGTACGGTATATCTACGCATCTATAATGCATCAGGAACTCAACTCTTAACTCACACTATGGGCGAGATAGGTGCTAATGGCACCGACTACCGCATCATGGTGCGTTACATAGATTCGTCTAATACGATTTCAGCCGTTAGTTGGATAGTACCCGCAGAAGGGGGTACTGCCACGATTGGCACAGAGACAACTGCTACAAGCGCTGTTAGTGGCGGGGTTCTGAAGTTGATGGGCGAGCCGCTTGGTGTTGGAGCGCTGGCCTCCGCAGATGCAGCCGGATCAGCCACCTTGACCTTCGGGGATACCGAATTCGATGATGTCAATAATGGAACGCTGACTCTGATCTCAACAGATACGACTAGCCGTGTCTATACGATCAAGAACGACTATGGGGCCACCACAAGCCTGGAGTACAACGCTGGTGCTTCTGCCTCGGTAGCGGCCACGAACTTAAAGAATACTATCGAGAGCGCGGCTGGTCATAACGGCAAACTGACTGTCGTGCAAACTGACGCTACCCTGGTAATTACTCAGGCTACTGCGGGAACAGGTGGCAATACTACAATCACTGCGGGAGCCAACTTCAATAATACCTGCGATGTAAATATTGGGGCTACATTTACTGGCGGGCTGACGCAGGGACCGGGGGCATACCATCGAGTAGTCGTAACTAACTTCTTGCTCTACGATGTATCTGACTTTAATAAGAGTTCGGAATACGAGGCGCTTGCCTCTGATCTAACTCCCACTAAGAGTGACGATAACGCCGCTGAGACTGATTACCTACTAGTCTGGCATGATACCTTTGATGAGGGCGGCGATGTCCTGTCCTACACAAATAATGCTGGTACGGCCATCGATTCCTATCTAGTCCCGACTTCGCCAAATAATGGGGGCGACACCTCCGGTACTGATATCCATTTTGGCGGGCAGGGCGTGATCGAGATACCGTTCTATCTCGACTTTGACGAATACTACTGGACTCCGATTACGGCATCAGCGCGCCTTGATTGGATGTTTCAGATCAACCTTACGCTGCCAGCAACACTCAAGAGTAGTACCGTCTTTGAGTTTCAGGATATCCTTAAACTAGATATCTTTAACAGCACAGGCAGTACATTTGTTTTTAAAGGTACCTACGCTGGAACGGGTACTGTTCAATCGACTCTCAGCCTTACTGCCGGAGCCTCCTATCAAGTCTTTGTTGGACGCGCCACTTCACAGACTCTTATTCGCGTAGTTGCGTCTAACGGTACGGCCACAGATACTACGGGCACTTCTGATAACCCGGCTGTCTTTAACTACGACAAGATGATGGGCTTTGTCATCGGAGATACCGCTGACCAGGAGAACACGGCACCTTTTGGCGGAAAGATCGAGCGTATGGCGTTCCACAATGAGAATGATCTCAAGTGGCTTCCGCTACAAGATGCGGTCTTCTATTACGACATTTACTCGCTCTCTGGCGATCAGATCATTGACCGGGGCAATCGCGCCCTCAACTCATTCGGCAGCACTCGCATATCCTCCGCACCCCCGCATTATGCACAAGGTGGCTTCAAGGGTGGAGCCTATGTCGCGGCAACTGGCGGGTATACGATGGCGGTCAGTACCCCCGACATCGACTATGTAGGTGAACTAAAGAAGGCGCTCAAGAAAGACGCGGCTATTCAACGCCGAGGTAGTAAGGCGTTTATGACTTCTAACGGTGTCAACTACTTGATCGACGACTTCTCTAAGACTTTCCGCCCTCTTGGTATACCGCGCCCCGGTACTAAGGTTTCTTGTACCCCTCAAGGTGTGGGCGTTATCGACGGCTTCGTTCGCTATGCTTATCGCTGGGTAACCAAGGATGGCACAGTCGGGCCAGCCTTTGACCTAGATCCCGTAGATGCCCAGAGCGGAGTCAATGTCTTTCTCGGGGCTGATAACTTCGGCCTTCCCGGCGAGACACCCTTTGGTATCTCTTATGGTGAGTGCGAGGGCACGAAGAAAGCGGAAGGGCGTGGAGCAACCGCTACTGATGCGGTTGAGACCTTCTTTGTTAAAGATAGTGACGGCGGCTCTAATCATAATCTGCTTCGGCGCGAGATCAGTTTCCCCGGCCTTACACTAGAAGCAGCGGTCCGTATTCCTGGCATTGCCCAGATTAAAGAGAGCATCTTTAGCCAGGGTGTCGGTGCGCCAGTTGGCGTGGCTAACTGGATGTCCGATGAGGCTCCCTATACCTTTCCCTGGATTGGTCAGGGTACCCAAGAGTGCTGCTTCCAATTCGCCTTCCGCTATGACAGCAGCGCCGATTATCAGGTACTTTTTGGTATTGGAGCCAAGGATCAGCATTATACAACTGGCTGGCTAGTCTCTAATGACCATTACAAATTGAACCACCTAGTGGTTTCGATTCAGCCACCTCTTGTTGGGGGCAATAACCACAGTCTAGTTGTCTGTCGTGATGCGCCTTCGGGATCTAAAAAGCGCGATAACGATTTGACCGAATTCGCTTGGGACTACGATTTCCAAGACACGCATGACTACTGCGTAATCGTTCGTCGTGCAGGAACAAACTTCGCCTCTGGTACGGGCGAAGACCTAGCCGTTAGTATTTACAATAATACGCTTGATGGTACGGATAACGGTGCGGGAGGTACCTATGACGGTTGGAGGCTTTGGCCGAGTAGTACGGATGCAGAAAAGTTAAAGCCTAACTTCTGGGGACCGACTTATGCAGGTGTTGCTAATGACCAGGTAATGTGGGGCGCATCGCGCCTTGAAGGTTCAACCGCAAACCTATCGGTAAAAACACGCAAGCGTGCTGCTTCTGGAAGTGCCACCTTTAACTTTGATTACATAAACGGGGTACCGGGTGGTGCTACGGCAGGCCCTTATGTTCCTGGTACTGTCATGTACCACGGACGAATGTGGCGACAAGATTTCTTACTCCAGGTCTTGGCTATTAAGGGTTTAGATCGCTATGGCGCTCGTTCCGGTCCCCTTGCCTCAAACCTTGAAGTTGATACAGCATTCTGTCCAGACTCGGGCGTAGATACTATTAATGGCGGCTGGGATTACCCGCAGAGTCTCCGCACTAAATTCTACAAGTCGGGTGGTAGTACCTTCGATGCTCAGGTAGTGCTTACGGAGAATGTATCTAATACACCGCTCTTGGCTTACGGTCACGATATGACGGTTAATGCGGCAACTACGCCGGATACTTGGACCACGACTAGTCTCGATAATGTACCCCTCTGGATCAACTGGACTTCGCGTAACGAGGGTTCAATAACAGTTGGTGTCGGATCGAAACCGTCTGTCGAGATCGCGACTAAGAAATGGCATACCGGAGCCGGCATTCAAACATTCGGCGAATTCGCAAACGCTGTTGATCTCAAGCAATGGACTTGGATCACACTTTATTTTCATCATATAAAGCGAGAGAGCGGTACTACTAGTAACATTATAGATGTCTGGCTAGAGCGAGTATTCATCGACGGGAATACTGGTGACTGGGGCGAAGTCTTTGATGTTGATATTGAACTAACCGGAGTCTTGGCTAACGGCGCTGCTGGTACCGGGCAATACGGCTTGTTCACAGTCGGCGGTTGGCCCGGTATGGATCAGGAGTATGAGACTGAGATTGCCGAAGTGCGTCTCTGGGATGGCGAATATTACACGGCGGCTGGAGGAGGTCTCGGAGCGAATGCCTTTGGTACTTACCTCTCGAATCGTATCCCCCCTAATATCTGGGGTGAACTCTGGTACTACCTGCGCTTTATGAAGCCAGATGTCAATGATCCTGATAATCAGGAGACAATGGACCAGTTTGGACTCAAGCAGAACAGTTCAGGTATTGGTGAGAAGGGTGCGGACTCTGTTGTTCTCTACCAACAATCTGAAGTTAAAGATGATGCTGATGATCCAGACAGCACGACCTTTTTTGTACCTTTCCCTGATCCGCCTCTGTCGGCTATTCGGGGAATCCAGATATTCCGCACTCAAGTTGTGCCAGTTACTAATACATTCCCCAATGGCAATACTAATCCCAACGCTATCCCCGAAGCCTGGAAGGCATGCCGTGATGCGCCGCTGTACCACCTATCCGAGATCCCGCGTGGTACGAGTTCGTATATTGATACCGCCGATGACACGGCACTAGGCACCCAACTTGACCAACTCACAGGCTTGATCCCGGCTAACCCCAGGGGAGTCTTTGAGTGGGGAGGGCACCTGGGCATCTATGTGCAGGATCAACCCCGCGTTCACTTCGCTGAATCCCCTACTTCTTGGGAGAGTTTCCCTCTGGATATGGTCTACGACCTTCCGGTGCGCGAACACGGCCCCATCGAAGCAGCGATTGAACTAGCCTCTCGTGACGCGAGACAGTCCCGTGTATTGTGCCTAGGCAAGTCTTGGGGTGTCTTCATTGATGGCAGCCCCACTCAACCCCAGGCGAACACGCTTGGAGGGGGTGTTGGGGCCTCTTCACCACGCTGCCTCGTGGTCGAAAAAGGCATTGCTTATGCCTTTAATGGTACTCTCTGGGGGATTACCGGAGATGGGCAAGTTGAAGACCTCAGCCTTCCCGTTCTAGACCTTCTCCCAGATCCCGATAATGCTCGGCTGTCCGTATCAGCGGCGCTGAGTTCTCTTTTCCTGATTGACGAATCAACCGGAGTCGCACTTAGGTTCCACCTAGCACGACGACAATGGTATGTAGAGGATCGAAATGCGCTTTCTGTTACGGATGTGGATGGGGTTGACACTTGGGTTCATGTTTCTGGGTACCCTTCTGCTGGAAATACCGCCGTTTATCAAGACGATGTGGAGTCGGATACGCCAGAAGTCGGGATTGCAGTAGCGAGTTACAACAACGGTGCCAATACCTTTGTGGTAAGCAGCGCGACTGGCCTGAAGATAGGACAACGGGGAGTCCTGGTTGGGGATGCCCACGCATCTGCGGCAGGGCGTAATCCGTACTACCGTCAGGCGGTAACTATCCAATCTATCGATGGGACAACTATCACAGTTTCGGATGACCTAGACCTGACTGCCTCGTTTACTGAACTGGACGGTACGACTTCATATACCCTGGCTTACAAGTTCTATGCAGGAGTAGGCTATTGGGGTACTATGGTTGATACGGGACAGTTTAACCTTACAGGAGACCTAAGCCATGTGGACATGGGAGTTGAGCGAGGAGATGGATGGTGGGCGGCATTTGACTCTTCAGATTTCGCCAAAGATCCAACAGACCGGACTGGTTTCGCTAGCCCTGAGTCTAAACCGACTAATATTGTCGATGTTGCTGGTGATGGAGCATCAGCAAGATGGGGACTCTCCAACCGACAGCGACTCGAAAGGATCCTTGTTTTCTCCCAAGAACCGACTAACGGGTCAGGATCCCCCGTGGGACTCACCGAACTTGAACTAAACTACACTTCCGACCCAGGGGTTAAATAGATATGGTTTTAGGAGCATTAGCCTTCGGTACTGGTATCGCCAGTTCGATTATGGGTAGCCGCGCCAAGAAGAAGGCAGCAGCCGCCGCTGCCGCTGAGGCGAAGCGTATCCGCGAGTGGTACGAACAGAAGGCACGCGATACCAAGCAGACCCTTGGCCGCGAGATCGAGACGATGCGTACCTTGCGCGACCTCGATCTTCCTGCTCACCAACAGGCAGCCAAGATTGCCTATATCCAGCGCCAGAAAGGTTCGGAGCGTCAGGCTCGCGTCCGTGCCCTCGGTCGAATGTCCCGCGAAGTCCGTGATGCAACCTTCGGCGGGCAGTTGACTCAGTACCTTGGTCGCGAAGGCCAGAAGATTGAGCGCTACGCCAAGATGTCCCAGAACATTTATACCATGGCTTCTGGGATGCAGCAGCAAGTTAACCAACTGCTCCAGGCGGGCGGCGCAGAGTACGGCAGTATGATGAAGTCGGCCCAGATGATGGAGTACGAAGCGGGCGATCCGCTTGGTCAAGCGTTGGGCGCAGCCGCCCAGGGCTTGTCGCTGGCAGCCAAGCAGCAGAGCCAGGAAGCGGCACTTGAGAAGTCTATGGAGGCGCAGCAGAAACGAGATTTCTTTACTGGGGCGATGAGTAGTGACTTGAACCCCGAGGATTACATGGCAAAGGCCCGGTCCATTAGTGCCGATATGAATAAAGACGGTTGGATACCTTACTTCTAATGGCTGCTCCCGATTTCTCTTGGTCTGATCTAGGCGATACCTTCAGCGGTATGTTTGAAGGTATGGGCGGCGCGCTAGGTGACATTGGCGGTATCGCTGGTGCCCTCGGCGCTGGTGGCCCCCAGGCGATGACGAACTTCGTCAACAAGATCGCCGACAAGCAGAATATGGAAATCTCCCGCAAGTGGGATTCATTCCAGAAGGGACAAGATCGCTCCTTCCAGATGCTTCGCGATTCTTCCCAGCGCCGCCACGAAATGGGGATGCTACAGGAGAAACATAGACTAGATACAGCCCGCACTACTGGTGCGAGTATAGGTCGCACCGCATCACAGTTCCGACTTAATCCTGCCGCGTTTGAGAATGCAAAACTGAGTTTGCCCCCTGAGATACGGGATAGTCTTGCAAGTAGCGGGGCAACCATAGAACAGTATGCCAGTGTAATACATTCTATAGGTGGGGAGCGGGCTATGCAGCCCATATCAGAGGCTAGCCAAGCAACAGAAGAGACTAGGGCTTATTATAAATCACTTGGCTTAGATCCTCCTACTGGCATAGCGCCAAGCATACTTGTTCAAGAAGGTATTATTCTAGAAACGCAAGAGGGTGCGTTTATCGATCAAGTAGATGGTATTAAAGTTGATATAGACAATATAACTGCTCTTGCAACTAGAGCAATTACAGACCCGACTAAGAATTTCGAGGCGGCGCAGGCGGGTCTCGACGCTTTAGACCTGTTGACTACGCGAATTGATAAACTCATCGGAGCCGAATCTGATGAGGGATCAATAGGTCCAAGCAGATTGCAAGATGACCAATTCTCCTTCTTCATAGGTACCGAGAAGCACAAAGACAAATGGGAGACAATTCAGCGAAGTATCGCTAGTGCCCAACAACTTTTGCGCATCAAAAAAGAACACGGAGGCTCTGCTGCGGCAGCCAGTACGCTTACCCAAGCCGTGCGTGACGGTGATCTTCCTGCTTGGCTCGGCTTTGATACAGGAGCAATGCCCAGATTACAAGACTGGCAGCGAACATTGCAGATGCCTGAAGTTGTTAACTTCACAAGTAAGATGGACACCCTGTTCCAGATGATCTCGGATCTTTCTCCCGCTGCCCGCGTTGAGATACTCGGAGATTCTTATAGGGGTTCTCCTCTAGAACGAACGCTGGCCGATTGGACAGCAGCGCGGGGCGAAAAAACGGAGTTCAACGGTGCTGATATCTTGACATCACTCCGTGAGACCATCGCTAATCCCAAAGCAGCAGCGCAATTTGGCGAACTAAACTACGAAGCGGGCGGGGAAAGTACCTTCCAGCGCTGGAGTGAAAATCTCCAAGCCCTTGAATCTCTTGACCCTAATACAATAGGTAGAGATATCCTTGAACGAAAGGAAGTAACTAAGTCAATAAGCGCAGGCAGTTCGATTCTAAAAAGCGCGCTACCGCCGCAAATGCTTCATGTAGTTGGCCCGGATATCTTTGAGTTCCTTGATCTTGATAGAGATATTCTCCTTAACGAGAGCCAATCAGATACGAGTGAGACACTAGCCGGGGAATTTATGGGTCGGGGACTAAAACCATACGAGGGCTTTGATCCGACCCAGGTGATGAGGATAAAAACTTTTAGTGCCGATAAATTTCTTAAGAATTCCCAGGTTATTAACGCTCTTGCAAAACGCTTTTTAACCCCAATCTTCGAGGGTATGAATCCCCAAGAGCGTCTTCGCCAAGGTCAGAAGTTGGCGAGCATGATTGGGGAGATGCCTGGAGTTAACGCAGCGCAATCCGCCCAGTTTAAAGAACTACTCAAGACCGCAGTCAAAACGCAATTTGGTCTAGGTGGGGGAGGTACTGACTTTATTTTTCCGGAGACTGAACTACATGAGGCTCTTGACTACCCAGGTAGACCTGGCTGGCTAGATAACACTTGGGGGGTTTCATCTGACCCTAATCGGGGCGACAGCCTTGTTGCCGATGCGTCTACCGCTAGACCACTCGATGTAGCACTAGAAGGTTCTCGGTTAGCATCATTAAGCCGTATGGTGCGGGAGGGGCGCGGAACCTTGGATAATCAACCGGGTACGAAAGTTGCCCTTGATGGTGAAGTAGCGGGTATGGGTTATAATGATTTCGTTCATGTCTTTTCGGAACTGATCCCCGACTTAAAGCCGTGGTTATATGAGAGTAGGACGAAGTTTGTCCCTTACTTTCTTAACCCAGATCGCTCACAGAGGAAGACCCCTGGCCATCTTTTAGGCCAAGGTACTTTTGGGCCATCTATTGGAGGTGTACCGGGCCGTAAATCACTTGGTGAAAGCGGACCACGCGCTGGTGATCGATCTCGTCAAGAGGATCGCTCAAGGCGTTTAACCCTAGATGCCCTTCGCAATTTCCCTCTGGATAGTGTGGTAGATCCAGACGACCGCCGTTTAGTCGCAACCCTACAGAATGCGCTGCGTGATCTGCCCGACGAAGTTATTGTAGATCGTCTTGTTGGTCAAGATATGTGGTCACCCGGAGATCCGAGTAAGGGCGTTCGCGCTCTGGGCAGGTGGACAACTGCGTTATCTGACCAAGTTCTATCCTTTGACGAACTGCTATCTTCTGATGGGCCGCTAGAAGGTACAGATCGGATTGCTTCGCAGGATGAGCGTCTTGATGTTCCTAATATGCCAACACTAGAAGATGTGAATGTTTCTTTAGATGAAACAAGGGCGGCCCTGGCCGCTCTCCCGTCTGCTATAGAGGCTAATGCCTATCGTATGGTAGATGTAGCCTTCGGTGACGATGTTGACTACGGCATAGTTGACCAGAACACAGCAGCCGCTATGAAACTCGATCTGGAAACTACCCTTGGCGAACTCGAAAGTTTAAAAAATATTTTGGATGACCCCTTTATTGTGGGGTCTTACATGAATCTTTTGCCTCAAATCTTTTTTGGCCCAGGCGGTACCACATACGCACTTACTCCAGAGGAGATCTCCAATAATTTGACGGATGCTATGTCTACTGTTGGATTTGGTGGTGGCGGGTATGCAGCAGAAGCGGCTGGAGAGATCGAAGCACTCAAGAAACTAGTAGCCGCGCAAGAAAATACACCTCTTGCGGTAAGGACGCTACTGAATGGTTTAGCGGCATTGGCCCCCCAATTCTTACAGAAAGGTGGGAGAGCGGCAGTTACCGAATCAGGTAAGAAAAGTCCTATAGCCGAACATATAAGTGGGCTATTTAAAGGTATCCACGCGGATATTAATGCTATTTCAGTTTCCGAAGATTTGACTCACCATGTGACCGCAGATGCGCCAGCATCTCTCAGTCGTCATTTAGGTTCGGTATACGACAACTTCAGAGATAAAGAGGGTGGTGCTTTTAACCGTGCCCTAATTATGCGCATAGCAATCTTATCTGCTGAAAATGATAAAGCACTAGGGGGTAACTAGAAGTGGCGGCACAACGCGCCGGGTGGATTGACCGCGTATTCAATTCCACGATTGGCCTGCCGCAACAAATCCTCTGGCGTATAATCCGCGCCTCTAAAGACGAAGATATTGACTTGTGGAGCGAGAAGGGTCTTCTTGACTTCGCTAATGTTCCTTTGCTTGGGATTGCGGATACCCACAAAGAAGATGTTATGCCCGATTATATGGCTAAGTCTATGGGCATGGATCCGGGGTTTATGTCCGAACTCGGAGTCGCCATTGCAACTGACCCGCTGACCTACCTCACGGGTGGTCTTAGCGTTTTGGGTAAGGCCGCGAAGGGAGCCAATACGGCTACCCAAATCTCCGCTGTGCAAAAGGTTATGCGCGCCGCAGCCAAGGCTGGTGGCCGCTTCGATCTACCTGTGCCTTCTTCTGTTAAGGGCGCAGAAGACGCTGCTGAAAAAGTCTTCACAAGTTCTACACATTACGCCTCTGAACTGACGGGCCACGATCTCAATGCTGTCCTAGATCGTGCTACCTCGAATCTTGTAGGTAAGCCTGGGAAGGAGTTTGCCGACCAGTTAAAGGGTATCGAAAAGTCCCGCAAACTGCTCAACGGGCTAGACGAGAAGCAACTGGGAATGAAGGTCATGGATCTTATGAAGAGTGACGGCCACCGTAAGTTGGCTGTTGGTCTACCCATGATGACTAGTCTAGGAATGAAGATTGATATTCCTGGGTCACACCAGAACTGGTGGCAAGCCTATAAAGCGGCTAAAGGTAAAAGCGGTGAGATGCTGGCTAATACTTGGCTTACTCGCAACATAGCAGGCATCCCCTGGATTTCTTCGGGCATCAAAACGACCGCCGCCCCTTTTCGCCAGTTTAAAGGCGGTTGGCGTGTTGGCGCAGAGGCGCGGACTGCAATCCATACTGCGACTGATAAGGTTAGTCCCGAGCAATTTGAGAGTATGAGCCATTGGCTAAACTCGGCTACTGGCGGGGGCGAGATTTCAGTTAAGATTATTCATGGTGGAGCAGAGCCGATTATGAAGGCTTTTGACGCTGCCATAACGGCTGGTAAGTCTCCCCGTGAAGCCTTGGCCGCAGCCACCCGTAAGATTAAGACTAAGGGCGATACAACTGAGCAAGTATGGGCGCGGCTTAAAGGGCTGGATGCTGACCCTGATAGCGATACCTTTAAGAAACTCCTGTTGCCCAAGACCAAAGACACGATGCGGAAGCAGTTACAGCAAGCGCTTCATACTGCGATGGCTGAAGGTGAACAGGCAAGGCGGCTGGCTCGCAGCGGCCAGTTTGATAATTACCTAGTTAAACTTGATCTAGACAAACAAGCCAAAGAACTTTTGACTGAGCGCGGTGCGCTGAAGTTTGGTAAAGGTCTTGCTGATCTAGCCTACGATACTGGGCGTCAACTTCGGCGGGGCGTTAACTGGGCGTTTAAAACCGGGACTGATACTAAGCACGCGCATGAAGCGATGCACCAGTACCTTTCTAATTCTGCCCGAGGGCATGACCAAGCAGCCCAGTTGGCTAAGGTGCTATTTGCCTCAGTAAAGCAGATCCTCAAGGAACCCGGCATGGAGGGATGGACTGAGGATAACTTTTTGGACATGATTGGTGGCTTAATGGAGTCTGACGCACTTCATATCGAACAAGTTGCATCACTTAATCTAGGCAGTATTAATCCTTCAAACGCACTAGATACAGCAAAAGGTTGGGATCACTTTACTAGCCGACATGCTCGTATTATGTCTTCGTTTGAGGATGTTCTTAAGAGTAGGGGCGTCACAGGCGAGAATCGCGATAAGATACTCGAACTATTCCAGGGCGAAGTTTTCGATTACATACCCCGGTTTGACGAGCAGCGCATTGTCACGCATTACGATAGGTTACTTGAAGTCAATAAAGATATTAAGCGTGCTTGGACACCGCAGCAAAAGCGCCGAATGCGCCGCCGCCACAACGCGCACATTCTTCGAGGCGGGCAATTCAAAGATTTTCAAGTCGGGGAACTCTCTGACGATCAACTCCGAGGTGCGCTTGATATTATCGAGAATAAGGCGCTGCGTGATATGCGTCCAGATGAGATCGCTGCCTATATCGACGAGAATCGCGTTCTTAGTATGTTTAGGCAAGCCCACGGACTGACACACGACGAACTAATTACCGTGTTTAGACGACGCGGTAAAGGCGACTTCCGCCGAGTTCGCCGTGAGATGCTGCCC
>Ga0114910_1000493_pt1 | contig 19734 bp, 23 predicted proteins | sample MalvireepMed_908_FD_83500 | JGI IMG/M metagenome (GOLD analysis project Ga0114910, IMG submission 83500) | Marine viral communities from the Global Malaspina Expedition - Malaspina viral metaG DeepMed_908 | ecosystem: Environmental > Aquatic > Marine > Oceanic | place: Mediterranean Sea...
ATCCCGACGTGCGCCGCATGCTGCTGCGCATGCGCACCCTGACCGAAGCGATGCGCGGGCTGCTCTATTACACCGCCGGGCAGGTCGACCGGGGCGATATCGGCGATGCAGCAGCGAAGGCACGCGCCGAGGTGCTCGTCCCCATGCTCAAGGCCTGGGCGACCGACACGGGGATCGAGGTCGCCTCGCTCGGCATCCAGGTGCACGGCGGGATGGGCTTCGTCGAGGAAACGGGCGCGGCGCAGCATTGGCGCGACAGCCGCATCGCGCCGATCTACGAAGGCACCAACGGCATCCAGGCGGCGGACCTGGTGACCCGCAAGCTCGGCCTCGAAGATGGCGAGGCGTTGCAGAGCCTGTTCGCCGATATTGCGCGCGATGCCGCGGACGAGCCGCAGCTGAAGGCGCTGGCGGGCGAATGCGCCGGAATCGCGAAGTGGATGCGCGAAGACGCCTCGCTCGACGATCGGCTGGCGGGCAGCGCGCCCTACACCGCCATGTGCGCGGTCGCGGTATCGGCGTGGTGCCTGATGCAGCAGCACGAAGCGCTCGAGGGTTCGGACGATGCGAACCGTGCGCATGCCAAGCGCGTGACGATGCGGTTCTTCCTCGACCATATCGTGCCCGAGGCGATCGGCCTCAAGGCATCGGCCACCGCCGGCGCGGCGCTGCTCTACGAGCTGGACGGCAGCGTTCTGGCCGCCTGATCCTGAGCCAGATACGGCGCGCCGAGGGGTCGCGCCGGTACCGTGGCCGTCAGTTGCCGAGCGGGTTCTCGCGCGCGAATTCGTCCGTGAAGGCATCGCGCGGGTCGCCGCGCAGCTCGACCTGCGCTTCCAGCCGTTCGCCCTCGATCCGCTCGAGCGCGGCGGCGGGCTCTGCTCCCGGTGCGAACACCTGCCAGATGATTCCGGCGGTATCGTCGCTCACCAGCAGGCCGCCGGTATTGCTCCATTCGACCCAGGTGGGGCGGCCGCGCGTCTCGCCGTCGCCGTTGAGGAAGCTCCTCAGCACCGGCAGCGGCTTGCCCACGGGATTGCCGCGCTCGTCGAACTGCACGAAGACCACGTCGTAGCCAGAGGGCGGCTTGCGGTTCCACGATCCGTGGCGCGCGATGAAGGCGCCGCGCCCGAAGGTGCTGCCCATGCGGTTGCCTTCCTCGCTGAACACAAGGCCCAGCGCGGCGACGTGCGGCCCCAGCGCATATTCGGGATAGCGCGCATATTCGGTCAGGAAATTGGGCATCGGCGCTTCGACCCGGCGGTCGATCGTGTCCTTGTAATAGACCCACGGCCAGCCGTAATTCGCGCCGATCGGCACATTGGTGAGGTAATCGGGCACCAGATCGCCGCCGAGCATGTCGCGCTCGTTCACCGTGGTCCACAATTCGCCCGAAAGCGGGTTCCAGGCCATGCCGTTGGCGTTGCGCAGGCCCGTGGCGTAGAGCCGCGCGGAGCCACTCGCGATGGTATATTCCCAGATCGCGGCGCGGTTTTCCTCCGCCTCCATGCCGTTTTCGCCGATATTGCTGGCCGATCCGACCGCGATGTAGATCTTTTCGCCATCGGGGGAGAGGATGATGTTGCGCATCCAGTGGTTGCCGCCGCCCGGCAGGTCGATCAGCTTGCGCGGCTCTCCCGTGACCTTGGGCGAACCCAGCTCGTAATCGAAGGCGAGCAGCGCATTGTGGTTGGCGATGTAGAGCGTGCCATCGTCATAGGCGATGCCGGAGGGGGATTCGAGATCGTCCTCGCGCAGCAGCTGCTTGATGTCCGCGCGCCCGTCGCCGTCCGTATCGCGCAGCAGCACCAGCTGGTCGGGCGAGGGAACGCCCGCGCCTGCGCGGCCCATCAGGGTCTTCATGATGAAGCCTTCGATCCCGCCTACATCGCGCGGCGGGCTGTTGGTCAGCGTCACCAGCACGTCGCCATTGGGCAGCGCGTAGACGACGCGCGGATGATCGAGCCCTTCGGCGAAGCGCACGACTTGCAGGCCCTCGGCCGCCTCGGGCACCTCATCCTCGGCCCAGCCGACCGGTTCGGCGATCTTGATCGTGGGGAACCACTCGTTATCGGGCTCGACCAGCGTCGGATCGGTGCCGGATACCTCGTCGACGGTCAGTTCCGCCTTGCTGCCGCGCAGCAGCAGCGCGATGGCGATTGCCGCGAGAACGAGGATGACGAGCAGGCCGATGCCGATGTTGCGAAGTGTGGTCATACACCCGAAATAGGCCGCGAGCGTCCCTGCGGCAATCGCCAATGGCCGCACCTTCAAAAAGCTCGCCGCTATTCAGGAGCCGCAATGTTCGATTTCCAACTGCCTGCCGATACCCCGGACGAGGAACGCTATCGCGAGCTCGCCAATGCCGCCGACGCGCTGACCGATGGCGAGCGGGACGGCGTGGCCAACATGGCCAACCTCGCGGCGCTGATCTGGAGCTTCGTGCCCGATCTCAACTGGGCAGGCTTTTATCGCATGGTGGAAGGCGAGCTGGTGCTCGGACCCTTCATGGGCCGCCCCGCCTGCATCCGCATTCCGCTCGGCCAAGGGGTCTGCGGCGCGGCGGCCCAGAGCGGCGAGACGCAGCGGGTTGAGGATGTCCATGCCTTTCCCGGCCACATCGCGTGCGACGGGGCGAGCGCGTCCGAACTGGTCGTGCCGGTGGTGCGCGGCGGCGCGGTGATTGCGGTGATCGATCTCGACAGCCCCACCAAAGCGCGCTTCTCGCCCGCCGATGCTGAGGGGATCGAGGCGCTGGCCGCCCGTATCGCCGACAGAATCTGACACGCCGAACGCTGCCCCAGCGCGGGACAGGGCACGCATGCGCGCATCCCGTGCGGGCACCGATCCGCTAACCCTTTCTTAACTATGTGCGAGGGGCGCTTTCCTGCCTGCCCTTCGAGAAAGGGTGCGCTTTTCCATGCGTTCGATCATCATCACCTGCGGCGCCGCGCTCGCGTGCCTGAGTGCACCGGCCGCTGCCCAGTATTACCGGGCTGAGCAGTCCTACACCCCGCCCTCCTCCTACGAAGGCGGCGCGTGGGAAGCCGATTGCCTGGATTATCTGCGCGACCGCGATCGGCGCGGCGATCGGGGTGCCGTGATCGGTGGGCTGGTCGGCGGTGTCGGCGGTGCGGTGCTCGGCAACGAGGTGGCGGGCGATGGGTCTCGCCTTGCGGGCACGCTGATCGGCGGCGGTGTCGGCACGCTGGCGGGCGCGGCGGCGGGTCGCTCCATCGCGCAGGGTGACGACGGCTACTGGCGCGAATGCGAGGCCTGGTACGATTCGCGCTATGACGGCGGCAGCTGGCAGGGCGACGGCGGCAACTACGCCTATGGTGGATACTACGAAGACGCCCCCCGCTACGGATACGGCGATGGCTATTCCTACGGCTCGCGCGGCGGTTATGCGCGCTCGGGCGGGTCGGGCTATGGCTATTCCTCTGGGGGAGGATACGCCTCGGCCCAGTCGGGCGGCGTGGTCGTGATTGTCGAGGAGCAGCGCGGGGAGCGCTATGTCCCTGTAATCAGGGAAGAAATCATCGAAGAATATTACGAGGTGGAAGAGCGCGAGATCGTCCGCGAGCGGATCATCGAACGCACGCCCCACCCGCGCCCGGACAAGCGGATCAAATATATCAAGCAGCGCTAGCGAGCGGGCACGCGGCGCGGCCTGGTCGCCGCCCGCGCCGTGACGCTCAGATTTCCCCGCCGGTCAGCCGCTGGCAGAGCAGATCGAGCTGGTCGAGCGTCTTGTAGCGGATCGTGATCGCGCCCGAGCGCGGATCGGCATCGGGCTTGATCGCGATCGCCATGCCGAGAAACTCTTCGAGATGCCGCTCGACCGCCTCGATATCGGCGCTGGTCCCCGCGGGCGCACCTTCGGCGGGCTTCGCGCGCGGTTTTTCCGCCGCCGGCTTGGCCTTCACCCGCTTTTCGATCTCGCGGACCGAAAGGTTCTTCGCAATCGCTTCCTGCGCCAGTGCCTCGGCCCGGTCGTTCCCGATCAGCGCACGCGCATGGCCCATGCTCAGCTTGCCGAGCTCGACCAGCTGGATCACCGGCTCGGGCAGCACGAGCAGCCGCTGCAGGTTCGCCACGTGGCTGCGCGACTTGTCGACCAGCTCCGCAATCTCGGCCTGGCTCATATCCTCTTCTTCGGCGAGGTGCTGGTAGGCCCGCGCCTCCTCGATCGGATTGAGGTCTTCGCGCTGGATATTCTCGATCAGCGCGATGGCCATGATCTCGCGCCGGTCCAGATCGCGGATGATCGCCGGGATTTCGTGCAGCTTTGCACGCTGCGCCGCGCGCCAGCGGCGTTCGCCCGCCACCAGCTGATAACGGCCTTTGCGTTCGAGCGGGCGCACGATGATCGGCTGGATGACCCCGCGCTGCGAGATCGACTTGGCCAGCTCGTCCAGCGCCTGTTCGTCGAAGATCTTGCGCGGCTGGCCCGGCAGCGGCTCGATCCGCGCGACGGGGATCGAAGCGAGGCCGGTGCGCGGGCTCGCGCCCTCCCCGCCGCTTGTCGGCGCGACGGCCAGCGTCCCGCCCTCGGGCGGGGCGATGCTCTCTTCGCGCTGCGTTTCGCCGAGCAGGGCGCCCAGCCCGCGGCCCAGCTTGCGCTTGGCGCGATCGGTGGTGGCGGTATCGGGTGCGGTGGCGGGCTTGCTGCTCATGCGGCTTTCCTCTGGGGCGGCAGGCGGCCGAGAAGCTCGCGGGCCAAAGACATGTAGGCGCGGCTGCCCGCGCAGGCGTGGTCGTAGATCAGCGCGGGCAAGCCATGGCTCGGCGCTTCGGACAGGCGCACGTTGCGCGGGATGACGGTGTCGAACACCAGCCCGCCAAGGCACTCGCGCACATCCTCGGCCACCTGATCGGTCAGGCGGTTGCGCCGGTCGAACATGGTCAGCGTGACGCCGATGATCTTGAGCGAGGGGTTGATGCCCTGCTGCACCCGCTCGACCGTCTGGAGCAGCTGGCTGAGCCCTTCGAGCGCGAAGAATTCGCACTGCAGCGGCACCAGCAGCGAATCGGCGGCGCTCAGCGCATTGAGCGTCAGCAGCCCGAGCGAGGGCGGGCAATCGATGAAACAGATATCGTACTGGCTGTCGGCGCTGGCGAGCGCGTTCTTGAGGCGGTCGATCCGATCCGCCTCGTTCACCAGCTCCACTTCCGCGCCGCTCAGGTCCTGCGTGGCGGGAATGACGTCGAGGTTCGGGATGCGCGAGGTCTGGGTGCACTGCGCAACCGTGCCCTCGTCCAGCAGCAGGTCGTAGGTCGAATAGTCGCGATCCTGGCTGTGAATGCCGAGCCCGGTCGACGCATTGCCCTGCGGGTCGAGATCGACCAGGAGCGTGCGCCATCCGGTTGCCGCGATCGCGGTCGCGATGTTGATCGCGGTGGTGGTCTTGCCCACGCCGCCCTTCTGATTGGCAATCGCAATGCGGATCATCTGCGGCCTCCATTCGGCGGTCGGCCCGTGCCGACCAGGATGGCAGCGTCGCGGCTCGTGACCGATTGTTTCACGTGAAACATTGCGCGCTGCGGAGAATCAAGCTCGTCCCTTTCCTGCGCTGCCGACCGCCCCTTGGGCAAGAGCCAAGTGGTCCGGTCGGTGGAAAAGCGGGCGGACAAGTTGATGAGATCTCGCAGCGGAGCAAAGGCCCGTGCCGTTATGGCACCGGCCTCGAATGTCTCGACCTTCTCCAGTCGCGATCCGATGACCCGACAATTTTCCAAACTCGCCAGCGCAACCATCCGTTCGAGCCACTCGACTCTCCTCGCGCGCGATTCGACCAGCACATGTGGGATGTCGGGCCGCATGATGGCGGTGACAATGCCGGGAAAGCCCGCGCCGGTCCCAAGATCGAGCCACGGGCCCGTTTCACGTGGAACATGGTCGAGCAACTGTGCGCTATCGGCCATATGCCGCTGCCACAGCGTGTCGACGGTCGATCGGGCGATCAGGTTCTGTTTTTCCGACTCGATCAGAAGCTCGGCGACGAATCGTTCGAGCGCTGCAAACGACTCGGTCGAGCATCGTTCGGCAACGAAAGCCTTCGCCTGATCCTCGGTCTCGATCATCATGCCGCCACCGCCGCATGCTTGCGCGCGAAGACCAACAGCGCAGCCATTGCCGCGGGAGTGATGCCGGGAACGCGGGCAGCCTGCGCAAGACTATCGGGCCGCGATCTGGAGAGCCGCTCGACCATCTCGTTCGACAGGCCGGGCACATCGGCGAAGGGGAAATCGGGGGCGAGCGGCACGCGCTCGTTCGCCCGCAATTCGCGCAGCTCCGAATCCTGCCGCGCAACATAGGGCGCGTAGTGGAGGTCCTCGGCGATTTCGTCGAGCAGCTCGGTATCCGTTTCACGTGGAACAAGATCGCGCTCGATCAGTGCGGCCATGTCGATTGCAGGAAAACGGGTCCAGTCCTTCAGCGCCTGCCTGCCCGCATCATCGGTGACGGTGAAACCGAGCTCGCGCATCTGCGAGGGCGAGCGCTCGGCGGCGAGCGCGGTCTCAACCGACGCCCGGCGCGACAGGCGCTGGTCGAACCAATTCCGCCGCGCCTCCGACACGCAGCCCGCTTTGATCGCGAGCGGGGTCAGGCGGGTGCTTGCGTTGTTGGCGCGCAGCCGCAGGCGGTACTCCGCCCGCGCCGTCAGCATCCGATAGGGTTCGGTCACGCCATGCAGCGTGAGGTCGTCGACCATCACGGCCATGTAACTATTCGCACGGTCGAGCTCGGGCAGCGCGCGACCGGCCGCCTCGCATCCGGCATGGAGCCCCGCGATCAGGCCTTGCGCGGCGGCTTCCTCGTAACCGGTCGTCCCGTTGATCTGGCCCGCGCAATAGAGGCCCTTCAGGCTGCGCATCTGCAGCCACCTGTCGAGCGAGCGCGGATCGACATGGTCGTATTCCACCGCATAGCCCGGCTCGGCCACCACCACTTGCTCCAGCCCCTCGATAGCGCGCAGAAACTGTTCCTGCACATCGACCGGCAGCGAGGTGCTGATCCCGTTGGGATAGACCAGCGGCGTATCGAGACCCTCGGGCTCGAGGAAAATTTGATGCCCGTCGCGGTCCCCGAAGCGGTGGATCTTGTCTTCGATCGAGGGGCAATAACGCGGCCCCTGCCCTCCGATCGCACCCGAGAACAGGGGTGATCGGTCGAGGTTGGCGCGGATGATGTCGTGGCAGGCGGCATTGGTGCGCGTGATCGCGCAGAAGACTTGCGGGTTGTCGCGCCGCTGCGAGAGTGACGACATGGTCCACTCGTCATCGTCCGAAGGCTGCTCTGCCAGGCGCGCCCAGTCGATCGTGCGACCGTCGAGCCGGGGCGGCGTGCCCGTCTTCAACCGGGCGAGCGGCAGCGCCGCTTCACGCAGCTGATCGGCCAAGCGTGCGGCCGACCCCTCGTTAATCCGGCCGCCAGTCAACCGCTCCTCGCCGCGGAAGAGGATTCCGCCGAGAAAAGTCCCCGTGCACAGGATGGCGGCTTCACATGAAACATCGGTCCCATCGGCCAGCGTCACTCCGGCCACGCGCTCGCCCTCGATTCGAAGCGCCGCCACCTCACCCTCGATCACATCGAGCGTCGGTTCTGCGTTCACGGTGCGGCGCACTTCGGCACCGAACAGCTTGCGGTCGGCCTGCACGCGGGGGCCCCAGACGGCGCTTCCCTTGGAGCGGTTGAGCATGCGGTAATGGATCGCGCCGGCGTCCGCCGCCCTGCCCAGCACGCCGTCGAAGGCATCGACCTCGCACACAAGGTGGCCCTTGCCTAATCCGCCAATCGCTGGATTGCAGCTCATCGCGCCGATCTTGCACGCATCCATGGTGACGAGCGCAACGCGCACGCCCATGCGCGCGGCGACGCAGGCCGCCTCGACGCCGGCGTGCCCGCCGCCGATCACGATTATCGGGTAGTGATGCATGGCCCCTCTATAGAGACCGCGTGCGTCTCTCGCCAGAGGGCGTGATGTTCCACGTGAAACATCACGCTATTTGCCAATACAGAACCGCCCGAACAGCGCATCGAGCATATCCTCGGTCGCCACATTGCCGAGCATCGCGTCGAGCGCATGGCGCGCCTGCCGCAGCGATTCCCCCGCCAGCAGCAGGTCGGGTTCGTTCGCCGAGAGACCCATTGCCGCATGTGTTTGATCAAGAAGCTCCCGCTGCCGCCGCGATACCGCGACCTGCCCGGGCTTGGGCAACCGCTCCCGCCCAACCTGCGCCATCCGCGCCAACAGCTCGGGCAGACCCTCGCCGGTTTCGGATGAAACATGGAGTGCGCCCGCTCCCTTGCGGGGTGCATCGGGCAGATCGACCATGCTCGCCACCTCGAGCGCACCCGCCGGCCCCGCCCCCTCCGCACCGAGCCACAGGACGAGATCCGCACGCGCCAGTTCGGCTTCGGCACGGGCAATCCCGATCCGCTCGATCTCCTCCGCCCCTTCTAACCGCAGGCCCGCTGTGTCGACCAGCAGGAACGGCACGCCGCCGATCGCGATCGGCCGCTCGATCGCGTCGCGCGTCGTACCCGCAATCGGCGAGACGATCGCTGCGGCTTCATCGAGGATCGCGTTGAACAGGCTCGACTTGCCCGAGTTGGGCGGCCCGGCGAGCACGATGCGCAAACCTTCGCGCAACCGGTCGGCAGATGGGACAGCGAGCCACGCGCCGATCTCGCCCCGCGCCGCACGGATCGAATCGCGCCATTGCGACGGGGGCGCGGTGCCCTCCTCGTCCTCGTCCGCGAAATCCAGTGCCTGCTCGACCGCAGCGGAAGCCGACAGCACCGTCTCCCGCCACTCGGCCACGCGGCGCGAAGCATGGCCCTGCGCCGTGCTCGCCAGCACCGCGCGCTGCAACTCGGTCTCGGCCGAAAGCATGTCGCCCAATGCCTCGGCCTCGAGCAGATCGATCCGCCCGTTGAGGAAAGCGCGTCGGGTAAATTCCCCAGCCTCGGCCCGGCGCAGTCCGCATGTCTCGAGCGCACGTTCGATAGCAGCAATCACCGCGCGGCCACCGTGACAATGAATCTCGGCGCAATCCTCGCCCGTCGCGCTCCGCGGTCCTGTGAACCAGAGCACCAGCGCCTCATCCAGCCAGACTCCGTCGATATCGCGGACCTGTCGCACACTCGCCTTGCGCGGCGACGGAAGCGTGCCCGTCAGCCGCGCGAGCGCATTGCCCGCTTCGGGGCCGGACACGCGCAGCACCGCCACGCCGCAGGGCGGCGCGCCGGAAGACAGCGCGAAGATCGTGTCGGTCGGCTCAGTCGCCAGATTTCTTCTCGCTGCCGGATGCGCCAGCGCGGCCCATATTCGCGGCGCTGCCTTCCATGAAGGCCTGGAACATCTTCAGCCCCGCCTGCCCCATCGGCGCCATCGAGCGGGCGAGCTCCTGCAGCTGATCGGGGTTCGATACGCCGCGCATCGCCTTCTCCATGCTCTCCGAATAGGCAGCCTGCGCCCCGGTGAGGTCGGGCAAGCCCATGAAGGCCCGCGCCTCTTCGGGTGTGCAATCGATTTCCACGTGGACCTTCATGCCGAGTTCTCCGTTACCTCTCTTGCAGCCCTATGTGGGCCACACCACAACGGCGCGCAAGCGCACGAACCGACCAATGACGGGAGCATTTCGATGAGCGAGACGACACGCATTTCCACCCTGGGCGGCGACAAGGATTTCATGGCCTATGTCGCCCGGCCCGAAGGTACGCCGCGCGCGGCCATCGTGGTCATCCAGGAAATCTTCGGCGTGAATGCGGGCATCCGCCGCAAGTGCGATCTGCTGGCCGAAGACGGCTATCTGGCGGTTGCGCCCGACCTCTTCTGGCAGCTTGGCGAGGGAATCGAACTCGATCCCGATATCGAGCCTGAATTTCAGAAGGCGCTCGATCTGATGGGCAAGTTCGATCAGGACGAAGGCGTGCGCGATATCGAAGCGACCATCAAATGGGCCCGCAAAGAAAGCGGCAAGAAGGTCGGCGCGGTCGGCTACTGCCTTGGCGGGCGGCTTGCTTACATGACGGCGTCGCGTACCGATTCGGATGCCACGGTCGGCTACTACGCGGTCGGGGTCGACGAATTGCTGCGCGAGAAGGATGCCATCGCCAATCCGCTGATGCTCCACATCCCGACCGAAGACGGCTTCGTCGACAAGGAGACCCAGAAGGCGATGCACGACGGGCTCGACGATCATCCCAAGGTGACGCTCTACGACTACGAAGGCATGGACCACGGCTTCGCGACCCAGTTCGGCAAGCGTCGCGACGAAGAGAATGCCCAGCTCGCAGACAAGCGCACGATGGAGTTCTTCGCAGAGCATCTCGGGTGACGACCGCGACCCGGAAGGGGCTGGCACAGTGGCATGCCCTCGCCACCAGCCCCGATCCTGAGCGACTGGCGAGATTGGTGGCCGCAGATGCGGTCTTCCACTCGCCCGTCGTGCATAGCCCGCAGCAAGGCCGCGCTCTAGTTGTCGCATATCTGAGCGCGGCGGCTGCGACTCTGGGCCAGGGCCAGTTCCGCTATGTTCGCGAAATCGTCGATGGCGAGAACGCGATGCTCGAATTCACCTGCGTCCTCGACGATATCAAGGTGAACGGGGTGGATATCATCACCTTCGACGAAGGCGGGAATATCACCGATTTCAAGGTGATGATCCGCCCGATCAAGGCGGTGAACAAGGTGTGGGAGATGATGGCCGCGCAGCTAGGCACAGCGCGCGGATCATAGCCGTTCGAGGACGAAACGCGCGCGATCCGCCGGATCGGTGAAGGGCAACCTGATTGGCCGGTAGCCATAATCGCGCCACGCCGCGACGACGGCCGCATCGCTTTCGACCGCTTCCTCCCAGCTCTGGATACGCTCGTCATCCTGCCGGTAGATTTCGCGCCATGCCGGTGCGTGGAAAACAGGCCCTTCGTATCGGAATTCGCGACACGCCGTATCGATGGCGGGCGGAACGGCCCGGCGCATCAGCTCGCGCCGGGAGCGAGGAAATAATCCGGCTTGCCCTTCGGATCGACAGGGATCGAGTAAATGCCCAGCGGGATGTAGAGGAGCGATGAAGCATGGCTCGCACCCACAAGCACTCCGAACCCGACGGTGAAGAGATAGAATGCCGCCAAGGCGCCCACAGCCCATAATAATGCGCGCGTGGGTCCAGGCGCCTCATATTCGTCCGCGCCGATTTCGCCCGCCCGCAGGATTTCCGAAGCGACCTCGTAATCTGCTTCGAACACACGAAGGCGATGCCCGCCCAGCGCTAGCGAATTATACGCAACCGATGCATGCTCTTCGCCGTCCAGGCTCACGTGAAGCCCGTACCCGCGCAGCATCGCCGTCACGATGCTTGCCTCGAACCGCGAAACGAAGATGGCGAGCAGGACCATAGAACCGTCTGTGCGTTTCATGGCCCTGCCCCCTCTTACTGATTCATCGTGTCGAAGAAGTCTTCGTTGGTCTTGGAATCCTTCATCTTGTCGAGCAGGAATTCCATCGAATCGATCGTGCCCATCTGCATGAGGATCCGGCGCAGCACCCACATCTTGGAGAGCTTGTCCTTCTCGACCAGCAGCTCTTCCTTGCGCGTGCCGGACTTGCCAACGTCGAGCGCGGGGAAGATCCGCTTGTCCGCAACCTTGCGGTCGAGGACGATTTCCGAGTTACCGGTGCCCTTGAATTCTTCGAAGATCACCTCGTCCATGCGGCTGCCGGTATCGATCAGCGCGGTGGCGATGATGGAGAGCGAGCCGCCCTCTTCGATATTACGCGCCGCACCGAAGAAACGCTTGGGCCGCTGCAAGGCGTTGGCGTCCACACCGCCAGTCAGCACCTTGCCCGAGCTGGGCACCACGGTGTTGTAGGCACGGCCAAGGCGCGTGATCGAATCGAGCAGGATCACGACATCGCGCTTATGCTCGACCAGGCGCTTCGCCTTTTCGATCACCATTTCGGCCACCTGCACGTGGCGTTGTGCGGGTTCGTCGAAGGTGGAGGAGATCACCTCGCCATTCACCGAACGCTGCATGTCGGTGACTTCCTCGGGCCGCTCGTCGACCAGCAGGACCAGCAGGAATACCTCGGGGTGGTTGTCCGTGATCGCCTTGGCGATGTTCTGGAGCAGCACCGTCTTACCGGTACGCGGCGGCGCAACGATCAGGGCGCGCTGGCCCTTGCCCTGCGGGCTGATGATGTCGATCACCCGCGCGCTCTTGTCCTTCACCGTCGGATCGAGCGTGTCGAGGCTGAGCTTCTGTTCGGGATAGAGCGGCGTCAGGTTGTCGAAATTGGTGCGCATGCGCACCGCTTCGGGCTCGTCGAAATTGACCGAGGTCAGCTTGGTCAGCGCGAAATAGCGTTCGCCTTCGCGCGGTGCGCGGATCTGGCCTTCCACCGTATCGCCGGTGCGCAACGCCCATTTTCGGATCTGGTTGGGCGAAACGTAGATATCGTCCGGCCCGGCAAGGTAGTTCGCTTCGGGCGAACGCAGGAAGCCGAAGCCGTCCTGCATTACCTCGATCGTGCCGATCCCCATGATCTGCTCGTCATATTCCTCATCCTCCGCCAGTTCGCGAAGGATGCAGAACATCAGGTCCTGCCGCCGCATCGTGCCCGCGGCCTCGACGCCCAGCTCTTCGGCCATGCTCACCAGCTCGGCGGGGGCTTTTTTCTTTAAGTCTTTGAGATGCATAGATAATTCGTTCCGAAAACTGTCTGAGAGACCAGTTTTTCATGCTTGGGGAAAGCGAGGGGTAAGGCGCGGCAGAATTCCGCAGAAACCCGGTCGGGTCGCTATCCGAAATAGGTTGGTCGAAGGCTCAGGTCAATCGAGCTTGGATCACAAAAACGCGATCGCGCCCGATCCTTCAAAAGGGTTTTACGATCACCAGCACGACGATCACCGCGAGCAACACGGCGGGAACCTCACCGATCAGGCGCAGGCGCTTTTCTTCTAGCGGCCGCTCGCCCCGCGCCATCTTCTTCGACAGCGCGACCATGTAGCCGTGATACCCGCTCAGCAGCAGCACCAGCAGCAGCTTGGCGTGGAACCAGCCATCGTCCCAGGCACCGATCGTCACCGACAGCGTCAGTCCGAGCAGCCAGGTCACGATGATGCTGGGCGTGAGAATGATCTTGGAAAGCTGGCGCGTCCGGCTCGCCCACAGCGCTTCTTCCGCAGAGCCCGGCGCACTTGCATGCATGTACACCAGCTGGCGCGGCAGCATGAAGAGGCCGGCAAGCCAGAACACCATGAAAATGATGTGGCCGGCCTTGAGCCAGAAATAGAGCATACTGAGCGTTTCCTGCATGGTCCGCGCCTTTATCGACTAAGCCGGGCGTTGCCAATCGCGAAGGATCGACAGCGCGTGTTCGACATGCGCGATGGGCGTGCGCCGGTCGATCCCGTGGCCGAGATTGAAGACGTGCGGACGCCCCTGCAGGCTCTCGAGAATATGGACGATGGCACCGTCGAGCCGCTCGCCCCCGGCCAGCAGCAGCAGCGGGTCGAGATTGCCCTGCACCGGCATACCCTTGGGCAGCGCCGCATGCGCCCATTGCGGATCGAGCGTTTCGTCGAGACCCACCGCATCGACCCCCGTGCGTTCGGCATAGCGCGGCAGCTTCTCGCCCGCGCCCTTCGGAAAACCGATCACCGGCACATCGGGGTGTGTCTGCTTGAGCGCCGCGACGATCGCCGCATTGGGTTCGATGACCCAGCGGTCGAACTCGTCGGGCGCGAGGCTGCCTGCCCAGCTGTCGAACAGTTGGACGGCTTCGGCGCCCGCGTCGATCTGGCCGCGCAAATAGCCGATCGTCTGATCCGCGATTCTATCGATAATCGCGGTCATCTTGCCCGGATCGCGATAGGCCATCGCCCGCGCGTCGTGCTGGTCCCGGCTGCCCTCGCCCGCGATCATGTAGGTCGCCACGGTCCACGGGCTGCCTGCGAAGCCGAGCATGGTCACATCGCTCGCCAGCTGCGCGCGGCACTGCCGCACGGTTTCGTAGATCGGATCGTAGCGCGAGGCGTCGCCTTGCAGGTCGGCCAGCTCGCTCTCGGTCAGTGGCGGGGAGAGTTTCGGGCCTTCGCCTGCCAGAAATTCGAGCTTCTGCCCCATGGCATGCGGCACGATCAGGATATCGGAAAAGAGGATCGCGCCATCGAAGCCGAAGCGCCGGATGGGCTGAATCGTGACCTCGCACGCAGCCTCGCTATCGTACACGAGGTCCAGAAAACCGCCCTTCTCTTCGCGCAAGGCACGATATTCGGGCAGGTATCGCCCTGCCTGGCGCATGAACCAGACGGGCGGAACGGAAGCGATCTTGCCGCGAAGGCAATCGAGAAGTGGGCCGGGCATTTCTCTAACTAACCCAATTAATAATATTATTAATAGATGGATGAAGGAAGTTGGCCCTGTGGACAGGGCGGATAACCCGCCATGCACAGATGAGAGCGGAAAGTGCGGCCCCCGATGCCAGCTTCCGACTCATGGCGAATTCGTCGTCAATCGAAACTTGTCCCCGTTGTACGCAGCATGTCGAAAATGGCCATCCCTGTTGGCAGACTCCCTGCGCAAATCCGGCGCGCGATGGGCAGGATTTTCGTGCCGGACTTGTCCTTGCGTCGGTGAAGTGGTTTATCCGCAAGCCTTTCCACAGGCCGGAGCCACCCTTGGCGCGCACTCACCTCCACCTGTTTTCCGATTCGACCGGCGAGACGCTGCAGATGGTCGCCAACGCGGCGCTCGCGCAGTTCGAGAATGTCGACGTCGTCCGCCACTTCTGGCCGATGGTGCGCTCTCGCCAGCATCTCGAACGGATCGTGCCCGAGCTGGAGAAGTCGCCCGGGCTCATCCTCTATACGCTGGTGAACGAGGAGATGCGCAAGGTTCTGGAGGAAAAGTGCCGCCAGCTTTCCCTGCCCGCAGTCGATGCCCTGGGCGAGGTGACCAACGTGCTGGAAACCTGTTTCGGCCAGGAAGCGCATGGACGGCCCGGGCGCCAGCACCGGATGGACGATGCCTATTTCCGGCGGGTCGACGCGATCCACTTCACGATCGCGCATGACGATGGCGTCGCCAGCGACGACTGGCACAAGGCCGACATCGTGCTCGCCGGTGTGTCGCGCACGTCGAAGACGCCGACCAGCATCTATCTGGCCAATCGGGGCTACAAGGTCGCCAATATCCCGCTGGTGATGGAAAGCCCGCCGCCGCCGGTGCTGTTCGAACTCGACGGCCCGCTGGTTGTCGGGCTGACGACCGCGCCCGAACGGCTGGTGCAGATCCGCCGCAACCGCCTGCTGTCGCTGAACGAAGCGTCCGAGACGGCCTATGCCGAACACGAGCGTGTCGAGGAAGAGATCCGTTTCGCCCGCCGCATGTTCGCCGACAACAACTGGCCGGTCATCGATGTGACCCGGCGCTCGATCGAGGAAACCGCCGCGGCGATCATCAAGCTGATGAACGACCGCCGCGAACGGACCAAGCCACAGGAAAAACCGATCTGATGCTCATCCTCGCATCGAACAGCCAGTCGCGCCGGGCCATGCTGGAGGCAGCAGGCATCGCGGTCGAATGCATGGGCGCCAAGGTCGACGAACGCGCGATCGAGGCCGAGATGGCGGATGCGCCACCGGGCGAGATCGCGCAAGCGCTGGCCGCCGCTAAGGCAAGCGCGGTCTCGGTCGACCGACCCGATGCGCTGGTGCTGGGGGGAGACAGTCTGGTCGTGTGCGACGGCCGCCGGTTCGACAAGCCGGGCAGCCGCGATGAAGCTGCAGAGCATCTGCGCTTCTTCTCAGGCAAGCCGCTGCACCTCTACAGCGCTGCGGCGCTGGCGCGCGGCGGACGCATCGTGTGGTTGGGCGAAGATTCCGCCGCGCTGCATGTTCGCGAGTTGAGCGACGATTTCATCGAGCAATATCTCGCTGCGGAATGGCCCGCCGTTGGCCAGACCGTCGGCGTCTTCCGGATCGAGGCGATGGGCGTGCAACTGTTCGAGCGTATCTATGGCGACCATTTCACCATCCTCGGCATGCCGCTGCTCCAGGTGCTCGCCGCGCTGCGCGAGGAAGGGGCGCTGACACCGTGACTGCGTCCTTCGCAGAAGTGATCGGCGATCCCGTTGCGCAATCTAAATCGCCCACGATCCACGGCTTCTGGCTCGACCGGCTGGGTATCGAGGCCGAGTATCGCGCCACGCAGGTGACCGAGGCGGAGCTGGCGGATTACCTTGGCGACCGGCGCGCCGATTCGAACTGGCGCGGCTGCAATGTGACGATGCCGCTGAAACAGGCGATCATCCCCCATCTCGACCGCGTCGATCCTCCCGCCGATGCCATCGGATCGGTCAATACGGTCACCCGCGATGCCGAGGGTCGGCTGGTCGGCACCTCGACCGACGGTGCCGGATTCCTCGAACCGCTGATGAGGCAGCTCCAGGCGCCGCATCTGTTTCGCATGGCGCGGATCATCGGCGCGGGCGGCGCGGCGCGGGCCATCGCACACGCCCTCGCCGCGCAGAACTTCACGCTGGTGATTGCCGCGCGGCGACCCGCGCAGGCGGAAGAACTGGTCGCGCAGCTGCCGCAGAGCACACAGCATCACGTCGTCCCGCTCGACCATTTCGCCCAGCCGACGGATTTCGCCTTCGACGACCGCAAGGGCCTGCTCGACCTGGTGGTCAACGCCAGCCCGCTGGGCATGCGCGGCAAGGCGCCGCTCGCTTTCGACTGGACCCATGCCCCGCCCGGCGCGATCGCCTATGATATCGTGACCGATCCGCTGGAGACGGCCTTCCTGCAACGCGCGCGCGAGGCCGGGCACGAAACGATCGACGGACTGGCGATGCTGATCGGCCAGGCGGGCGCGGCGTTCCGGCTGTTCTTCGATCGGGACGCCCCGCGCCAGCACGACACCGAACTGCGCGCGCTCATCACCCAATGAGCGGCCCATTGCTTATCGGGCTCACCGGATCGATCGGGATGGGCAAGTCGACCGTGGCCGCGATGTTGGAGGCGCAGGGCGTGCCGGTCTTCGATGCCGATGCCGAGGTCCGGGCGATGCAGGGGCCTGGCGGCACCATGCTTCCCGCCATCGAGGCGGCCTTTCCCGGCACCACCGGGCCCGATGGCGTGAACCGGGATGCGCTGGGCCAGCAGGTGTTCGGCGATCCGGAGCAACTCGCCCGGCTCGAGGCGATCATGCACCCCGCGGTGGGAGAGCGTCGCGCCGCCTTCCTCGCCGCAAATGCAGATGCGCCGATGCTGGTGTTCGACATCCCGCTCCTGTTCGAAAAAGGCGGCGCTGCGACACTCGATACGGTCGTCGTCGTCTCGGCATCACCGCAAGTCCAGCGCGAGCGTGTGCTCGCCCGCCCCGGGATGACCGAGGAAAAGTTCGATCGGATCGTCGCGCTCCAGACGCCTGACGCGGAGAAGCGCGCGCGCGCGGACCATGTGATCGACACGGGCGTGCCGCTCGCCCAGACCGAGGCAGCGGTCGCGGCGCTGGTCGCGCACTTGCGCGCGCGCGCCTGACACTCATCGATTCGGGAGTGTTGCCAATTGCCCCGCCCGACCTTGCCAGAGGCGCTTAAGACGCCGATACTCGGCTCATGCGCGAAATCGTCTTCGATACCGAAACCACCGGCATCGATCCAAAGCAGGGCCACCGGATGGTCGAAATCGGCTGTGTCGAACTGATCGACCGGATGCCGACCGGCAAGACTTTCCACGCCTATTACAATCCCGAACGCGACATGCCCGCCGAGGCGGAAGCGATCCACGGGCTGAGCGCGCAGTTCCTCGCCGACAAGCCGTTCTTCCGCGACGAGGTGGATGCGTTTCTGGAATTCGTGGGCGACGACATGCTGGTCGCCCATAATGCGGGCTTCGATTTCACCTTCCTCAACAGCGAACTTGGCCTGTGCGCGCGCGAGGCGATCTGCCTTTCGCGCAAGATCGACACGCTGGAAATGGCGCGGCGCAAGAATCCGGGCGGCAAGCATTCGCTCGACGCGCTGTGCAGCCGTTACGGAGTGGATCGCAGCCACCGCGTCTTCCACGGCGCGCTGCTCGACGCCGAACTGCTCGCGCAGGTCTATATCGAGCTGACCGGCGGGCGGCAGATCGCGATGGGGCTGGTGCCCGAGACCGCGAATGATGGCGACACGATCGCGCAGGTGCGGACCGCGCCGCTCGTCCCCTCGCCCGACCGCCCGGTTCGCCCGGCCCGGCCCCATTCGGCGAGCGAAGCGGAACTGGCGCGCCACGCGGCCTTTCTTGAGCATATCGCAAGACCTATCTGGAACAGATAGGCTGCGCCCGCATTGGGTGCCGCGCTAGAACAAAGGGAGAATTGCCCACATGGATATCCGCATTTCCGGCCATCAGCTCGATACCGGCTCCGCCTTGCAGGATAGCGCCAGAGACCGTCTCGAAGCGATCGTCGACAAATATTTCAGCCGGGCGATTTCGGCGAACGTCACCTTCGGCAAGCAGCCCGGCGGCGCATTTTCGTGCGATATCGTGGCGCATATCATGCAGGGACTGACCCTGAAATCGCGGGGCGAAGCCCACGATATCCACCAGGCGCTGGATGCGGCGGCAGGCAAGCTCGAAAAGCAGCTGCGCCGTTACAAGCGCAGGCTTAGCGAGCGCCATAACGAGCGCGTGCTTTCTCCCGAGGCAGAAGAAGCCGCCTATCGCATCTTCGCGGCGCGCCCGGAGGAAGACGAAACCGAGGTGGGCGATGCCGCCCCGATCGTCGCCGAGACCAAGACCGACATTCCCGAGGCCACGGTCGCCGATGCGGTGATGTTGCTCGACCTGCGCGATACCAATGCGCTGTTCTTCAAAAATGCTGGCTCGGGCCGCCATAATATGGTGTACCGCCGCCACGACGGTTCGATCGGATGGGTCGAGCCGCATTGAGGGGCTGCGGCCGTTTCCTCCGGGAAAGGCCGCACAGCCCGTGTGCCGCGACCCTTGCGGTCATGGCCGGTCCCCTCGCGATTGCTCCGGATCTAGACTAGCAAGGCAGGCTCACCCCCCGTGTCGTCTCCATTTCGATTACTGCCCCAGGCCGTGCGCCAGGCGCCCTGCGCGACAAAACCCGCAATCCTCGCCGAACTGGCGCGCGGGTTTGCGGATGCCTATGCGCTCGATCCGGACCTCGTGCTCGAAGCGTTGCAGGAGCGCGAGGCGCTGGGAAGTACCGGGTTCGGCCGCGGGGTCGCGATGCCGCATGCGCGGCTGGAGGCGGTCGACGAACCGGTCGCCATGCTCCTCCACCTCGATCGCGATGTGGATTTCGATGCGGCGGACGGCGCGCCTGTGCGCCTCGTGATGGGCCTGATTTCGCCCTGCGATGCAGGCGCACTCCACCTCCACGCTCTGGCCGCAATGTCTCGCCTGACGCGCGACGAGCGTATGCTGCACCAGCTGTTCGAAGCGAACGGTGAGGAAGAGCTGTTCTCGATCATTGCCAATGCGGGCCTGCGTGACGCAGCCTGAGGCCGACCCGGGGCGCAGCGCCCATCATCGCGCGCTCGAGCGGCTTTATCGCTCGGCCCCGATCAACAATGCCTTTTCCTCCGAGCTCGCCATCGAGCGGGAGGGGCATGCGCGCATCACCTTCGACGTCACCGAGAACGTGTTCCATGCGGCGGGCGCTGCGCATGGCACGATCTATTTCAAGATGCTCGACGA
>Ga0114910_1000496_pt1 | contig 19719 bp, 23 predicted proteins | sample MalvireepMed_908_FD_83500 | JGI IMG/M metagenome (GOLD analysis project Ga0114910, IMG submission 83500) | Marine viral communities from the Global Malaspina Expedition - Malaspina viral metaG DeepMed_908 | ecosystem: Environmental > Aquatic > Marine > Oceanic | place: Mediterranean Sea...
CCCGCATACAAGGCATAATTGTTCGTCCCCTCAGTGGGGGCATTGCGAATCCACAGCGTGCTCGCACGGGTAACCGTCGCGCCAGAGCCTTTGGTGATGTAGGGTTCATCTATAACTACTGATGCCACATGCGCTATTGTTTCACTCGCTTGTGTTATAATCTGTGGGCCAATGTTTATTCCAACCAACCACGCCGTATCACCTGTCACGCCCGTGAGTGCGGTTGACATCTGAAAGACTTGTGCATAGGTGGCGAGGCCAGGACTGGTCCAGGGGCCGCCGATTAACATTTGGTTGATCGTGCCAGGATTTGGATATCCGATTGACACCGTCCCGTCCAAGAACGTATGACCAGACACCTCAAGAGCACCGTCCAATTTCGTCGCGCCCGTCACATCCAGCGTCCCGCCCACATCGATATTGGTCGGCAAGGCTGCGTTGACAATTTGCGTTGACCATTGCGGGGCAGACCCACTGCTGGTCAAAATTTTGTTGGCCGTGCCGATTGCCACTCGACCGAGTTGTGTTGTGGATGAGGCATACACAACATCGCCCACAGCCTGACTCGCAATGGCGATACCTCCCGCTCGCAAAACGTCTTCGTTATCTTTGACCTGGGCCGTCATTTTTGCAGCCGTGACCAACTCGCCGGTTGTCCACGTTGCTGGTGTTGTCCATGCCATAACTCTTTCTCCGTTAGAAACCGAGCGTTGTCGTCTCTCCTAGTTCTGATCGTCCAGCTTCGCCGAGCAGCCACATCGCAAATGCAGACGAAGGCGCAAGTCCAAAGGAAGCAGTAACCCACGGGCCTTTTTCAATGCTTAAATTTATTTTCTGGATGACCATTAACAATTGTGACGCGCCTATATTTGTTTCACTTACTTCAATAAGATCGCCGGGCTCACTTGCAATTGCATGCTTTAACAAATCTGCGCTATCGTTGCCAAAAAATTCAATACTTTCAAGTTGTGCATGAGCTGGTTGATTATACTTATCTTCAACGACTAGAGCATACGACTGCGCTGTAGTAATATTACTTTGGTATGTAAGGTCGATTGCAATTGTCTTGTCGCCGTAAGGCTGATCGGATTGCGCCGTAAATGTTTGTGCACTCCGTTCATAGATGCCTTTACCGCGCAATTGAAGAAATGCATTACCCGACGCATTCACCAAATAAATCGTATCAGTCGCATGATTATTAGTGATGGCTAATGTTGCGGACGACGCGTATGCCGTAGTCACAATTGCTAACGAAGACGTAAGATTAGTTCCAGCGCCATTAGCCTGTGAGTTGCCCAAGTAGTCAGTTGTAGCTGTTGCGTTTACTACGGCTGTGGCGCCAATCAACGTGTCACGATTATCAGGATCAGAAAATTCCACTTGCATCGTGACGGTGTCTCCAGCTGCTACTGAAAACGGCTCTCCCGTTGCTTCATACACTTTCGTAGTGGCGGCAGCATCTACAGACCTCGGGTTAATTTTTGTTTGCACATGATTAACAAGTTCGTCAATCGAGGCATTCGTAGATAAGCCGTGCATCGTTTCGTTAAAATGAAATTTTGATGCGCCCTTCGCGCGCGTATTCCTCGACTGAAATACGAGTGTGCCGTCGCCTTGCATGAACGCTTGCCCAAAGCCTGAAACGCAAACGTGTTTAATCACACTTAGCGCCGAAGTGCCGCTGCCTAGTTCGTTGAACGCATAAGGATAAGTATCTACACCCGCATCTAAGCTGGACGAAAGCGGTCGTGCATTTTCAGGAATAGCCGCAATGACTGTAGTAATCAGTTGCGACTCAGACTGATTAACTTGCACAGCCACTTCACGCAGCCTTGTTTCGGCTAAGTCGCGAATGCCATCATACGACGTAACAGTTACTCGGCGCGTACGATACGCTCCAGGCGCAGGATCAGCCGACCGTAATTTGCCGTTGTGTTTAACATAGCCCAATCGCGCGGTTATTGTCCCGCTAGCGGGCGTAGACGGCGTTAGGCTAGCCAAACTATATGTAAATGTTGTTGCGCCTGTAGATGTGATTTTAAAAGACCCGTTATAACCTGATTCGCCTGCACCTGCAATGGTTATCCAGTCATCGGTTGAATAGCCGTGGCTGGACGCAGTAGTTACGGTAGCTGTGCTGCTTGACCGTGTAACAGACGACACGCTTTGTGCGGCATCAACTGTTCGATAAAGAATAATACGGATACGTGATCCAAAAGCCCATCCGCTCATCACGTCATCGTGCTGAAAAGAATACTTATATCCGTTCACCGTGAACTGCGCTTGGCCTGTAGATGCCACACAGTCCATCGGCTTATCACCATCGATACCGTATGATATTGTTAGGCCCTCTTCAGCCATTACATCGGACGTTAAGTCTGTCCACGTATCAGTGGATGTCTCAACTTCGGCCTTAAGTTCTAGCGCAGCGCCCATTACTAATTCAAAAGTGTTATGCTATCTTGCATAGCCAGAGAGAGTGCGCGTGGCTGATCACGCAATAACCGCTCGATTGAAACAAGTCGTTTCTCGAGCACTTGTAAGTCGGCACTTTCAGATTTTGCTTCACTTAGCGTTTGTACGCGTTCTTTACCGTGAAGTATAGCTGGAGTGCCGGCGCCAAAGTCCATGAACTTTCCGCCAGTTCCATGTTGAAAACTTTCCATCCCTTGAGGCATGTCGCCAACCTCAAACCCAACGCCCACTCTCACATCAGGAATATTGATGCTGGGAATGGGTTCCACAGTAAATCCGATTTGCACATCAGCATCAGGGATATTCTCTACGCCTTCTTTGACGTCATCGATGGGTTTGAGCGCATCAATGAAATCCTGTATCAGCTGTGCCAGCGACTCCATTACACCAGCTAGCCGCGCTTCCATCGGCTGAGCAAACTCGATCTCTCCGATGTCAGTGATCTTCTCGCCATTCTCGTCAGTCAACGTGCCCTGCTCTATCATCGCGGCGATCACAGGGCGCATGGATTCGGGAATAGCGGTACCAGCCCAGCGCGAATCCCGCACCAGCGCATGAATGGCATCGCCTTGTGCCAGAATGATATCCTCCACCGGCATCCCACTTGCAGCAAGGATGGCAAAGTCATCAGCAATCTGCTGCGCCCGTTCTCCGAGCTTGGCGGCATGGAATTTCGGTCCCAAGTCCTCAAGTGCAATGCCCCATCTCTCTGCGGCGGCCTCCGCTGCTCGTGTATCGAATACTGCTTGCCCTGCCATCTCCATGAAATTTTGCTTTTGTTCTTCGGTGATCACGCCTAGATTGAGCAGCTGGTCTAGCATAGGCTCCAGCCCTTCAGCCGTCACCTCTCCAAGCCCGTCCTTGATTGACGTGAGCACTCCCGGAAGATCATTCCCAAGTGCTTGGTCTACTAAGTCTTGACCCACCACCTGAACGATAGCTTCCATGTCTAAACCAAATTGCTGAGCCAGCTGAATAAGCTCAAGAAACGCTGCTTGCCCAACCGCGTCTGCATTCTCGAATTCTGCCGCCATTTGACCTAAGACAGGTAGTAAAGATTGGAGTGCTGTATCAGCGTCCATCTTGCCCATGTCGATGGCAGAAAACGTATCTCTAGCCGCTGCTGCTACTTTGCTAAACCCAACAGCCATGACACCGCCGGATTGTTCGATAATAGCGCCAAGCGACATCAACATGCCCGTGAACGCATCACCCGTTTGTTCCGTGGCTTCTTTTGCGGCTTTTGCGGCTTCTTTCGTGAGCGCGATGTCCCACATATTTGCGGCGGTTTTCTGAATATTCTTTACTGTCTTATCACCGAATAGCCAACCGCCTATAGCACTTCCAATTTTGGAGATGCCCTTCACGGCGAGTCCCACTCCCACTCCTATGAGACTAGTGATACCACCAGAAAGAATACTGCCCAACCCGTCCACGATGCCAGTGCCGAGGTTACTGAAAAACCCGCTCATGCCTTTCCCGCCAGTGATGCCATCTAGCAAACTTTTACCTGACGCTTTAATGCTCGCAAGGAACCCAGGAGATTTTGATAATTCGTCGTTCATGTCTTCGGCGGAATCAGCTACTGAATCAAGAGCGGATGACAGCTGTCCTCCTCTATCGCGCAAAGCTGCAGCATCCTGAGCCACACGCTTCATTGTGTTTGAATTTTTGAGCATCTCTGGCGACAGCTGTTTGAAAGCCAACTCCACCGCAGCCACTTCTCCGCTAAGTCCAGCATCACCCCACTTATTAACAAGACTTTCTGTTGCTTGACTAAGTCCTTCCATTGGGCCTACGAATTGTTTAGCAGCTTCTTCTGCGTCTAAGAAAGCTTGTGCCATTTCTCGCTGTGTTGTGTTAAGAATAGCGCCTTTTGACTCAGCGTTAGCGTATTGCTTGCCAAGGCCGAGCATAGCTTTATCGGTAAGCTCGCTATTTTGAGCTAAGTTGTACATTGCGATGTCAATGGCTGTTACACGATCACGCAAGTTCTTTCCGCCTATTTCGTTTGCTAAACTTTCCGCCGCTTGTTCAGCTTTACTAAATTCGAAAGCTACTGCTTTTGTTGCTCCTTCCGTTTCCTTCGCCGCTTCTGCTAAGTCCTTAAGAGTACCTTCAAGTATCACGCCTTCTTCTGATAAGTTAAGCGCCATTTCTCCAGCGCGTCGCATCGTATCAGCATTAGCTTGTTGTTCAGGAGTAAGTCCGGCCCATGCTGCTTCAAGAAGTTCTAGTTCTTTTAGCAAGCCTTCTCCTGAAAGTTCAGAACGCAAATCTTTAACACTTACCGCGAGTTCAGCACTTACTTGGCGTTGTTGTTCAAGCTCTTCAGCCACTTTTTTCGCGGCGACTTCCTCTTGGTCGAACACGTCTACGAGTCGTTGAAGTTCAGGAGTAAGCTCTTCTCCCGCATCGCGAAGTTGAAGAGCGCGTTGCGTAATTAAATACATCTCATCTTGGTTAAGCCCGCCAACAACGCCGCCAAGGTTGGCCATTGCGGTATGGAGTTCTTTTACTGACCCAGAAATACCGGCTTCTCCGAGAGCGTCGCGAAGTTCTTCAGCTGTTGGGGTCACATCGCCCAGATTCTCATTTAATTTTCTGGAGGCTTGGGCGGCGGCATATTCTTCATCACTCAAAAAGCCTAAGGCATTTTTCACATAGTCCAACGCACGCCCAAAAATTTGTGTCTCTCTTGCCCACTGCACCAGCTTCCACAACGCAAATCCTGCCGCCACTGCTACGATCACGCCTACAAATGCTAATCCCATCGTGGCGCTGACCCCAGCAATAGCTGCGCTCAATGCGCCGAGGCCGATAGCTACTTGCCCGACAATCATAAGTAGCGGGCCTAGCGCTGCGGCAAAAGCGATTAAGCCAATGATAATTTGTTGCGTGAGAGGCGAAAGAGACGTGAATGCAGGAATGAATTTATTAGAGATCCAATTAGTTACACGAATGCCCGCTTCAAGTAATCCTTTAAGAGCAGGAGCCAGTTGCTCACCAACTGAAATCATCGCGCCTTCAGCCGCTGACTTAAATCGAATGAAAGAGCCTTTTAAGCCTTCCATTTGAATCTTTGCAACACGACTCGCTATGCCGCCCGCATTTTCTAGCTCGCTTGTAAGTTTTCTAATTGCTTCGTGTCCTTGTCCAACTAACCCGACCATCGCTGGGCCAGCCCGCATGCCGAAGATGGTCATCATGTCGCCAGCGCTTACACTTCTTTCCCCGAGTTGTTGAACGATATCTGATAGAGGAAGTAAGTTGCCTTGTGCATCTTTTGTGATAATGCCGTTTTCTAAAAGCGCGTTATTAACTTTTTTCGTCGGGTTAAGTAGCCTAACAATAGCGCCTCGTAATCCAGTGCCGGCCATTGACGCTTGTATGCCAGCATTGCCCATAAGAGCAAGCATTGCTGTTGCTTCTTCAAATGCAACGCCCGCGCCTTTAGCTACTGGGCCTACAAATTTAAAAGCTTGGCCTAATTGCACGAGGTCTGTATTAGCGGAAGTAAAAGCTTTAACTAGTATGTCATTTGTTTCGCCAACTTGTTCTACAGTACGCCCATAGCCTGTTAAGATATTCGTAGTGATGTCTGCAGATTCTGCTAGGCCTAAATTGGCCGACGCTGCTAATTCTAATACGCCTGGAAGTGCGCCCATGATCTCGGTAGTCTTAAAGCCGGCCATTGCTAAAAAGCCCATTGCATCAGCAGCTTCTGACGCACTAAACTTTGTTGACTTGCCTAACTCTTTTGCGAGATCACTTAATTTAGTAAAGTCTTCTCCTGCAGCACCTGAGAGAGCTCTTACCTTATTCATATTGCTTTCAAAACTTCCGAAAGCAACGCCTGCAGCCGCGCCCATAGCCACAAGCGGAAGAGTAAGGCCTGTTGATAAAGATCGACCTACGCCTTTTAACTTTTCTCCAGATCGTTTAATACTTGCGCTAACTTGCGCCATTTTCGCCTGTGCACGCTTAAGCACAGGCGTGAACTCGTCTACCATTCTTAGGCTGGCAATAAGCGTACCGATATTAAACATTGGCACTACTCCTTGGACGAAGTAATGTCAATACCAGCGAGTTCGAGTTCGATGGCTTTAACACGCTCCACCGCTTTGCCTTTAGCATGCTTAGGGTCGTTGTCCCAGTGATGCTTAGCGGCAGCATAAGAACGAAGGTCGATGATCTTGAATATAAGGCCGCCTTCATCTTCTTCTAATGCCTCTTGAGCCGCGGCCGGAAGACAGCCAAATTCTTCACAGACTCGACTAACTATCCACTCGTTAGAAGCTGGCCCTTCTCCGTCTAAATAACGGTGAAAGAGCCTTAGCCTTCCCCCGCTTCAGCAGGTGTTTCTCCGCGGCTGAAATCGAATATGGCTTGTGCACAGAAGGTAGCCGTTACTTCGTCAAGCTCTTCAATACTTTCTTTAGTTAGCTCCTCCTTATAAGTCCAGCCAACAAGACCTTTAGTCAACAACTCAAGACGGTCATAATTTCTAATGTTAGCCTCTTGTGCATCTTCAATTTTCTTTACTTTTGCTGTATCAGCTTCGCGCAAAGCACCCATTAGCTCAGCGCCGATTTCTCGCATGAAATCAATGCCTTCACTTTGTTGCGCGCGTTGTGCTAGCCTAAGCTTCTTCCAGCTTAAAGCCTTTATCGTAATTTGCTCTCCTGGCTCATGCGGAATGTCTACTGTTGTTTGCTTTCCAATAACTAACATATTTCCTTCTTTCTTTTATGCTTTACGACCAAACGCCAGCACCCGTAGGCAGAAGCTCAGCTACGGCTGTTTGAATGTTATCGTTTTGTGCGATGACTTCGTAACTTGTTAGTCGTACATCAACCGTATAAGTTTTGCTATCGCCGAATACAACAACGAGTTGACGACCATCATCTTGTGGGCCGTCGTCTACGGCATTCAAAACAGCGTGCGTACCGGTGGTACCCGTGGTGTCCCAAATTACTGTGAGTGTAATAGCTTCTGTCCGACGCATGCCAACTGGCGTGTGCTCTTCGAACGAGTCACCTAGCGCAGTCGTGTCTGCCATCACAGAAGTTTGCTTTACTTGTATGCCCTCTATGATAAAATTTTGAAGGCTTCGAGCAGTCCCACCCGGGCCATCCTCGAGCGTAACAGTAACACTTGACGGTCCATACTTTCCGGCCATTGAGTGCCCTCCTTAAGAGCGTGAGAATCCAGCGAATACCGTAATGCTTCCAGTACCCGTGGCTGTGCCAGTGAAGGACAGATACCTATTCACTGTGCCAGTTACCGTCTTTCTTTCAGCGAATGGAGACGTTACATTATCAGTAAAAGTAATAAGGTCTGCGAATGTTGTGTCATCAGCAGAGTGTCTAATTTTTCCTACAAAAGCGCTGAACCCTGAAGCAGCGGTACACTGAAGATATCCTGCTCCTCCATTTGAAGAAGACGCGGCGTTATCTACACTTGTAGATTCTGTGTTCCACGTTGATGTTTTTGTGGCAAGCGGCTGAAGAATTTTACCGCTCACATCGGCTTGTCCCGTGCAAACGTATTCAACATTCGCTTTCTGCAGATCCTCGTTACTCGACAATACCTCATATGACACTGAGAATGCGCCGGATATGCCATAAAAGTCATAGCCAGTAGTTTGGCCTGCGGTTCCCATACACATTATTCTAACGGCTTGCTGAGCGCTTGTTGGAACTTTAGCGCTAAAAGCAACATGCCCACCAGTCGTGGCTGTGGTATCGAAGAATGCGCCGTCTTGTTGAACAGTTACGCGCTTTAATCCAACAGGCGCGTGTTCTTCAAAGCTATCGCCTAATCCAGTTGTGTTTGCCTGAACAGCTTCAATCTTATGACTCATTGAAGTCACTTTATTCGATAGCACGTTAAAGCCGTCAAGAAGTAATATCGAACTTGCTGGGCCAAATTTTCCTGCAGCCATTATTTCTTAGCTCCCTTACGCTGTGAAGCCGACTTCGGTAAGACTTCCTCGATACACTTGCTTTTAAGAAGCCACTTTCGAGAAGACTCCGGGATGTCATCACAAAGACTTCCAGCCTTAACCGACTTCAAAACAACTTTTGCTCTTTCCTCGTCAGTTAACTTCGACATTCCTCCAGCCTTAGCCACAGCTTTTAGGCTGCTTGGTGTTGGATATGTAAGGCCTACGAGAGCACGGAATTTTGTTGTCATACAACAGTCCTCGTGTATCCGCATTTTTTACATACTTCTTGTCCGCCTAATACTGGCTGAAATTTTTCTTTAGGCGATTGGCACTCTGGGCAAGAGCCGTCTGAAGGCACCACTATAGGTTCAGTCACGATGGGTCCTTTAAGAAGGTCATATTAAATGCTATCCGTACTCGGCCATTCTTATCTTCGCCAATAGGGAATGGCGCCTGTAGCGGCTGGAATAAATAATACCTAACACTCGTAAGGTCTATATTCTGTAGCGCGATAAAGCCGTCATACGCTGTTTTAGCTACAGTGCGCGGTCCTTCATAATCACTTGCTGCACCGCGGAAAATTAGTTGTGCGCCTGGCACTTGAAAGATAGGCTGAGCTTGTCCCAACGCGTAACGTGGTGTTGCTCCTCCTGTTTCAAAGACGGCGGCGCACACATCAGGCGTAGACGGCAACGTGCCTAAGAAGACGTTCGTGCCTTCAGTATAACTTATAAGAGCAGCTAACTTTGTACCTACTTCTTCAATAAACATTATATCACACGATTCAAATGTATTCGTCGCCCAATGCGTTTAAGCATATGAGGAGCAGACTCTCGTAATGTTGACTCAAGAAATTTGTACTGACCTACTGGATGAAAAGCTGTTGGATCCTCATGCACAATTAGTGCATACGGCGCTGATGCACCTCCAACTGAAATTGTTACTTCTACACTACCACCGGTTATGCCAAAGATTTTAGGCTGTGACGTTTCGTGACTCGCGCGAAGAGCGCCGGTATCGACAGGCGTACGTCGCATTGATTCTTTTTGTTCAATAAGAGCTTCTTGATACAAAGCTGGGCCTACTTCATATGGAAGCTTTCGTCTAATTTTCTCAACGCGTTTTCGTAGCTTATCGATGCCTTTTAGTTTAGCCAAGAAATACCTCCACAGCATATTCGGCATTGGTCGTAGGATCCACAACGCCTTTGATATTTAGGATAGGCATTTCGGTAGAATCGGGTAATGTAAACAAATCTCGTTCGTTTATTGTAACCGGGTATGGAAACGTTAACTTCGCTAATGATAACTTTTCTTGGCCGCGAGCATCACGCACCCACTTTTGGTTACGGTCAACAATAGCAGTACGAGAAGTTGTGTTGTACGTCGGCTTATTATATTTGTCGTTACTCGCATAAGACTTATGTGTAACAGTCGCTTGTAACGCAGTCGTCAGCGTATTTGCTACTGACACGCCGTTCTGAATCAATGATGCTAAACTCATGCTCTTAAAAGCGTCTTAGTTCCTGAAGAGCCGCGGAGCCGAGCCCACGGCCTCGGGATTAACCACACTACTGCATCAGGTACGTTTTTTGCATACACGTTATCTTTGAATCCAAGTGCAACCGAGCCAACTTTAAGATTGTTAAGTCCTTGCGTTTCAACTTCGGAATCAGCAGCACGGTCAGATACTAAAAGTTGACGTGCATATTCGGCTGTAGCGTCCGCAATAGCTTCAGGTACCGTATCGCTGTCGAGGTTATAGCCGTTAGGCGTAGCAAGTCCACTCCGTGGCCAAGCGAGTCGTTGCGTTTCTGTCTCAACTGACCCACTCCATTCGAAGTGGTCATCTAGCAAAGTCGTTGCCCATAAGAGAGCCCGTATTTTGTTATTCTCTGAGGCATCCGCCCACGTTGTACCGGCGGCTGGACGATCGTCGTGATACTGGTCGGCTGCCGCAAGTGTAACGTAGCTATTAGCGTTTGATGCACCAGCGGTCGCAACTAATGTTGAGGTGCCCATAGCTTAGTTGAACACACCTCGAATATTAAGTGTGGATGTTCCGGCATACGTGCCGACAATCACAGTCTTAACACGAATACGATCTCCCATAAGGCCATCTGTTATTGTGTTGTCTGAAAGTGAGCCGTCAGTAGGCGTATAATTTGCGGCAAGAGCAGTGTATGGACGAACAGAGTGAATACGTGTTACTGTCGTAGTAGCAAAAGCCCATTGTGCAAAGTCTATCCACGTGGCGCCGTTATCAAGTGATGTTTGAAAAAAGACATCACATGTCGTTCCGCCTGATCCTCTCACAAATGCGCCTTGCATCGTAAAAGATGTAAAGCCAACAGGAACGGCCTGGTCATCAGAGATGTAAGTGCCAGCGGCACTTTCGGCCAGATCGAGAGATTGCGCTAATCGACTTCTAAGAGGACTGACCGCCATTTATTTACCTCTCATTTTTCGTGCTTCTTTTTTCTTAGGAGTAGGAACCGGCACCGAAGTGCCGGTTCCTTGGCCTACTACTTTATGAACGGAAGGGTCAAAATCTGATTCATTAATGACCACTACTTTACCAGTCTTAATGATTGCAACTTCGCGTGTTGGACAAGCTGCCATTTTTATTACCTCCCGTGCTCCAGTAATTATCCAGCGATGATAATGCCGTCTGACCGGCGAATAACCGCCGAACCGTAAAGCGCGTCAAACGCCCACTGCCATTGCTTGTGCTGACGTGTAACTTCAAGCCTCAAGCTTAGACCCGATTCTTCATCAATTGCAACAGACTGCATTGAAGGCGCGCCAGCAATCGACACAGTCTCAATAAGAGGAGCCATTGCAAATGCGATGGAGTTCTTCGAGATTAGCAGGTTATTCACGTGTGTTGCTTTGAACGTTACCGCAGCATTATCAGCCCATGCAACTTTCGCCGCAGGAAACATAGTAATTACTGTAGCAGTGCTCGATTCAACTACGTATGTTTGCGTGTCACCAGCAACTGTAAAGATGTCGCCCTTTGCAGGAGCTGTACCGCCGCCATCCCACGTGAGCGTGGTATCGCCAACTGAAACACTAGCATCGTTTACAAGTACCGTGCCAGCGCCTGTATTGGTATGGGTGTACACACGCGATGCTCGTAGCCATTTAGCACCAAGCTTTTCACCAATTTCGCCCTTGATGATTCCACCTTGGTCGCCACGCTCATTTGCTTTAAGGAATTGCGACAGCCCAAGAGCATTTGATTCCGCGTCATTATCAAGAATGACATAGCGCGGGTCATCGTCCATAAGGTTGTTGTTAGCTTCTTTACGCGCGTCAAGATATGCGGTAAGAGCTGAAGCAAACGGTGTTGTGCCTGCAGTTCCAACATAAGAGTAAAATTCTTTACTCTCTAGCATAAGGTGGTCTTCAATAGCATTTGAGATTGACTTAATTGCTTCACTTGCTTGCATTGGAAGAATGCCCGCATCAACTTGCATAAGACCTTTATCGTCCATTGCAAAAGGCGCTTCTTTCCATTGGTCAAGTGTAATAGGAACAGAGGTCGGCGTCACTGCTGTCACAGCAGGTGGCACCACATCAGGCGCTACCGTACGCGCAGTAATTGCTGCCGGAACTGCAACATTTACAGTAGACCCTCGCCTACGCGCAGTAATTAAGCCTTCATATTCTCGATTGACAATTCGTCCCATAACAAGGCGATCACGTAGGGCTTTAAGACCCATAGCAACAACCGTGCTAAGAACGTTAGTGGTAACAAGTGCACCAGCCATAATATGATAAACCTCCTGATAACGAGTGAATGAGTGTTATCAGCAGCTTCACCGAAGCTGGGCCTATGTCCTCTCCGAGGATGGACCGACGCTTTAACTCGCCGAGTGTAGCGTCCTTTAGTGCTAAACTAGTATGCTTTGAGAATCCCATTCCCACATTAACAACTTCTCCGAAGTTGTATGCGTTAAGCATAACTTATTGACCCGAGTGTTCTACTACAATTTTGCCGGAAGCAATGGCATCCATATTAGCGCCAAGTTCCGATGGTGTTGGATTCACAAGTCTATTTACTCCGGCTTTTCCTTCTCCAGCTTTTGGACTTGCTCCACCGCCATTACTTGCGTTAAACGCGAAGTCAGCATCACTTGATATAGCCTGTTGTGCAAGCCACTCAACTGGAGTAATAGGCTCGCCCGGCTTATTCGTGCTAAACTGATTCTCATTCGCGACAACTTCGTTATTTACAATGCTGAAAATGTTTTGAGCCTTACTTAAGATAAAGTCCATTGCACCAGGCTTTCCGCCCATGCTGATAAACTCTTCACCTACACGCGTTCGAAGCAAACTTGTTTCAGCTTCTTTTTCAGCTTGCTGTCGTGCGGTTTCTGAAGTTTGAAGTTGAGCTTTTAACGGGTCCACAACTTTAGTCGTAAAATCGTTAAGAGCTGCTGTGATTTGAGCCGATACGTCGTCGGGTTTCTTCACGCCTTTTTTCTCTAACTCTTGAACTTGTAAAAGAGCGGACCGAGCCGCATTTGCGTCAATACCATCGAATTGTGCCTTAAGAGGACGGAGCTCTTCGAGCTCTTTCGTAAGAGCAATATTGTTGTTACGAAATTCAGTAACTTTATTCACGCTCTCTGCGAGGTCAGTCTTTGCGGCAAAGCCGTTAGGCGTGCCTTCAAGTCCCAGCACAAAGCCATTCCCATTCGGGCTTGGCTCATAATGAGTTTGAAGCGACTCGTCAACATCGTCAAGCTGTGCAATAAACGTCTTTAGCATGTTCTCTCCTTCATCATAACACAAAAGTTAGAAAATAGCAACAACTTTCTTACTTGTTTACCTCCTCAACGCCTAATGCTTTTAAGTAACTTCCAGTATTGTATGTAATAGCAACAAGTTTTAAATAACGCAAGCCGTCTTTAGGCTTTATTACTTTCCGAGGAATAGGACTATTCCATTTAACTACGCCTCTTTTTAGCGTGTCTTCTAAAGATTTCGATAAGCCATCAAACTTTATGCGATTATTCTCGAATACTACACGGCCCGCATATTGAAAGCCGTCAGCATTGAGTGAAAAGAAACGAACTTGCTTCATTATTTCTTTCCTTGCCACCGTATAAACGAAGGATCATCGGCCATGCCTGGAGGTAAGGCTGAATCTCCGAAAGTAGGCTTAGGACCAGGAGCGAGCTCTCCAGTTTTCGCTCTTCGTAATTCAGGCTTAGGCTTAGGCTTAGGCTTAGGCTTAGGCGTTGTTATTGCTCTAGGCGCATTTTCGCGTATACCGGGAATGTGTTCTATGTCGCTCCAGCCATACAAATTATGGTATTCTTCATGGCCGAACCACCCGTTAGGCGTAAAGAGTGTGTCGTCATCCAGTGCTTGACGCATAAACTTAATGCGGGATCTAAATGCATTCTCTTCAAACTTTGACATGTTCTGCCCAAAGTTTTTTATAAACTCATCAACGTCAAGTGCATCGATATTATTGATTAACTGCGTGCGTAGTGCAGGCGTCATCTTGCCGCCGCTATCACTTAATCCTACTCGTATAAAACTAATCGTTTCATTACGGAATTCCTGTAATCCCAAAATATCAGGATCTCCCATGCCGCCAAGAGTGCGCTGTGCTTTAGGAAATGTTAAACCATTATCAATCGAAACCACACGATGCTTGTCACCAATCTTTCTTAACATCCAATTGCCTTGATGCCTATCAGTATTGCCTATCAATACGTCAAGTATGAACTGTCGCTCAAGATCTTCAATTGGAGCAAGCTCGTCAAGTACATATACGCGTTCATCAGCCGTGACAGCATCATCCACGAAGCGTTGTATCGAACCTTGACCACGGCCTTTCACGTCTCGTATCTTTACGTCAGGAATCATATTCGTGCCGATTCTTCGGTCCAATTCCTGCGCCATCTTTTCACGTTGTGCTAATGTAAATTTTCTATTCGTTATCGTGTCGCGTAGTAAGTCTCCGGCGTCGTCTGCAAATCCTTCTCCAGCTTGCGGCTTAAAGACGCCCTTAAAGCCTTTGCCTTCTACGAGTAGTGTTTCACTTGAAGTTCCCACGGCTATTTCTTTCTGCTGCGTGACAGGACCAAGCAAATCGTCAGGATGACTTCCGCCTACGATGTCAATTGGGCGTGTGGATTGCACAGCGGGACGCTTACGCGGACGGGCGCGTTGTGTAGGCTTCTTACGGGGTGTAGGCTTCTTACGGGGTGTAGGCACTTGTGATACGCTAGTAGCTTTCGGCTGATCTTGCATACCGCCAACGCCCGGCACGGGCGCCACTGCACACCTACAACGAGGATGAGCTGTAGGCCGCAGTATAGGCCCAACGATACTTTGAAACGGCTCAGCTAAAAGAACTTGTTGGCCATCAAGCGGACGACAAATGTTACAAGCATCAATAGGCGTTGTGATCCATTCTTTCTTAGCGTTTTTTCCAAGCAGGCCTTGTCCTTGAGCTTGGAACCAACTGTTCTCGGCGCCTTCAGCCAAGCTGCTCATAATCTCGGTGCGTGCAATCGTAATACCCCGATGACGAATAAGTTTCTTTTCATAGCGTTCAACTTTGCTATCCACACGTGCAATCGACAAGCCTGAGTTGATAAGCTTTTGCCGATACTTGTATGCAGCCATTGCTTGTTGCGGACTCATGCCAATCATACCACGAATCATGCGCGCTGCGTCATACGGCGGCACGCCATCTCGAATGGCTTGCACGATTACTTTACGAAGTGCAACTTTCGTTGATGCCGATACGCCTGTAATAAGATCAGCCGCTCGGCGTTGTGCAACACGTTGCGCTTCACGATTCTCAGCGTTAAAGCTAAACGCAATCTTAGGCATCACGCAATTGTTTCGCGCCTAGTCGGCCACCGTGCATAAAGGCTTCTTTCGTTGTAGTGCCCAGTGGTTTTAATGCATCCTGTATATCAGTCGATGGCAACAACCTGAGGATAGCATCTACACGATTAGATGCGTCCTGGTTGCCGATGATTGCTGCGATTTCGTCGATATAAACATCATTTTTCATTCGATTAACCGCAAGCTCGAATCTCTTTGACATTTGCGCTTCAAACTTGTTGGCCGCACGGTGCATTTGCACATATTCTTTTTCAGCTCTTGGCATTATTCTTCGACGCCCATATCGTCAATGTTTGAATCTGACTGCATGTCTGAGTCTGACTGGAAGTCAGCACCAGCTGCTTGAGAGGTATAAGCAGTATCTCCCATACTTGCGGACGACGTGGTGACATCTTCCATTTCACTTTCTATTTGCCGCCGTTCCTCTTCAGCAGTAATTCCTTCACGTGTCCATCCGCCTTCGGTCATAAGATGCCAAAAAGTCTCAAAGCTAATGTCTTCACTTTGTAGCGCCAAGACTAATGTCTTTACCTCTTCAGGCGTTGCTCTTACACTTACGAAGTCTTTATTTAATACGACTTGCACCGGCACGCCTGACGGCACAGCTTCTGTTCCTACCCACCACACTGCATATTGCAACGCCATCGTTAGCCCTTGCTCACCGGCTTGAGCGATGGTTCGTAAACTAGCATGCTCGCCGGCATGGCGAACAATTACGGCTGTAGCTGTTTCAGCTGTAGTAGGCTGCATCTCCAAGACACGCGCACCAAGCGTGGCCATTTGTTGTTTCTTCTCTTCCATTGCAGTAACAATGGACGCTAGTCCAGCGCCTGTAAACTCAAGCATGCCAGCACTTCCATCTTTATCTAATTGCCACACGACACTTGGGCCAATCTTCAGCGTATCTTCGTCGTCGTCCGTGCTACTTTGTCGCATGCCCGATACCCAGGGCGTCGGGAGAGACACGAGATGCAAACCGCTTTCGTAGTCGCATGAATTGCGCCAGTGTGCTAAGTTCACGTCAGCAAGATCTTGAAGTGGTGGTTTTGCTACGCGTGCCGTGGAATGCCACGGGCCTAAAAACACAAATGGAATAAACGGAAGTGGACTGCCTCGACGAAGAGGAATGATCTCCTCCTCGAACATCTGAAACTCAGCATCACCTTTAGCTTTCCTCCAGCGCTGTTGTTTATACCGACGAAAGCCCTCCATCACCTCGAGTTCAAGCACACGATACTGTTCGATGTCTTCTTCAATAAATTCGTCATCTTCTTTGGGACTTTCTACTATTTCGCGTAAGACGACCATCGTTAACAGCTCATCGCCTTCAATGCGCAAGGTGCGCCAGTTGACAATGTCTTCTGCTCGATAAGTGACCATATACGGCCGTGCAGAGGAAGAGGCTTCCTCAGTCATCTCAATCAGTATGCCGTACCTGCCCATAAGCATCACGTCGTGTAGGGCATCAAGTGAAAGCATATCAAACGTAACGTTAGTAAGTGTGATGTCGTCAAGCCAGTGCTCAAAGCTTTTCGGTATACTTACCGCGGGTTCTTTTTGAAAGATCGAGCCGATCAAGCCGTGTGCAGTTCGAGACACTGCATTAAAAAAATTACCGCGTGTGAGATACGCTTGTTGTTGGTCGGCTGATGCGCCGGGAAGTGCTGGCGTGTATTTTGTGTTTGCTTTTATAACGGCATCTCGTCCAGTATACGTATCTCGTAACCGCTCCCATACTGGCTGAACATCCTCGTATTCCTGACGTGGTGTGTTTACTGGCATATTATCCCCAAATAGCTGTGCGGACTCTTATTGGCCCGGGCCCAAGTGTAAGATCATTGAATGCACCAGCAATGGCGTCAATTTGATCGTCGTGTTTTGCACGCTTTCCGGCTACGAGCTCATCAAGTAAGTCTTTATTCCATACTGCTTTTATAATCTTTACATTTCCGTAGTGCTCGTTTGTTGCAGGACGCGCATACGCTGCAAGAGGCTTCCATCTCGACGTCTTTTCTCCCGTGGCTGGCGTACCTGCAAAGTCATAGCCTATCAACATCTTTTTATGCGATGCAATAACTGCTTTGCCAGCCGACCCGCCTTCTTGCTCTTCACGCACACGAACTTCTGTGCCGTCTAGGGCCGCTGTTTGTTTCATAAGTGCATCAACTTGACTCGATGCCAGTTGGCCGCGTTGGATGTCCAGGATATACACTAAGTTACTTCTGCTTTTGCCTAAGAGTGCGCCCGCCGTAAAGTCGCCACCGCCTTCTGTGCCTGCGGCATCCCAAAACCGACAACACTCTGTTAAGTCTCCTGGCACTTCATCCACAATCTCAAACCAACTTCGTTCAAACATACCTCCCGTTTCGGGCAATGGATTCTGTTGATGCTGTGCGGAATAATCAACAGGCCCCAGTTCGCGTTTCACTTGCTCGTTTTCTTTTGTGCCTAATCGCTCTGAACAAAGGAGTTCGCCTTCTTCAGTTCGAGGATCACTCCAACCAGTTGGCCCAACCCACGTTGTCGGCACGTATTCAGTTGGGAGATTAAGGTGCACGTAGTCGCCCGATTCAATCAACACAGCGGCTAAGTCTTCTTCGTGCCCGCGCTGCATGATCACAATCTTTCGGCCAGTCCTCGGATTATTCAGGCGTGTGCTCCAAATTTTAAAGAACCACCGCTTATCGCCTTCTCGTACGTCTTTCGATTCAATATTCTTCAAGTTGTGCGGGTCGTCTGCTATTAAGATGTCGCCGCCTCGGCCCGTTGCGCCGCCGCCAACTGACGTGGAGATTCGATAGCCACGTTGCATATTTTCGTAATAACTTTTAACGTTTTGATCTCCCATTAAGTGGAGTGGCCATCGCGCCTGATACCACGGAGACTCGATCACACGCCTCGACGTTGTGGCATGCTCCAGCGCTAAGTCCAGTGCATAGCTGCCGTATAAAAAGCGGGTGGTTGGCCGTTTAATCCACGCAAAGGTCGGAAGTGCTACTGACGTGCAAATAGACTTCGAGAAACGCGGACAAATAGTGATCAACAAATTACGAATATGACCTTCGAGTACAGCTTCCTCGTGTTCGCATATCGCTTCGATATGAAAGCCGTTTACAAATGGCGTTTCTGGCTCGATCACAGGCCACATGTTCTGGATATAGGCATGCAAGCTTCGGCTGTTGACCTCAGCATCAAGTGCAATAAGGTCCTGTGCAATTTCTACGCGATCACGCGGCGTTGCTGCTAGCACTTACCCTTCTTACCGCCTTTCTTACCACTCTTTTTGGACTTCTTTTTACTACCGAAAGTATAGCCGACACCTTTGGGCATGACACTCTCCTTGTGTTATACTTTGCCTAGGATTCGATTCGCGCGATTCTTTATTTTCTTTCGTTCTTCTCGACTTAGGCCTTTTGCTTGCGGTAGCCGAGCTAATGCATTACGCGCATGCGCTTTGTCGGGCATAGGGAAACGAAAGCGTGTACTTCCGCCTTGTGGTCCCTTTTTCTTTTGCACAACTGTAGCTGAACGCTTTCGTGCTGCGGCTTTTAAGACGGCCATATTACCTCTTACGCACTTGGTGCGAACGCTGAAGTATAACTTTCATTAACGCTTCCTCTGCCGTATCTGATAGGCCCGCATCCCAGTATGCGCCATCCACTAGGTATGTAGCACTCCATCGTGCAGGCTCTCCCGGCTTTCGGTACTTCCATACGCCGATGATATACGGCTCGGCTGCCTTCCACAGTTGCTCGAGCGACATACTAGTTGAAACATCGCCTATGAGCATAGTCATATTGAGACCGTTATAAAGCTGGAGAGCATTCGCTGTCGCCACTCCTCGCATAATTGACACCAGTGCATACGATGGTCTGTGACTGCTTCATGTTGTCCGCACCGTTTACAAGTCATTCAGTTTCTTCCTTAGTTGCACGCTCAGCTTCAGCTGCCAGTTGTCGAGCTTTCTCCGCTAATTCGTCTGCTGACATACGGCTGTAATCGTCACCACTTTTGTCGTGTAAGTCGATCGTTGAGCTAGGCCCGAGTCCCGAGCGATCAAGCACAATACGAGCCGCGTGTGTAGACTCCTTGTGGTCGCCGTGATCAATAGCATCTTGTAACGCTACCATCGCGCCGTCCGCCATTTCTAACATCCGCTTTTTAGCAGCCCGAATATTCTGTGGTGATTTGCCGCCATGCATATGGCAGATCGTCTGCGCGTGCATAGCCGACTTTCCGCATCTTATGCCCATTCTATTCGTGGCTTTGCATTGCCGTGTAATTGTCTCGGTCATCAGTATCTCGCTTTAGGCCTTAATCGAATCGTTCCTTTGAGAGTAAGCATCAGATCTCAGAATGACTCTAATTTGTTGGGGTTTTCTCCCAATCTTAGTTGCTCATTATGGCGCTTAA
>Ga0114910_1000498_pt1 | contig 19708 bp, 17 predicted proteins | sample MalvireepMed_908_FD_83500 | JGI IMG/M metagenome (GOLD analysis project Ga0114910, IMG submission 83500) | Marine viral communities from the Global Malaspina Expedition - Malaspina viral metaG DeepMed_908 | ecosystem: Environmental > Aquatic > Marine > Oceanic | place: Mediterranean Sea...
GCTGCCGGCCTCGCGCGACCACACGACATCAGCCAATGGCCGGGCCGCAGCGATCACCTGATCAAACGGCGCGCGCCCGTCATGGCGATCCAGATCGTCGGGATCCGGGCCCGCCTGCAGCACCGCAATCCTGAGCGACCGTCCGGGCCCGATATGCGGCAGCGCCAGGTCAACCGTGCGGTTTGCCGCGCGTTGCCCGGCCTCGTCACCATCGAAGCAGAGCACCGGCTGCGGCGTCACCCGCCACAACAGCTTGAGCTGATTTTCACCCAGCGCCGTTCCCAGCGGTGCAACCACATTCTCGATGCCCGCCTGCGCCAGCGCGATCACGTCCATATAGCCCTCGACCACAATCAGGGTGCCGTCCTGTCCGCAGGCGCGCCGGGCGCGGGCGAAATTGTAAAGCACATTGCCCTTGTGGAAGAGCTCGGTCTCGTTGGAATTGAGATATTTGGCCGGCGCACCCGGCTGCAGCGCCCGGCCGCCAAAGGCGATCACCCGCTCCCGCGATGACAGGATCGGAAACATGATGCGGTCGCGGAAGCGGTCATAGGAGACCGCAATTTCGGGGCCGTGCACCACCAGCCCGCAGGCCTCGATCTGGTCCTTGTCGACGCCGCGCGCCGCCAGATGCTCTTTCAAGGCGCTGCGGTTGTCATTGCTGTAGCCAAGCCGGAAGGCGGCGATCGTCCGGCCGGACAGGCCGCGGTCACGCAAATAGGCCCGCGCCCTGGCGCCCTGCGGCCCCTGCAACTCGGCTTCAAAATAGGACGCCGCCATTTCCATGACATCTTCGAGCGTCGCGCGCTGGCGTTCGCGCTGGGCGGCTTGCGGATCCGGCGCCGGCAGCGCAATCCCTGCCATGTCGGCGACGCGCTCCACCGCTTCGGGAAAATTCAGGCTCTCGAGCTCGGTGAGAAACTTGAAATGATCTCCCGACACGCCGCATCCGAAGCAATGGTAGCGGCCCTTGCGGTCTTCGCAGTGAAAACTCGGCGATTTTTCGCCATGAAACGGACAGCAGGCCCACCAGTCGCCGCGCGAGGTGTTGGTTTTCTTCCGGTCCCACGTCACATGCCTGCCAATCACGTCCGAGATCGGGACGCGTTCGCGTATGTCATCAAGAAAGGACGGTGAAAACCGCAATATCGGCGCGCCTCCGGCGCAAGCAAAGGCTCATGTTGAAGATCGAGCCTATATAGGCATGGCATCCGGCGCTGGCAAAGGCCCTGGATGCCGCACTCCCCGTTATGCACACCGGCGCGCAGCGCTAATCCGCATCAGAGCGTCGTCCGGCCAACGGGACCGTGCTTCAAACAGCGTGAAATGCTCACAAGCCCGGCAAACCTATTTGAACAACCCCAAACGTATCGCGTAAACCACCGCCTGCGTCCGGTTGGAACATCCCAGCTTCTTGGTGGCAATCGTGGCATAGTGGTTGACCGTATGCTCGGAAAGGCCTGTGAGACGGGCAATCTCCGGGCTGGTCTTGCCCTCCGCAGTCCATTTGAGAATTTCAACTTCACGATCATTGAGAACAGACTTGGCGGCGTGATCCGCTGAGCTGATAACCGAAATCTGTTCGATCAGCATGGTGGCGAACATCGACAGAGTCGACAGCTCCTCCACCGACAGCGGGCCGCGGTCTCCCATGAATGACACCGCGTGCCGCAAGCTATGGCTGTCATGAACCGGGAAATAGACGCCCATTGTCAGACCGAAACGGCGAAACAGATCAGTCGCACTTTCCGGCTCCTTTCCGGGGCGGGCATTGTTGACCTCATCTATCGTAAAGACCAGGGGCGTGATCTGTTTGCGCAACTGATCAAGAACCGGGCTGTTTCGCGCGAGACCCAACCGGTCGTATTCCGAGATCAGTTCCGGTGGCCAGCTTGAAATCGTCGCCAGTCCGGCAATCGTGTTGTCTTCATTCGACTCGGCGATTGGCAGCGTGATCACCGAAAAATAGCGAAAGCCATGGGCCAGGCAGGTCTTGCGAAGCACCTGCATCGCATCGAAAATCGTGCGAACCTTTCCGATAAGCTCAAATGGCTGGGACTGCAGGGCCGGGTTGGGAATAAAAGTCACGTCTCACCCGCCTGTCAAAACGATGGAGCGCACCATGTCATTGAACTCATGGCAATAACCATAAAGCTCCCCGCCATTGGCAGCACGGAACCGGCCGGCCATGGCGATCAGACGGTGACCGCTTTTGCTGTCCTTGACCCTCAAGACAAACCTGAAACTGTTTTGCTCAATGGTTGTTGCTCCCACCAACTCCTCAACAAGCACGGCATCGTCGGGGTGATACATCGACAGAATCCGGTTCAGGCTGACCGGGCCTTCCGATTTCTCCATCCCGTGGATGCGCGCCGCATCCTCGGACCAGAACATACGGCCGGTTTCGATCTCCAGTCTCCAGATGCCCAGCGGGCAGACCGACCCAAGCAGGTCCACCACTTCGTCACTGGACACCCCGACATGATCCCAGCACTGCCGGGGAAAGTCGCGATCAACCTGGTCAAAATGCAACTGTGAGACAGTCTGGAGCATCATTGTACTTGTCCTAAGGGCAGTTCAGTTCGCCGGGCATCGACGAATTAAACACCAACCAACAATAGCATAAGCTAAAGTTCTTATGTGATCTCAAGGCACAGGCTTGCAATACCTGAGAGTGGGGCGCACCATAGCACGCCCCAGTAAAACCCATCAATAACACACAGGTTTGATGGTCTTTTGGGAATTGCTTATTGCAACATGCCCTTTACCATTCCGCAGGCCTTGGAAAAATCCATCTGGCCAGGGTAGCGTTCCTTGAGCACGTTCATGCATTTGCCCATATCGCGCAGGCCCGAAGCACCGGTTTCCGACACCACCGACTTGCACAATTCGCGCACTTCTTCCTCCGGCAGCTGCTGCGGCAGAAACTGACGAATAATGGCGATTTCGTCACGCTCCTGCTGGGCAAGCTCAAGACGCGCGTTTTCCTCGTAGATGCCGGCCGATTCCTCCCGCTGCTTGATCATCTTGGTCAGAATCTGCAGAATTTCGTCATCGCTGACGGGATCCTTGCCAGCGCCGCGGTTGGCGATGTCACGATCCTTGATCGCAGCCTGAATCAGCCGCAAAGTGGACATACGGCGCGTATCCTTGGCGCGAATCGCGTCTTTGAGCGTTTCGGTAAAACGTTCACGCATAATCAAACTTTCTCCGGCAGTTCCATCATTACCCGTCTGGGTCCGCACAGGCGGAAACCGAGGATTACCCCTTCGCCCGCACCATGTTCAAGCTATTTATTGGCTGATCCACGCCACGGTATTGATTGACCGCAGCCTGCGCCTTCTCTATTTACCGGCTTTTGAAAGACCGGAAAAGACCCATCCAGTGCGGGAACTGCTGACCGCCACTGGGTTTCCGGCAGCTTAGATGGCGATGCCCCGAACAAACATCAAGGGGTCTCGGCCCGGCGATGAACCGGCTTTGCAGCTGTGAACGGAGTTGACATGACCACGAGCCCCTGGACCCAGACCAAACCAACCGCCGTACTGGTTTTCGCGGATGGCACCGTTATCCACGGCCACGGCGTCGGGGCCACCGGTGAGGCGCGCGCCGAGGTCTGCTTCAACACCGCCTTGACCGGCTATCAGGAAATCCTCACTGACCCCTCCTATCTCGGCCAGATCGTCACCTTCACCTTCCCGCACATTGGCAATATCGGCGCCAATGACGAGGACATCGAGGACCTCACGCCCGCTGGCCGCATCGGCGCGGTGGGTGCCGTGTTCAAGGCCGACATCACCGAGCCTTCCAATTACCGCTCCGCCGGACACTTCGATGCCTGGCTCAAGGCCCGCGGCATCATCGGCCTGTCGGGCGTCGACACCCGCGCGCTGACCGCCTGGATCCGCGAGAACGGCGCGCCGAATGCCATCATCGCGCATGATCCGTCCGGCAATTTCGACATCCCCGCGCTGACCGCCAAGGCGGCGGAATGGAGCGGGCTTGAAGGCCTTGACCTGGCCAAGGACGCCTCCTCGGGCCAGTCCTCGAGCTGGACCCAGGGGCCCTGGGCCTGGGACAAGGGATTCTCGGAAAGCGGAGAATCAGTGGCCCACATCGTCGCCATCGATTACGGCGTCAAGCGCAACATCCTGCGGCTGTTTTCAGGCCTTGGCTGCAAGGTCACGGTGGTTCCCGCCACGATGAGCGCCGAGGACATTCTCGCCATGGCGCCCGATGGCGTGTTCCTTTCCAACGGCCCCGGCGACCCGGCGGCGACCGGCGAATATGCGGTCCCAGTCATCCGCAAGCTGATCGACACCGGCATTCCGGTGTTCGGCATCTGCCTCGGCCACCAGATCCTGGCATTGGCGCTGGGCGGCACCACGGTGAAGATGCATCAGGGCCACCACGGCGCCAATCACCCGGTCAAGGACTACACCACCGGCAAGGTGGAGATCGTGTCGATGAACCACGGCTTCGCGGTTGACGCCAAGAGCTTTCCCGAAGGCGTCGAAGAGACCCATGTCTCGCTGTTTGACGGCACCAATTGCGGACTGCGGCTGGTCGGCAAGCCGGTGTTCTCGGTCCAGCATCACCCTGAAGCCTCGCCCGGTCCGCAGGACAGCCACTATCTGTTCCGCCGCTTCATGAACATGATCGGCGAACGCAAGGGACTTGAGGCTCTGGCCGAGCGCTGAGCCGGTACTGGCTATCCGGGCAGAGGGAGTGGCGCAATGATTGGCTACGTCACAGTCGGTGCCGATGACATTGCGCTTGCCGAAAACTTCTACTCGGCATTCCTGCCCGGCCTCGGCTACACTCTGGATATCTCGCCGGAAGGATTGAGCTACTCGATCCCCGCCACGCCTGACCAGCGGCACGAACCCGCCGATTTCTATGTCAAACCGCCCTTTGACGGGCAGGCGGCATCTGCCGGCAACGGCGCCATGGTGGCCTTCCAGGTTCCAACTCAGGCCATGGTGCGTGGGCTTCACGCCGCAGCCCTTGCTGCCGGCGGACGCAATGAGGGCGCACCTGGCTTTCGCGCCGACTACAGCGCCCACTTCTATGTGGGCTATCTCCGCGATCCTCAGGGCAACAAGGTCGCACTGTATTGCAGAAACAGGGACGAGCCCGGACGACCGGACTAGCCCCGGCACCGGGCTGCCGCCACCTGTACCGCCGCTTCATGACGCTGATTGGCGAGCACCGGGGCCAACCCGCCCTGACTGAGCGTTGAACCGGCATCGAGGCCTGTGCGTTAATTCGCGGTCTGGTGTGCGCCGGCCATTATTCCTGACAGATAGGATTTGCGGTTGAGCAGAAATGTCCGCAACAGTTGCGCGTAGCTCTGCGACACGGCATCCCTGACAGACGGACGCTCTGCCAGAGCCATTCGCCATGAAGACACCTTCCCCTTCCCGGTCAGAATGCCGAAATCTCCAATCTGGTCGAAGGTATCAAAATAGCGGAAAACCGGCCCAAAAACGGCATCGACGAGGGAAAACTTCTCTCCGGCGAAATAGGGGCCTTCTCCCAGTTGTTCTTCCAGCCGGGAAAATTTCGCGCTTAAAGACTCGATCTTTTCGGCAAACACGGCCGCATCCCTGCAGGCGTAGAAACCGGCTATGTCGTTCAAGACCGCAGACCCAAACTCGATCCAGCCGCGATGCTGCGCGCGGATCATGGGATCGGCAGGATGCAACGGCCCAGGTTGCGTCTCTTCAAGGTATTCCAGGATCGCGGCGGACTCGAAAACCGATTGATCATTGACGGACAGAACGGGCGTCTTGCCCAACGGCGAGATCGCCAGAAACCAGTCTGGCTTGTTTGCAAGATCAATGGTGGTTCGTTCAAAGGCCACCCCTTTTTCGGTCAGGGAAATAGCGGCGCGCTGAACATAGGGGCAGAGTGCGTGGCTCATAAGGTGGAGAGTCATTTTGATACCTCTTGTAGATGCAACTGCATCTATATCGGCTTCAAATGAGTGAATGTCAATATTGATGCATGTGCATCTTTTTTGTATACTGAAGCCATGACACAGCCAAAACCTGAAACAATAGCCGCGTGGACGTCTCTCGTGACCGCCAATAGGGTGCTGCTCGACGACATCGAAAGCGCGCTGAAAGATGCGGGATTACCGTTGCTTAGCTGGTATGATGCGCTGCTGGAGCTTGACAAGGCCGGCGCTGAAGGCATCCGCCCCTTCGAATTGAAGCAGCGTCTGCTGTTGCCGCAATACGGAATGTCCCGGCTTCTGGACAGAATGGCAAAAGCAGGGCTTGTCGATCGCCAGGACGTTGAAGACGATGGCCGGGGGCAGATCATTCGGCTCACCCAGAAGGGCCGGAACACCAGGCAATCGATGTGGCCCGTCTACGCCGGGGTGCTGATCCGGTCGGTTGAACAACAGCTTTCCAAAGACGAAGCCACGGAACTGGCGCGTCTTTTGAAAAAACTCACTTGATTGAAAAGCTGACAAGGGCCGCGCCAGGCACCCCTGCCGCGGCCTTTTGTCTTTAAAAGTGCGTTTGGGAAACAGGCGATCAGGCCCGGGCCGGCCCCGTCCCCCGGAAGGCGAGCAGGAACAGCGCCACGAAGCTGATATTGACAACCGCGTTGAGCGGAACGCCAGCCATAACCGAACCGGTCGAATCCACCGCAAACCAGCAGTAAAGCCCGGTCATGGTGATCTGGCGAACAGCTGCCGCATCCTTCGGCATCAGGTAAACCGCCAGTTTCCACAGTGTCACGCCCCAGCCGGCCATCATCCCTCCGGAAATGGCCATGAAGACGCGGGTCTCGGGCGCTGCCAGCGTCTGTGCCCCGTCAAGTGGCCAGAGGATCATATCCGCCAGGAACACCACCGGCCCGGCCAGCGGCGGCCAGGCCGCAACCGCGATCACCAATCCCACTGCGCCAACAATTGCCGCAGCAAGCTGCACCCATATCTGTGTTCGCTCGATTTCCATGTCTGAATCCCTGTTGCTGATGCGTCAAGGAAACCGCGTCGTCCGACGCCAATCAATTACCTCGGAGGTAAGTGACAGATGGTTCGTCCCGCCTATGATGCGTCCCGACGGAGGCAGCCATGACAACGCAGTTCGGTAGTTTGCTGAAAGAATGGCGGCAGACGCGCAAGCTCAGCCAGCTTGACCTCGGCCTCAGCGCCGATGTCTCGGCCAGGCACATCTCATTCCTCGAGACCGGCCGCGCCCGCCCCAGCCGGGCCATGGTTCTCAATCTGAGCGCCGTGCTCGAAGCGCCGCGCGACTCGCGCAATGCCATGCTGCATGCCGCAGGCTTTGCACCAAGCTACCGGGCACGCGGGCTCGACGAGGCGGATATGCTCCCGGTCAAGGACGCGCTGGAGTGGATGCTCGAGCGCCACATGCCCTACCCTGCAATGGTTCTGGACCGGCACTGGACAGTCATCCGGGCCAATGCCACCGCTCACCTGCTGCTCACGCAGATGGGGCTGGGCGAGGGAACAAGCCTGATCGAGGCGCTTGTGAATGGCACCGGACTGTCCAGCATCATCGAGAACTGGACGGAAGTGGCGCAGCACATGGTGCAGCGCCTGCGCGCCGAATCCGCCCATATTGGCGGCGACGCCTGTCTCGACGCAATGGCTGCCAGACTGTCACAGCAAGTGGGCGGCGCCACGCTCGACCTGAGCAGCGGAAGCAAGGCCGTCGTGCCCACCCGTTACCGGTTGGGAGATGTGACACTGTCATTCTTTTCGACCATGAGCCAGTTCTCCACCGCCGAAGACATCGCGCTCGCCGACTGGAGGATCGAGCACCTCTTCCCCGCCGATGAACAGACGCGGCAGTTGCTGGTTCGGCTGGCCGCCGGCGCGAGCTGAGACCGCTTGATCAGGGCATGAACTGCTCGGCCCTTGACGACATCCAGGCATTTGTTCTGGTCGGCGAGCCGCTCCACCGCTTCAATACACAGATTAAAAGGTGTACTGTTCCTTCCTGAGAGCAATGGAGGAAGACATGACAAATCGTGATCGTTTTCTTTGGGGTTTACTTGGCGGCTTTGCTGTCATCTGCGTGAAGATAATCGGACCTGACATTGCAGTTGTTAAATCTCTATTCTTTTCGAGCAATGGAGCGGAGATCGCTTTCTATCTACTGATTTCCGCCATCACGGTTTTTCTCGGCGGCATTTCGGGATTGTTCAGCAAGGAAACCGAGCCACTGCGCATGCTGGCTTTTGCGGCGGCATTTCCCGCCCTTGTTTCGACCTACACAGCGCCTGAACGAATCCCCTCCGGTGCAAATCCAGCGGCCGCGCCCGCGGTTGGGTCCGCCCCCGTCAACGCGGCCTCGCTAGGTTTTGGAATCGTACCTGCTGCACAAGCCCAGACAACTGACAGTCAACTTGTCTGCGACGAAGGCAGTTTCACCGAACAATTCAGCAAGGCTGCGCGCGACTATTTTTCCAATCAAACCCAGAACACCGACTATTCGGTGGTCGTTGGCTCGGAGCAGGATTTCGACAGCGCGAAAGCTCTGGCCGACGCCTATGCGCGCAATTCAGGAGATCTTGAAATCTATGTCGGCTGCCGCAAGCCGGACAACCCGTATTTTCCTGTGATCGCCGGCCCGACAACCGATGTTGAGACAGCCGCCACCATCATGGGCGAGATCATCGGCGAAGGATGGGCGCCACCCGACACCTATCTCTCCAATTACGCCTACAGGCAGCCGATTTACGAGGCAAAGACAGAGTAAACGGATAGCCTGACAAGAGCAACGGCGCGGCCCAAGGCAGGCCGAGCCGGTTCACTTCCAAGAAGTCTGGCCATTGCATCCGCCGCAGGCACGGCAACAAGGGCAATCAAGCCATCCCGACAGAGCGGGTAATCTCAGAATTCTTCCCAGGCATCGTCCTTGAGAGCGGTATTTCCGTTTGAGATGGCCCTGGGCTGAGAGACCGCCCGTGGAGTGCCGCGCCCCGGGTTTGCGCCTTGCGAGGCACCCGATGTTGTCGTGGCAGAACGATTGCGGCTTTCAACGCCCGTGCGGGATGCGGCCGAGCCCGGCTCGCGAATGGCAGACCGGCGGTTCAGCTGGAACCTGCTGACCAGTTCCTCAAGGTGACCAGCACCGCGCGCCAGCGCATCACTGACCGAACTCACTCCTGACACCATCGAAGCATTCTGCTGCGTCATCTGGTCCAGCGAGTTCACGGCCGAATTGATTTCGTTAAGGCTTGTTGCCTGTTCCGCCGCTGCGGTGGCGATAGCTTCCACATTGCCGTTGATGGATTCCACAAAGCTTTCGATGCGGTGCAATGAAGAACCGGTTTCCCCGACAAGGCGGACGCCCTCCTTGACCTCGACTGTGGATTTCGAGATCAGCTCGGAAATCTCTTTTGCAGCGGTTGCCGAACGCTGGGCGAGTTCGCGCACCTCTTGCGCCACGACCGCAAACCCCTTGCCGCTTTCGCCGGCCCGGGCTGCCTCGACACCCGCATTCAATGCAAGCAGGTTGGTCTGGAACGCAATCTCATCAATGACGCTGATGATGTTGCTTATTTCCTTGGACGCGCCTTCGATCCGTCCCATCGCGGAAACCGTCGCCTTGACCACATCTACCGATTCTGACGCTGCTGCGCGGGTTTCCTGAACCAGGTTACGCGTTTCTTTTGTCCGCGTGCTTGAATCGTTGACCGTGACCGTGATCTCTTCCAGGGCAGCCGATGTTTCTTCCAGTGCCGCCGCCTGCTGCTCCGACCGGTGCGCAAGGTCGTTGGCGCTTTCCTTCATTTCAGCACTCTTGGACGACAGCTCTCCGGTTTCCTTGAGAACCTCGACAAGGGTTTCCTGAAATTTGCCGATTGCCATGTTGAAATCATCACGAAGATGCTGGAACTCAGGCGAGAACGGCTTGTCAATGGTCATGCGGATGTTGCAGTCGGCAAGCCGTTCCAGCCCGCTTCCCACTTCTTGCATCGCTGTCACGCGTCCCGTCACATCGGTCGCGAATTTCACGACCTTCATCACCGCGCCAGTGTCATCCAGAATGGGATTGTATGTCGCCCGAATGTAAACGGCGTTGCCGTCTTTTCCGATGCGTTTGAACTCATTGCTTTGGAACTTGCCGCTACGAAGGGTTTTCCAGAAATCGGCATAGTCCGCCGTTTCGACGTAGGACGGGTCGCAGAACATCGAATGCTTCTTGCCGACGATTTCGTCCAGTTTATAGCCGAGCACATTCAGAAAGTTCTCGTTGGCGGTCAATATCTCGCCGTCTGGAGTGAACTCGATGATTGCCTGGACCCGTGACAGCGCTTCAAGCTTGCCGTTGCTGTCGAGCTCGCGGCGTTTGGTCCCTGAAATTTCGGTGGCCAATTTGATCACCTTGTAGGGTTTCCCGCCACGCATCACCGGATTGTAGGAGGCCTCAATCCAGATTGCCTCACCCGATTTCGTAAAGCGCTTGTATTGACGGCGATCAAACTTTCCCGAAGCAAGGCTTTTCCAGAAATTTGCGTACTCGGGAGAGTTTGCTTCTTCTGGACCAACAAAAATCCTGTGATGCTTGCCGATGATCTCCTTGGCAGTATAACCAAGGGCCTTGCAGAAATTCTCGTTGGCCGACAGGATCACGCCATCAAGGCTGAACTCGATCATTGCCTGGGAGCGATCAATAGCATCGATAATGTTTTTACGGTCGCCAGAGTTCAAGAATGAGATGTGCATGTCGTAATCCCTTCATATTGCGACTCAATTTTAATTTTTCATAGCTAATTTACAGTTAACGCAAGTTGCAGGGTTTCGGGGGTGGGGAGGCCGCGAGCCGAGAAAACATGCCGCCAGGGACAAAGGTATGGTTGCGATGATGATTGGCGGTGGTCCAATCTGATATGGCACCAAACCATGGCGTCCCCTGCCGGGCCCAGTGCCAGCGGACCGGCATTCAGCGCTTAGCAATATCGAGAAACAGATGCCGGTTGACAAAGCGCAGGTTGAGCAGCACCGCCGCAACCCCGAGGCCGATGGCCAGCCCGGCCCAGATGCCCGGACCGCCATAGCCGAGGCCGATCCCCAGACCGTAGGCGGCCGACAATCCGATCGGCCAGTAGCTGATGATGGCGATGATCATCGGGGTGCGGGTATCCTTGATGCCGCGCAGCAGTCCCGACGCGATGGCCTGGATGGCGTCGACCAGCTGGAAGGCTGCCGCCACCAGCAACAGCGGCACCGCGACCGCAAGCAATTCGGCGGAATCGACATTGGCTTCGTCAAGAAACAGACCGACCAGCACTTCGGGAAATAGCCAGAACAACGCGGCGGAGGCGAGCGATATCAGCACCGAGAGCCCCATCACCGTATGCGCTGCGCGCGCCAGCCCCTCCATGTCGGCGCGGCCATAGGCCTGGCCGATGCGCACCGTGGCGGCGTGGGAAAGCCCCAGCGGCACCATGAAGCTGATCGAGGCAAGCTGGATGGCGATGCCGTGCGCGGCAAGCGACACCGTCCCCAGCCACCCCATCATCACCGATGCGGCCATGAACAGCCCGACCTCGGCCAGAATGGTGAACCCGATCGGCAGGCCGAGCCGGAACACCTCGAAGAAGGCCGGCCATTCCGGCCGCCAGAAGCGCTGGAACAGCCGGTAGTCCTGATGCCGCGGATGCAGCACCGCCCAGCCCGCCATGATCAGGAAGATCACGGTCGAGCTGACCACCGAGGCCACCGCCGCACCGCGAACCCCCATCTCGGGCAAAGCGAAATTGCCGAAGATCAGCCCGTAATTGAGGATGCCGTTGATCACCGTGCCGATCAGCGCCGACCACAACACGATCCCGGCGCGCGACCGGGCGGCAAAGAACGACCTGAGCGCCATCATCATCAGCGCCGGAAACATGCCCCATTGCGCAATCCGGATATAGTCACTGGCAAGCGCAGCAAGCTCGGGTTTCTGCCCGAGCGCGATCAGCGCCGGCTCCAGATACCACAGGAACGGCATCACCACGGCTGCATAGAGCAGCAGGATCCACATCCCCATGCGCACCGAACGGCGCACATGGGTCGGGTCATTGCGGCCCTCGGCCTGGGCCGCCAGCGGCAGGATGGCGCTGGCAAATCCGACCCCGAAAATATAGACCACGAAGAAGGCCTGCGACCCGAGAACCGTGGCGGCGAGCTCTTCGGTGCCGTACCAGCCGAGCATCACCACATCGGTGGTGGCGATGGCAATCTGGGCGATCTGGGTGCCGACCAGCGGCAGTCCAAGCGCCAGCGTCGCCCAGATATGGGCGCCCCAGCTCTGTCCGTCCCTCGCTGCTTTGGATTGCACGTTCATCAAATGCTCCGTCATTGAAAACCGCTTATGCGCCCGCGAAAAATGCTTGGCAACCCGTGCAGCCAGGCTTGCAACAGCGCCGTCTTTTCCTTCTGGCAAAGGCACCGGTGATGGGTGTGACAGCTCGGGCGCACTGTACCTGTTGGCAGCGGCGTCGCCCGCGCCTTATCCGTATTGGGTGCTTCTCAAACGGGACATTAAATCTCATAGTAGCAGGATGGACACAGTCGACATCCCCGCTTTTGCCCAGAGCGTTTCCAAGTTCTGGCAGACAGCCGCGGCCTATTTCGCCCAGCCCTGGACATTCTACCAGATCCTGATTGTGGCACTGTGCTACGCCACCGGATGGCTCATCGCGCGCAAGGTCGAACCCTGGCTCGAAGACCGGGCCCGCACCATCAAGGGCAAGCCGGGCCTGTTGCGTGTCATCATTGCCGTGATGCGCCGAATCCACTGGGTCATGTTTCTCATCCTGCTGTCGGCCGTCCGGCTGGTGACGCTCGAACTGACCTGGCCGTCACGCACCTATCTGATGGCGCTGGCGCTGGCGCTCGGCTGGGCCTGGCTGGCCATCTCCGTCTCCAGCCGGATCATTCACAACAGAACCATCTCGCGGCTGATCGCGCTCGCGGTGTTCAGCTATGTCGCGCTGGGCATTCTGGAGCTTCGCCCCGAAGCCACCGCCTTGCTCGAACAGACGGCAATCCAGCTCGGTGATCTGCGCATATCGGCGCTGTTCGTTCTGCGCACCGTGATCATTACCGCAGGCTTCTTCTGGATCGCCAATCTGCTCGGCAATTTCCTCGACAGCCGCATCAACGCCATCCAGGATCTTTCCCCGTCCTTCAAGGTTCTTGCCGGCAAGGTGGTCAAGATCAGCGTCATGATCATTGCCGGCATGATGGCGCTGTCCTCGACCGGCATCGACCTCACTGCCCTGACCGTTTTTTCCGGCGCCGTCGGCGTCGGCCTCGGCTTCGGCCTGCAGAAGGTGGTGTCGAACTTCATCTCCGGCGTCATCATCCTGATGGACCGCTCGATCAAGCCCGGTGACACCATAGCGCTGGGCGACACCTTCGGCTGGATCCGCGAATTGCGCGCCCGTTTTGTCTCGGTGATCACCCGCGACGGCCGCGAATATCTGATCCCCAACGAGGACTTCATCACCCAGAAAGTGGTCAATTGGTCGTTCTCCGACAAGCTGGTGCGGCTGGATGTCGATTTCGGCGTCTCCTATGACAGCGATCCGCACCAGGTCAGCAAACTGGCAATCAGCGCCGCGGGCACGATCGACCGGGTTCTTACGGCACCGTCTCCGGTGTGCTGGATGACCGAATTCGGATCATCATCGCTGGACTTCAAACTCAGGTTCTGGATCGCCGACCCGCAGGCCGGCCTTACCAATGTGCGCGGCAAGGTGCTGCTCGCCATGTGGGACATCTTCAAGGAAAACGGCGTCAACATTCCCTTCCCGCATCGCGAGATCATCATGCGCACCCCGGTCGAGGTGGTATCCCGAGACGCACCCGAGTCGGAGGCGATCAAGCCGGACACCGCCAAGACCTGAACGCTCGTGCTGCACGGATGTTCGATCATGCCCCCGCACACATAAAAATGCCGGGAACCCTGGGGTCCCCGGCAAAACTGCACTGAAAAACAAGTTGTGATTGGATTCGATCAGAACTCTGACCATTCCTGTTCGGCCGCGGCTGAACCGCCTGAACCAAATGCCTGCCTGACCTTGTTGGCCATCTGGCGTGCCGGCGAAGGCCGGGCGGCCGGCGCCGGGGCAGCAACAGCAGCAGCCGGACCGGAAGCCTTGCGGCCGCCTTCCGAAAGCCGGAATCTTTGAACAAGCGATGTCAAATTGCTTGCCTCATCGGACAGACGATGCGTCACGGCGGTGGTTTCCTCGACCATTGCGGCATTCTGCTGCGTCACCTGATCCATCTGGCTGACTGCCGTGCTGACCTCCTGCAAGCCGCTCGACTGCTCTTTGGCGGCCGTCGCGATCGAATGGATGTGCTCGTTGATTTCACTGACGAGACCCGCGATTTTCGCCAGCGAGCTGCCGGTCGCCGTGACCAGGTCAACACCGCTGTTGACAGCTTCCGAGGATTTGCCGATCAGCGTCTTGATCTCCTTGGCGGCTGTCGCCGAACGTTGCGCCAGCTCCCGCACTTCCTGGGCCACCACGGCAAATCCTTTGCCCGCTTCGCCGGCCCGTGCTGCTTCCACCCCGGCATTGAGCGCCAGCAGGTTTGTCTGGAAGGCAATTTCATCGATCACGCCGATGATCTTGGAGATTTCTTCCGAGGCGCCCTTGATGTTGCCCATAGCTTCGACCGCGTCCGCAACCACTCGGGTGGACGCATCGCTGGCGGACTTGGCCTCGCTCACCTTCTGGCTTGCATCCTGCGAGCGGGCCGAGGAGCTGGCAACCGTCGAGTTGATCTCCTCGAGCGCGGCCGAGCTTTCCTCCAGAGAGGCGGCCTGGCGTTCGGTCCGTTTGGACAGCTCGTCAACCGCACTGCGCATCTCCTGCGAATGGGCGAAGATGCTGACAGTATCGCTGTTGATTGCGGTGAGCGTCTCGCTGAGTTTTTCGACGGAACTGTTGAACGAGGTCCGCAAGCTGTCGAGTTCGCCGACGAACGGCTTGGAAATATGAGCGGTCAGATCACCGTCAGCAAGCTGGCCCAGCGCATTGTCGAGCGCACTGATGGCACTTTCCAGATCCCGTTTGCGCTCCGCATCCCTGCGTGCTTCCTCTTCGCGGCGCTGTCGGTCTGCAGCATCACGCGCATTGGCCTCTTCCTGTTCACGGCGGGCTTTCTCGACAGCAAGCGCCTGGCAGGCATCAAAGGCAACGGCGATACCGCCGATTTCGTCCTTGCGCTCACGTCCTTCGATGACGACACCGGTTTCGCCGCGCGCCAGTGCCTGCAGGGCCGCAACAGTCGCCGCCAGCGGCTTGCCGACCGACCGCGCCACCAGAATGGCCACCAGGCCGATGATCACAATGGCGAGACCGGTCACCAGCACAACCAGCCTGCCGATGCTGGCCGTGGCGGTGGCAAGTTCCTTGGTCGTGGCATCGCGGCGCTCGGTCAGGAAGGAGCGGATTTCATCCAGTACCGGCTCGACTTCTGCATAGGCATTTGACAGCTGCGACCGCAATTCGCGTTCTTCCATCGTCGCGGTCGCAAATTTCTGGAAATCGGATTGGTAGCTATCGATCAGCGACGACACTTCGTCGCGTTTGCCGGTGGAGCCGAACAGTGCTGCCGGAAACTGCTTGAACTCGGCCACCCGGTCATTCAGACGGCCGACATATTTCTCGTCGACGCGCATGATGAAATCTTTTTCATGACGCCGCATCATCAGCATTTTCACGTTGAGTTCCGGTTGATCCAGCGTCTCCAGCACGGACTCGGCTTCCTTCACCGCGTCACGCAGCGATCCTTGCAGGCCGGATTCTTCATCGAGGCCGAGCAACCGAACCTTGTCAGCCAGTTGATCAAAGGTGGCAACATAGCGTTTGAAACCCGAATCAAGCGTTGCGACCTGACGCTCAAGCTCGCCGGGGAAAGCCTCGGTGGCCAGAGTGTGCAGCCGCTGGATCTGCGCTTCGGCTGCCGAAGCAACTTCCGCATGCCGGCTGACATCCGTTTCACGTCTGCGCAGCAGGAAGTCCTTCTCCGCTCGCCGCGCCTGCAGCATCGACATCTCAAGGTCCTGATCCAGCGTATACAGATCCTGGATTTCCCCGAGATCGGCACGGTAGCCCTGTTCGACGGTCTGGCCGAAATAGAAAATCCCCCCGACAAGCAACATGCCGAGAATGGCGAGCGGTGCGAGAAGGAAAATACGTGCCTTGAGTGTCATATGGTGCGCCTGCGTCAATAGCTGTGAAGAGGACGGACGGCTGCGCCGTCAGCGATACAGGCATCATGCCGTGATTGGAGAGACCGAGAACAAGCAAGGCTCATGCCACTTCCGATTACCAATAACGTCACTTAGGAACAGTTAATCCTGCACCCGAATTTTGACAGGTGTTCACAGTACCTGACTGATCTCAAAACGGGTCAGTACCTCTCTGGCACCAACCCGCTGGCATGAGATTCGGCGAGCGCGATCAGACCGGGTTGTTGAAGGTGTCGCAGGCTTCCAGCCGGCCGGATTCGAAGCCGCGCGCGAACCATTCCTTGCGCTGCGCCGAGGTGCCGTGGTTGAAGCTTTCGGGCACTACATAGCCCTGCGTCCGCCGCTGCAGCGTGTCATCGCCGATCTGCTCGGCGGCATTGAGCGCCTCTTCCAGGTCGCCCCGCTCGAGCAGGCCCTTCTGCGCAGTGTAATGACCCCATATCCCGGCAAAGCAGTCGGCCTGCAATTCGACCCGGATCGACATCTGGTTTTCTTGCGACTGGCTCATCGACCCGCGGCGCCGGTTGAACTCGGGCAGCACCCCGATCAGATTCTGCACGTGATGACCGACCTCGTGGGCCAGCACATAGGCCTGGGCGAAATCACCCGAGGCCTTGAAGCGCTTCGCCAGCTCGTCATAGAAGGACAGATCGATATAGAGCTTCTGGTCGCCCGGGCAGTAGAACGGACCCGAAGCAGCACTGGCATTGCCGCAGGCGGAATTCACCGCGCCTGAAAACAGGACCAGTGTCGGCTCAGGATAATCCATCCCCTGCGATTTCATGATGCCGTTCCAGACGTCCTCGGTCTCGGCCAGAACGGTGGCGACAAATTGCGTCATCTCGTCCTGGCGCGCCGGCGTGACCTGCCGCTCGGTCTGGCTTTGCCCGCCGAGCATGCCGCCGGGATCTCCACCGGCCAGGATCTGCAACGGATCGATGCCGCAGGACTTGAGCACCACAAACAGCACAACCAGCATCAGGATGGTCTTGATGCCCCCCCCCGAAGCACGGCGCATGCCGCCCGTCGGCAGCCGGATACCCCCGCTGCGGCCGAAGGGATTGCGACCACGTGGCGAACTACCGCGCCGGTCCTCGATGTTGTCGCTCTGGCGGCGGCCTTTCCAATCCATGTCTCAAACTCTCCCGGTGGCATTAGCCGTTGCTTCAATAAAGCGTTTGTACGGCCCGCTGCCGCCAGTTTCAACTCTCTGCTTCAAGCATCAACCGGCGGGACTTCTGCCGCAAGGGATTGAACCCGGCCAGCGCCTGCGCAGGGGCCGCCGTGACGCCCGGACAGAAACCCGCTACGGTGACGAAAGTTCCGCCACGCCGTTGTGATCGGCCATTGCAAGCGCGCCGGGCAATGCTTGATCCTGATCAGCGCAACTTGATCCTTGCTGCGATAAGAAACCTGATCACTGTACTGCTGCGGTTTATTGATGCCCAAATTTCCAGAGGTCGCCATGCTCAGACTGCTGATTGCCGCAATGATGCTGATGGCGACCCTCTCAGCGGCCGCCGCTGATCCCGCTGCGGTGAAACGCGGTCAGGCCGTGGTCGATGAATGGTGCCGTGACTGCCATGTCCGCGAGGGCGAAAAACTCACCGCCGACATGGCCCCGCCCTACTCGATGATCGTCGGCATCGAGGGCCGCGACCGCGCCTGGTTTGAGGCTTTCCTCAAGGCCGACCATTTCCCGATGACCACCTTCCGGCTGTTCGATCATGAAAAGGCCGACGTTGTGGAGTGGCTGCTGGATCTGCAGAAGCGGCAGGAGAAGTAGGCTGAACCAATCTACCCGGCACTTTGCGAATTGCCGAGTTGGAAACCCTGTTCACGAATTGCCAGCGGTCTCCGGGCCAAAGTGCTGATGCAATAGAGTGACAATGCCGCAAACCCAACCCCGGCCAACACATCAATCAAATAATGGTTGCTGTGACTGACCGTCGCCATTCCCATCAGCACATTCAACCCGAGAAAGGGATATCTCAGCAAAGGAATGCTGAACGCGGAGGCCGCGCACAAATAGGCGACCGCTGCGTGAACCGAGGGAAATGTGAGAATGCCTTCGGTCGAGTTGAGCGACAGAAAGAACTCAGACTGCTCACGCACCGCATTGAACTGAGCCAGAAATGCGTATCCAAAATGCGGGTTGATCGATGACAACGATGCGGGGTCGATCCCGTAGACAACATGCGATCCCAGCGCAGGAAACCAGATCGAGATCACACTTGAGATATAACCGACCGCCGCGTAGGCCAGCACCAGAGCGAATGCGCGCGATGGCTTTCCAAACAGGATCAACAACATCGGCAACAGCAGCAATTGCATTGCAAAAGACGTATAAGCACGCATCAGCGCCCATGAAAGCTGTGGCATACCGTCGATTAGGCGGATGAACGCCGCTCCATTGAAGCCCATAGCCCGGTCCATCGCCACAAGGCTTTCATCTGCCAGCGGTGCGTTGAGCGAGATCGCCAGATAGCTTGATATCAGCACCAGCACCGAGAAGGCGACACCACCGGCCAGCGTTTCCATGATCAACGACCAAGTGATGAAACCGCGCAGGCGGCACACCAGCGCGGTGCCGGCGAGCAAGGCAAGCGTTCCCAGGACCGGAAAGAAGGACTGCACATCAAGCACAACCTTGGAGGCACCCAGCAAGACCATGATGATGGCGCCCGATACCAGCACCGACCACAACATCAATGCGCGCAGAATCTTCAGCTCTCGGGTCATGCGTTTTTCACACCATGCTTTTGCAACAGCTCACAAAGATGCCGGATGCATCTTAAAATTCCGTTGGCTGCGACAGCCGCAGCCGAAGGCCGGACCAAAACGGTCCGGGCTTCGCACCGGCACTCCCCCACTTTCCCCTGAACAATGCCGCTTTTGGGGTTTCGCCTCAGGCAACATTTCCCTATAAGCCGCGTCTAGCCTTAGATTTTGCGCATGGCGTCTCCCGGATGGTTGATCTCCAACGGGGGATTTTTGCGCGAAGCCCGTGCAACAGGGACCCGGACCATGCCAAAACGTAACGATATCAAGTCGATCCTCATCATCGGTGCGGGACCGATTGTTATCGGGCAGGCCTGCGAATTCGACTATTCCGGCACTCAGGCCGTCAAGGCGCTGAAGGAAGAGGGCTACCGGGTCATCCTGGTCAACTCCAACCCGGCGACCATCATGACCGATCCGGGGCTGGCCGACGCCACCTATATCGAGCCGATCACGCCGGAAGTTGTGGCCAAGATCATTGCACGGGAACGCCCCGACGCGCTGCTGCCGACCATGGGCGGCCAGACCGCGCTCAACACGGCCCTCTCGCTCAAGCGCATGGGCGTGCTCGAGCGCTACAATGTCGAAATGATCGGCGCCAAGCCGGCTGCCATCGACATGGCCGAGGACCGGGCGCTGTTCCGCGAGGCGATGTCGCGGATCGGGCTTGAGAC
>Ga0114910_1000499_pt1 | contig 19686 bp, 17 predicted proteins | sample MalvireepMed_908_FD_83500 | JGI IMG/M metagenome (GOLD analysis project Ga0114910, IMG submission 83500) | Marine viral communities from the Global Malaspina Expedition - Malaspina viral metaG DeepMed_908 | ecosystem: Environmental > Aquatic > Marine > Oceanic | place: Mediterranean Sea...
CTGCATGGTCCAGTCAGAAGCCACCATGCCACCGTCAACGCGAAGCACCGTGTCGGCACCTGAGCTCTTCCAGTCCTTGTGCATCGCATCGAGCAGATCGCGGGTCTGGTAACAGACCGCCTCCAGCGCCGCGCGGGCAAATTCCGCCGGTCCGGTGTTGCGGGTCATGCCGTAGATAGCGCCGCGCGCGTCTGCATCCCAATGCGGTGCGCCAAGACCGGTGAACGCCGGCACCAGATATACATCCTGGGTCGGATCGGCTTCTGCCGCCAGGTAGCCGCTGTGCTCGGCCTTCTTGATCACCTTGATGCCGTCGCGCAGCCATTGCACTGCAGCCCCCGCAATGAAGATCGAACCCTCCAGCGCATAGGTAACCTTTCCATCCAGCCGGTAGGCGATGGTGGTCAGCAGCCGGTTCTTCGACCGCACCATGTCTTCACCGGTGTTCAGCAGCGCAAAACATCCCGTACCATAGGTCGATTTCAGCATTCCCGGCTCGAAACAGGCCTGACCGATCGTCGCCGCCTGTTGATCACCGGCCACACCGAGTATTGGAATTTCCGCCCCGAACAGGCTCTTGTCGGTGATCCCGAAATCCGCGGCGCAATCCTTGACTTCCGGCAGCATGTCCGCCGGAATCCTCAGGATCTTCAGCAAATCCTCGTCCCACTCCTGGCTGTCAATGTTGAACATCAGCGTGCGTGACGCATTGGTGGCATCCGTGACAAATGATTTGCCGCCGGTCAGCCGCCAGATCAGAAACGTATCGATCGTGCCGAAGCACAGCTCGCCGCGGGCCGCCCGCGCCCGCGTGCCTTTCACATTGGCCAGCATCCAGGATAGTTTGGTGCCGGAGAAATACGGATCGAGCAGAAGCCCCGTCTTTCGGGTAAAACTCTTTTCCAGATCCTGTCGCTTGAGCTTTTCGCAATAGGATGCGGTGCGGCGATCCTGCCAGACAATGGCATTGTGGATCGGCTTGCCGCTTTCGCGCTCCCAGACAACCACGGTCTCGCGCTGGTTGGTGATGCCTATTCCGGCAATGTCCGAGGCTTCGATTCCGGCTTGTTTGAGCGCCTGCTTGACCGACCAGACCACAGTTTTCCAGATTTCTTCCGGATCATGTTCCACCCAACCGGACTGCGGATAGAACTGCGTGAACTCCTTCTGCCCGACACCGGCGATACGCATATCACCGTCAAAAACGATGGCGCGGCTCGAAGTGGTTCCCTGATCGATTGCCAGAATATATCCGCTCATATTGTCCTCCAGTTCCGGCCACATATGAACCGGATTCGCCTGTCGCGAAAACCCCTCGCCTAACGGCAGCCGTCAGGCGGCGCGCGCGGCCGCCATGTAGGATTCCAGTGCAGCGACCTGTGTCTCTTCGAGACGAAGTCCTCGCTTGGTCCGCCGCCACAGCACATCCGCCGCTTCCATCGCCCATTCGTGCGCGATCAGATAGTCCACTTCCAGCGCATAAAAACCATAACCGAAATCCTGGCCCAGATCGTCGCGGCTCTTCGCATCGCCGAGCAACGTCCACGCGCAAGTGCCGTACTGGCGGACATAACGGCGCGCCTGGTCGGGATCGAGGAAGGGGTAGGACGACTGCAACCGGGTCACTTGCTCATCAAACCCGTCGGCAGGAAAATCACCGCCCGGCAGAGCCGCCCTGTGTGTCCAGGGCGCCGACTTCTTGCCGAGACGAGCTTCGATCAGCTCCAGCATCGATTCCGCCAGCTTGCGCGCGGTGGTGATCTTGCCGCCAAAGATGTTGATCAGCGGCGCACCTTCGGAGGGATCGGGCTTGAGGACATAGTCTCGCGTCGCTTCCTGCGCTTCCGACGCGCCGTCATCATAAAGCGGACGCACGCCGGAATAGGTCCACACGATCGAGCCACGCTCGACCGGTTTAGCAAAATACTCGCTTGCCGCGGCACACAGATAATCGATTTCTGCATCGGTGATCACAACGTCCTTGGGATCGCCCTTGTAATCCTGATCGGTGGTGCCGATCAGGGTATAATCCTCTTCATAGGGAAGCGCGAAGATGATCCGCCCATCACCATTCTGGAAAATATAGGCACGGTCATGATCATGCAGTTTCGGCACCACAATGTGGCTGCCCTGGACCAGCCGCACATTATGCGCGTCATTGCGGCCGACAACACCGGACAGGATCCGGTCGACCCACGGCCCGCCCGCATTGACGACCAGCCGCGCCTTCACGGTTTCGCTGGCCCCGGTCGTCCGGTTCTGGATCTTGACCTCCCAGACGCCGTCCTTGCGTTCGGCGGAGATCACCTCGGTTCGGGTCCTGATTTCCGCACCTCGATCAGCCGCATCACGGGCATTGAGCACCACCAGCCTGGCATCATTGACCCAGCAATCGGAATACTCAAAGCCTTTCGAGAACAACGGCTTGAGCGGTTTGCCCACAGGCGATGTCTTCAGGTCTACGGTCTTGGTTCCGGGCAGCAGCTTGCGGGTGCCTATGTGGTCGTAGAGAAACAGCCCAAGCCGGAGCAGCCAGGCCGGACGCATATCCTTGTGATGGGGCAGCACGAATCTCAGCGGCCAGATGATATGCGGCGCGTTCGACAGCAGAACTTCCCGTTCGCTCAGCGCTTCGCGCACCAGCCGGAATTCGTAATACTCCAGATAGCGAAACCCGCCATGAATGAGTTTCGACGACCAGGATGACGTCCCCGACGCCAGATCGTTCATCTCAGCCAAAAACACCGAATATCCGCGGCCTATGGCATCCCGGGCGATGCCACATCCGTTGATGCCGCCGCCAATAACGAAAACATCATAGAGTTTTTCCTGAGCCATTGGCCTCCCCGCTCATACAAAAGCTGAGGTATTTTTGTAATTCGAAACAATTGCGAATGTCAAAAGAAAACAAACGAAAGCGAACCAATAGGCCTCAAGAACCTCAAACGGTTTCAAAATACCGCTTCCGCAATCAGCAACCACAGCCCGGTTGTGGCCGCCGCCACTGCGGTACCGAGTGTCATCGAGGTTGAGGCCACCCGCTGGCCGGTCCCCAGACGGCTGGCAATCAGCCAGCTGTTGACCCCGGCCGGCAAGGATGCCGCCGCGACAACCACCTTGGCCTGCAACTCGGGCAAGCCGAGCAGCAGCGCCGTGCCAAGCGCTACAGCCGGCATCAGCATAAGCTTCAGCACCACCAGCGAAACCGCCTGCGGCACCTGCCCGCGAATACCATAGCCGCGCAATGAAACCCCCATGGCGAACAGTGCCAGCGGACCGGCAATCCCGCCCAGACTGACAATCACCCGGTCGGCCACCACAGGGATATCAAGACCGGACATCCGCACCAGAAAACCACCGAGAATGCCCAGGATCAGCGGATTTGAGAAAAGCTGGCGGAAGAACCCCGTCACCAGGGCGAGCAAGGTCTTGCTTTCCGTGCCGACCCCATCGCGCTTGAGCGCCCATTCAAACAAGATCACCGACGCCGCCATCATGATCGGCATGTGGATGGAGACTATTTGGGACAGAATGGCCAGACCGTCTTCGCCATGAACCCCTGACATGAAGGGGATGCCCAACAACACCAGATTGGAAAAACCGGCCGTCACTCCGGCAACCACACCGGAGCGCGCATCCCGGCCAAAGCCGGACCGGATGACCACATGTGCCGAACTCCAGGTCACCAGAACTGCCGTGAAATAACTCACCCACAAGGCCCACGGCGCACCATGATCGAATTCCGCCGTGGCGATGATGCGAAACAGCAGCAGCGGCACCGCGATGGTGAACACGAAATCCGAAAGCCCGTCGCCGGTCGTGGGCTTGAGCACCCTGAACGCCGCCACGCCATAGCCAATGGCAATCAGTGTGAAGACAACAAGTATGGTTTCAACGAAAGGGGGCATGGGAGGGGAACTCATTTGAATATTTGTGCACCACAGGTGTTAGCGCCCCAGGCACGGGACTGCAAACCGTTCAGACAACTTGAAGCCATTGCGCATTGCCGCTAGGGATTTCGGGCCATTGATACAGGACGGACCCGCCATGCCCGCTTTCCCCCGCTTTACCGCTCTCGCCCAGTCGCTGCCGCCGACCGTGCCGTTTGTCGGGCCGGAAACCCAGGAGCGGGCGCGCGGTGCGGAGTTTACAGCCCGGCTCGGCGCCAATGAAAACGGCTTTGGCCCGGCACCGTCGGTGATTGAGGCGATCAGCCGCGAAGCCTCATTGAGCTGGCGCTATGCCGATCCGGAAAATCACGACCTGCGCGCGGGCCTCGGCGAGCATCTCGGGCTGGCACCCGAACAGGTGGTCGTCGGCGAAGGCATCGACGGACTGCTGGGGCTGATCGTGCGGCTGATCGTCGAGCCTGGCACGCCCGTTGTCACCTCACTGGGCGCTTATCCAACCTTCAATTTCCATGTCGCGGGATTTGGCGGAAGACTGGTCACGGTGCCCTACCGCGATGACCGTGAGGATCTCGAAGCATTGCTGGACGCCGTGCGCCGCGAAAATGCGCCGCTGGTCTATCTGTCCAATCCCGACAATCCGATGGGCACCTGGCATTCGGCCGAAGCGGTTACCGCGTTCGCCAGAGCGCTTCCCGAAACCACGATGCTGGCGCTCGACGAAGCCTATGGCGAAACCGCACCAGCATCCGCCCTGCCCGCAATACCAGCGCTTGCCGGCATGCCCAACGTGCTCCGCTTCCGGACTTTCTCCAAGGCCTACGGCCTGGCGGGTCAGCGTGTCGGATACGTCTTTGGCGTCGAGGAAAGCGTGGCGATGTTCCATCGTGTGCGCAATCATTTTGGCGTCAACCGGCTGGGTCAGGCCGCAGCACTGGCGGCCTTGCAGGATCAGCCATGGCTTGACCATATCCTGGCGCTGACTTCATCCTGTCGCGACAGGATCGGCAGCATAGCCCGGAGCCACGGCTTCGGGCCAATTCCGTCAGCCACCAATTTCGTCACCATCGATTGTGGTCGTGATGCGGCTTACGCCAAGGCGATCCTTGATGGTCTGGTCAGCCGCGGTGTGTTCATCCGCATGCCAGGTGTCGCGCCGTTGAACCGCTGCATTCGCATCTCCACCGGGCCGGACGCTGAAATCGGCCTGTTCGAAGCAGCTCTGGCGGAGGTTGTGGCGGAGCTTGGTTAAGCCGGTTCAGTCTATTGAAACAAAAAGGCCGCGATCGACCGGTTTGGGTCAAGCGCGGCCTGTTTGAAAGCCTCTCCGTGTTGTCCGGAGTTATGGCCCTCGCCTCGGTCCCCTCGAGGTAAAGTCTTGAGAATGGTGGCCTGCAGATGTCCGGTCAGACAGCCTGCCACGCCAACGCCCTTGCGGCGCGATGTCCGGATCAAGACCCGGTTCAATGCATGGTCATCCATTCGCGTGCTGCACGAAGGGCGCTTGCAAGGTCGGCCTTGCTCATGCTTTCAGCCAGCTCGGCGCGCAGTGTTGCGGCACGGTCGGAGCCCTTGATCGCGGCAATGTTGAGCCACTTATGTGCAGCAATGTAATCGACTTCGCATTCGCGTCCGGTCGCATACATCAGACCCATTTCGCAGAAAACATCGGCCTTGGCTTCGCCGCCGATGATTGCCTGATCGTGATCGTGAATTTCATAACGTGCCATTTTTAAGTCCCCGTAGAATGTTAAATCTCGTTGTCCCTGTCAGCTCCTGGGAGCCGTCTTGATGATGCTTGTGTCCGGGTTGGCCCGGCGCTGTCTTGTTGGATCGGAGTGTGCCGTTATCGATTAAAAAGCGCGTTAAATTGCATGCTTAACTGGAAGCGAACAAAGTCCAAATGCTTGGTAAATTTGGGATTCTGTTAAACATCCAAGCCGTTGCGTTCCGGCCAGAGTGGTCAAAATCGGCCTTTTCGGGCGCGTCAAAAAAGTTACGAACGGCTAACCAAACATGCATCGCATTTTCTGAAAAACAGACCGGATATGAAAACAGCGAGACAAAATTGCCGTGCCTGCGACCACCCGCATGGCCATTCAAATCCCTCAGAAATCCCAGTTTACCTTTACGTAATTGCGAGCTAAGTAAGAAAAGCGCTTGAGGAAGCGCTCATACCTTGGGAGGAACATCATGATCCGTAAACTGATTACAGCTGGCGCTCTCGTTGCTGCCATGACCGCTCCGGCTCTTGCAGACCCGATCGAGGGCAACTGGAAGACCAAGAGCGGCGAAACCGCATCGATCTCGAGCTGTGGCGGCTCCTATTGCGTAACGCTGAAAACCGGCAAGCACAGCGGCAAGCGCATCGGCAAGATGACGGGCAGCGCCGGAAGCTATTCCGGCACCATCACAGACCCGTCCAAGGACAAGACCTATTCAGGGTCTGCCTCGATCTCCGGCAACACCTTGAAGATGAAGGGCTGCGTGCTGGCCGTCCTGTGCCGCTCGGAAAACTGGACCAAGATCTAACCCCGGCATACGCTAACTGCCGACACAAACGGCCCGGCGGACTTTTCCACCGGGCCGTTTTTCATCATTCCGCAGCGATCAGTCTCGGGCGCGATATTCGGTGGGCAGGATGAAAACCTCGTCGGCGCGCCCATAGCCGCCGTCCTTGACCTCCTCGATCAGCACCATGGTGTGCGGCCGCGCCGCTTCGCTGAAATACTCGACCATCATCCCGGTGGCGCGATGGACGATCTCCTTCTTCTGCTTTTTCGACAATGCGCCCTCAGGCGTCTTGATGTTGACGAACGGCATTGCTGTCTCCTTTGACTTCAGTTGGTTTGAAATAATGAGTGGACCACCAGGCGGTTGGCAGTTTTTCAGACCACGCCGCCATTGGCGCGGATGATCTGGCCGTTGATCCAGGCCGCATCGGAACCGGCGAGGAAGGACACCACATTGGCGATGTCGCCGGGTTGGCCGAGGCGCTTGAACGGGTTCATGCCGGCGATATTCTGGACCAGCTCGTCCGACTTGCCGGTCATGAACAGATCGGTTTCCACAGGGCCAGGCGCCACAGCATTGACGGTGATGCCGCGCGATCCCAGTTCCTTGGCCAGGATATGGGTCATGGCTTCCACTGCAGCCTTGCTGGCAGCATAGACGCCGTAGCCCGGCTGATAGAGACCGACGACGCTCGACGAGAAGCTGATGATGCGGCCGCCTTCGTGGAGGCGTTTGGCGGCTTCGCGCATGCCGCGGAAGACGCCACCGAGATTGACCGCGATCTGCCGCTCGAAGGACTCGTCCGCAACGTCCGCGATTGGCGAAAGCTGCATCATTCCGGCATTGTTGATGAGGATATCGACGCCACCGAAAGCCTTGTCCGCCGCATCAAACAACGACCGCAGACCATAAGCACTGCCGATATCAGCCGCCACCGCAATGGCGCGACCGCCGTCGGCTTCGATATCGTGGACCACATCTTCGGCGGCGCCGGCATCACGGGAATAGTTGACAACAACAGCGATGCCATCCTTGGCGAGGCGGCGGGCAATGGCGGCGCCGATGCCCTTCGACCCACCGGTGATGATCGCGACACGGTTTGGATTCTCTGTCATGTCATTCTCCTTGGTTGCTGGCCATGGAAATAGACGCGACGGAAAAAACAAACAATGACGCCATAATTGACTTCAGAATTCGGATATGCTGAACAATACCGATGGACCGCCTGGACCGCATGAAATTGTTCACCCGTGTTGTCGAACGCCGCAGCCTTAGCGCCGCCGCCGCGGATCTTGCTCTCGCCCGCTCGACTGCGACGGAAGCCATCAAGACGCTGGAGGCCGATCTCGGCACCAGGCTTCTGGAGCGCACCACGCGTCATGTGGCGCCGACACTGGACGGCGAGGCCTTCTACCGGCGCTGCCTGATCATTCTCGGCGAATTCGAGGAGGCGAGCAGCGCCTTTCGCGACACAGAGCCCCGGGGACTGCTGCGCATCGACGCCCACCCGTTGCTCACCCACATCTTCATCCTGCCGCGGCTGCCGGAATTTCTGACGCGCTACCCGCATCTTGATTTGCATATCGGCCAGGGCGACCGGCTCGTCGACCTGGTCCGCGAGGGTGTCGATTGCGTCATCCGCGCCGGCGCGCAACCCGACAGCGGGTTGATCATGCGCCGGCTGACAACAATCAAGGAGACAACCTGCGCAAGCCCGGCTTATCTGAAGCGGCACGGCACTCCCGATACGCCGGATGATCTCGGCGGCCATGTATGCGCCGGGTTCGTCTCGTCGCGCACCGGAACCACCCTGCCGCTCGAATTCATGCAGAAGGGCAAGCTTCGCGAAGTTCATCTGCCGAGCCGTGTCACGGCCAACAATTCCGACTCGGTAACAGAACTGGCGCGGCTCGGTTTTGGCCTGATCCAGGCGCCCCGCTACCGGCTGCAGAGGGATTTTGACAACGGCTCACTTGTCGAAATTCTGAGCAAATACCCGCCATCTCCGACGCAGCTCTCCGCTCTCTACCCACAGAACCGTCATCTCTCGCCAAGGCTTCGTGTGTTCCTCGACTGGGTGTCAGGGATCTTCGCAGGCAGCGAGATCTAGCCGCAACAGCCCGCGCTCAGGCGGGCGGGCCGGGTCGCGAAGCCCATCGCTATCGCGCTTTCTGGCCGAACAGAACCTTCTGCGCATCCTTGTCGTCTGCCAAATTCTTTCGGTACTCGATACCGATGCTGCATCCCTTTTCCACCGCCGGACGCCGCGTCAGAGTTTCGAACCATCTCTTGAGATGTGGGAAATCTTTGAGATCCTGGCCCTGTTTCTCGTAGGACCGGACCCAGCCTATGGAAGCCATGTCAGCAATCGAATACTCCCCGGCCAGGAAATCCCGGTCGGCCAGCCGCCTGTCCATCACGCCATAAAGCCGGTTGACTTCATTGGTGTAGCGTTCGATCGCATATGGCACCTGCTCGGGTGCATATTGCCGGAAATGGTGCGCCTGCCCCGCCATCGGCCCCAGCCCGCCCATCTGCCAGAACAGCCACTGATCTACCTCGACCCGGCCGCGCTCTTCGGCCGGATAGAACCTGCCGAACTTGCGGCCGAGATATTGCAGGATCGCACCGGATTCAAACACCGAGATCGGCGCACCACCGGGCCCTTCGGGATCAATGATCGCAGGCATCCGGTTGTTGGGCGATATCGCCAGGAAGGCCGGTTCGAATTGCTCACCCTTGCCGATATTGATGTAGTTGACGTCGTAGGGAACCCCCAGTTCCTCGAGCATGATCGTGATTTTCCAGCCATTGGGTGTCGGCCAGTAATACAGTTCGATTGCGTTGGTCTGGGTGGTCATCGCCATTCCTTCGGGTTGCTTCGGACAAGATGTGGAATGGACAGCCATTTGGCAATCCCCGGTATGGCGCGCGTCAGCCCGGGGAAGCGATTTACCGGACCAATCACGGATGCCGGATTACGAATTCACCGCGATTCTTGGATCGGCAACCTCCGAACGCATCACGAAACGGTTCCGTCCCCGGCGCTTGGCGTGATACAGCGCTTCGTCAGCCTGAGACAGCACCTGGCTTTTCGAAACCGGTTCCGCAGGGCGCTTCACCGCCACTCCGACACTGACCGTCACCACCTCCACTCCGTCGCTGCGTCCGGGATGGGCGATGCCGAGAGCCTCGATGGACCTGACAACCGCATTGGCGAGGTGGCGGGCCTGCAGGTCCTCCGCATCCCTGACCGCCAGAATGAATTCCTCGCCGCCAAACCGCGCACAAAACAGGTCCGGTTCCGAGAACGCGTTCCTGAACGCGTCCGCGATCTGTCTGAGGCATTCATCCCCTGCTGGATGGCCGAGCGTATCGTTGAAGAGTTTGAAATGATCGATGTCGATCATCATCACGGCGGCCGGACGGTCGTCGGAGAACCACTCGTCAAGCCGCTCATCCAGAAAGCGCCGGTTGGGCAATCCGGTGAGCGCATCGGTTTTCGACATCACCTGGAACTGCTTTTCGGCGATTTCGGCGGTTTCCGCCCGCATCATCGCCTGTTGCGAGACGCAGTAGTCCATGCAGCGCCGCCGTTCGAACAGATAGTTCGAATAGACGCTCAACAGACACACACTCGTGAACTGGAAGCACAACGCGATCTTCAAGTTGGGATCGACGCCCTGCTTCATCCCTACGGCAACTGCCGCTCCGAACAGGATCACGCATGAATAGGTCAGAGCATACCGGAACCGCAACGCCAAAACCATGTTGGCAAACACCACGCAAAGGATCACTTCAACATTCATATGGGTGCTGTGCGGCGCATTTGAAAAATACAGCATAAACAGCGGCAAGGCCGTTGCTGCGAGCATGGCACCAAGAACCATGATCTCCCGCACCTCGGCGGAAACTCTCGCAACGCCATAGGCCGCCGCCAGCGAGCACGGAATGATCACGAACAGCGTGGCCAGTACGATGATCCGGTAATGATCCGGCAACAGGAGATAGGTCGAGATATCGTGCAGGATGTAGAGCAGGATCCCGAAGATGATGGTGTGCCGCAGATGCGCCGCCCGCGCAGGGCCATGCTCAGCTTCGTACCCCGCTTCCGTGCGGCGGTCAAAACGAAGCAGCCGATCGAGCGCCGGTTGCTGAATTGAAGCGTCCTCTATGTCATCCACAGGCCTTCGCATATTCCAAGCCTTTTAAATTAGAAGGCCTGAATGTGACTGGAGTGGTTTTATTTTCTCATAATTCCGCTTCCCGGCACCGCTATTTCCACTGACAGCATGACCAATCGGTAAACAGGTGCCGCGCAGGGAGCCCACGGGATTGCGCGCAAACGGCACGCCAGGACACGGCATGGCGGCCTGTTAATCACTTTGAACGCCAGATGAACGCCTGCCTCAGGTGAGGTTCAGCCGGCCCGTGCGAATGTTCCCCACAGAATAAGGGAACACCGCACATGAGCACCATTTCACGACGCTTCACCATCATCTGCCTGATCTTCGTGATCTTCGCCCTGCTGATGGCTGCTGCCGTCGCCAATGGAGAGCGCCGCCAGAACGGCTGGCACAATGGCACGATCGATCCGTGTGTTTTCCATCCCGAATTGACCTGCACAGCATCGCGCTGACACTGAAACCCAAGGATTGAGCATGCGTATCAACATCCAAAACTCCATCACCACCCTGTTGCGGATGACTGCACTGGTCAGCTTTCTGGTCGGCCCGGTTGGCGCCTTCGCTTATGCACAGACCGGTGACAAGGGCGCAGGTTTATCGGGCGCTGGCTATGTTCTGTATGTAAGCCTGCAACGCAACAGCAATTGAGTGCGGAGAATGGCATCTGGCCGCCGCATTCAACGCTGGCCATAGCCGGCAAACACGTTGAAGGTCCTTTCGGTCTTGTCCGTCTTTTCCTTGTCAATATTTCTCGTCTATAACGATGCATGAAACAACGAATCTCTTCCCACTCCACAAACGGCTTCATTTCGCCAACACCAATCGAACCGCAGGAATTTTCTGACGCGGCAAGTGCGGTCGAGGCCCTGGAAGCCATCTATGAACGCAACACCCGCTTTTTGTGCGAGGCCTTCCAGGGCCTTGCAACGGAGAAACCTGCAGGCCGCTTCCGCGCCTTCTATCCGCAGATCAGCATGGAAACGACATCCTTCGGCATGATCGATTCCAGGCTGTCTTACGGCCACGTGGTCTCGCCGGGACGCTACGCCGCCACCATTACCCGGCCGGCACTGTTTCGCAGCTATCTGACCACCCAGTTCGAATTGTTGCTGCGCAACCATGGCGGTTCACTGACAATCTCGGAATCCGATACACCGATCCCGCTGCATTTTGCCTTTGGCGAGGGCGCCTATGTCGAGGCGGCAGTGGCTGAAAAACTCGACATGCCGCTGCGCGATCTGTTCGACACCCCGGACCTTGCCACCACCGATGATGAAATCGTCAATGGGCTCTACGAACCCGGCCCCGGCGAACTGCTGCCGCTGGCTCCATTCAAGGCGCAACGCATAGATTATTCTCTGGCGCGCTTGTCCCACTACACCGCGACGGCGCCGGACCATTTCCAGAACTTTGTGCTGTTTACCAACTACCAGTTCTACATCGACGAATTCTGCGCCCATGCCCGCGCCCTGATGTCGGAAGGCAATGGCGAGTATGAATTCTTCGTCGAGCCCGGCAACCTGATCACACCGCGTGGCGAAGGCAGTCCCACCGAAGGCGTTGCGCCGCCCCGTTTGCCGCAGATGCCCGCCTATCATCTCAAGCGCAAGGATCATGGCGGCATCACCATGGTCAACATTGGCGTCGGTCCGTCCAACGCCAAGACCATCACCGATCATATCGCGGTCCTCCGGCCGCATGCCTGGCTGATGCTGGGCCACTGCGCCGGCCTGCGCAACAGCCAGGCGCTGGGCGATTATGTTCTGGCCCACGCCTATGTCCGCGAAGACCACGTGCTCGATGACGACCTTCCGGCCTGGGTACCGATCCCGGCGCTGGCGGAAGTGCAGGTCGCGGTTCAGGATGCCGTGGCTGAAGTGACCGGATTCGACGGTTACGATCTCAAGCGCATCATGCGCACCGGGACCGTCGCCACCATCGACAACCGCAACTGGGAACTGCGCGACCAGCGCGGCCCGGTGCAGCGTCTGTCGCAGTCACGCGCCATCGCGCTCGATATGGAATCGGCCACCATCGCCGCCAACGGCTTTCGCTTCCGCGTACCCTACGGCACCCTGCTTTGCGTCTCCGACAAGCCGCTGCATGGCGAGCTCAAGCTCCCCGGCATGGCTTCGGCCTTCTACAAGACGCAGGTCAACCAGCACCTCAAGATCGGGCTGCTGGCAATGGAAAAGCTCGCCGCCATGCCGCCCGAACGGCTGCATTCACGCAAGCTCAGAAGTTTCTTCGAGACGGCGTTTCAGTAAGGAAGGTTTTGAGGCGGGCGGAGGCATTTGATCGATCGGAAAGTGCGTTTCAGCACTTTGCGGACAAAGCTTTGCGCCCCCTCAAGCATCGGGCGGGCGGGACCTTTGTTCCCTTACTCTCTCGGACGTATCCGGAAATGCACACGTGACTTTCTGTCATTTTTGCTGATGTCGTCAAAAACGACGCCTTCAAGCTGCCCAACTTCACCGATTGTCCTGTCGAAACCCGGACCAGTACAGGCGTGCGCAAAGCTGTTTAAAAGGGACCGTGTGTGATGGCCACGGAGATTGGGAAGTTGCGCGTTGCCATAAACCTTCTTGCCATTTTCCTCGACGCCAAGGGGAACACTTGCGGTCTGCTCCAGATAATATTCGACAAACTGATCCAGTCTGTTTCTTGACGTATCGCGCAAATGAACAACTCCCGCAGACAGGTCATCGGGCAAGTCTTCTTGCCAGGCAGCTACTTCTCCGTCGGCATAGCCTGTCGCATAGAACTCAACAGACGAGTAGTCGGCCATCAAACGCTGCATGAGGTACTCGGTTTCGATTACCCGGCCGATAAAGGAACGATCCTCAGTAAATTTTTGCCAAACCTCGGTTTGCTCGAAAATCTCTTCTATTCCTGCTCTGCCGGAAAGCGCTGTTGAAACAGCACGACAAAGCTCTTCTGCTATCCCGTTTATGTCTTCAGAGATCGCTTGAGCAAAGTCGTCGCCGCTATACAGCCCTTCAAACTGGTAGGATTGTTTAAAAAAGCTGAAAAGACCTGCCCCGCGGCCCGGCTGTGACGACAGCGGCCCGTGCCTGCTCAGGACCTCAAACACCGGCCAGTCGGCATTGTCGCCGATCACCGGTGACGGCACCCTGCGAATTTGGACGAACTTCAAGCCCTCGTTCAGAGACTTTATCGACTGCGCCGCACCAGTAATAAAATTCTTGTCTTCTTGGCTTAAACCTCTCTCACGCAAGAGAATAAGCGTATCAGAAAGCTGCTGTTCCAGGCTCGCAGCCCGTTGCCTTGCGGACTCGGCTGAGCGCCGCTCTGCTGAAATAGCATCTTCAAAAAGCTTTTGGTCCCGAATGAGCTTATCTTTCAGGCGCTTTATTTCCGCCTCAGCACGATCGATGGTCTTGCGACTCCTGGCAAGCGCATTCTCCGAATCTATGCGAGCCTTTTTCTCCCTTTCAAATTCCCCTCTGAGCTTCTTCAGTTCATTGTTGAGGTTCGCAATAAGCAAGGAACTCTGCGAGGCGGCGGCCTCCATTTCCTCTATATGGCTTTCCAATTCTTTGATTTTGGCATCTTTAGCGCTGACCTGTTTGCGAAGGTCGGCAATAGTGTCGTTTCTGTTGTTCAGCAGCTCGTCGTTTCGCGCCGCTTCGATGGGTGGGTACGCAAACACAGAGCCAGCAATGACTGCGAGAATTAGCGCCACGCCTCCAGACATCCGTGCCCTACCCAAGGTCAACCACGGCATACTTGACTCAAACAGAACATTCTCGTCTCGAGCAGACTTTCGCAACAAGAGACCTATTGCAACAAAAACGACAAGCCCGACCAGAATTGAAAAGGGATGAAAGAAGAGATCCCACCTCATCGCGAACCCCCAAGCGTTCATACGCTTGGCGAGGATATCAGGGCAGTTGTTGCCAAGCAAGTATCATGGATCATTTCGACCGGAAGCAGCTGTATTCCGCACAGACACAAAATTTGCGTCAAAACAGAAATTCTTGCTTTACGTTCCTTGGAAGCCAGGATCTGAGATCTTGCGCCAGCCCCTCACATATTCGTGTAGACCGGCCCCTCGCCGCCCTGCGGCGGCACCCAGTTGATGTTCTGGTTCGGATCCTTGATGTCACAGGTCTTGCAGTGCACGCAGTTCTGCGCATTGATCACGAAGGTCGGCGTACCATCGGTTTCCACCCATTCATAGACGCCTGCCGGGCAATAGCGGTTGGACGGACCACCATAGACCTCGAGCTCGGAGGATTTCTGCAGCGCCGGATCCTTGACCTGCAAGTGCACAGGCTGGTCTTCCTCGTGATTGGTGTTCGACAGAAACACCGAGGACAACCGGTCGAAGGTCAGAACACCATCGGGCTTCGGATAGTCGATCTTCTTGTGCTGGGCCGCAGGCTCAAGTGCCGCGTAATCCGGCTTGCCGTGCTTCATCGTGCCGAATGGCGAGATGCCGAACAGCGTATTGAGCCACATGTCGATACCGCCCAGCGCCACACCGCCGATGGTGCCCAATTTTGACCACAGCGGCTTGACGTTGCGGACCTTCTTCAGATCGGCACCGATTTCAGAGGCCTGCCATGCCGAATCATAGTCTTCCAGCGTATCCTGCGCGCGGCCATTGGCAATCGCCTCGGCCGCGTGTTCCGCCGCCATCATGCCCGACAGCACTGCGTTGTGTGATCCCTTAATCCGCGCCACATTGACGAAACCGGCCGAGCAGCCGATCAGCGCGCCGCCAGGGAAAGCCAGCTTCGGCACCGACTGCCATCCGCCCTCGGAAATGGCCCGCGCGCCATAGCCCAGCCGCTTGCCGCCTTCGAACACCGGAGCGATCGCGTGATGGGTCTTGAACCGCTGGAATTCCTCAAACGGAGACAGCCATGGATTCTTGTAGTTGAGGTGGACGACGAAGCCGACCGCCACCTGATTGTCCTCGAGATGATACAGGAACGACCCGCCACCCGTCTTGAGATCCAGCGGCCATCCGAAGGAATGCTGCACCAGTCCCGGCTTGTGATGCTCCGGCTTGACCTGCCAGAGTTCCTTCAGGCCGATGCCGTATTTTTGCGGCTCGCGTCCTTCGTCAAGCTTGAACTTTGAGATCAGCTGCTTGGCCAGCGACCCGCGCACACCCTCGCCGATCAGCACGTATTTGCCCAAGAGCGCCATGCCGCGGGCATAGTTGGGGCCAGCTTCGCCGTTACGCTCAACGCCCATATCACCGGTGGCGACACCAATCACCGCGCCGTCATCATTGGTCAGCACTTCGGTGGCGGCGAAGCCCGGATAAATTTCCACGCCCAATGCCTCGGCCCGCTCACCAAGCCATTTGGTCACGTTGGAAAGCGAAACGATGAAATTGCCATGATTGTTCATCAAGGGAGGCATCATGAAATTCGGCAACCGGATCGAACCTGCCGGCCCGAGCACAAGAAAGTGGTCGGCGGAAACCGGAGTCTTGAACGGATGCTCGGGATCATCGCGCCAATCCGGGATCAGCTTGTCGATGCCGATCGGATCGACCACAGCGCCCGAAAGAATGTGTGCTCCGACTTCACCGCCCTTTTCCAGAACCACTACGGTCAGCTCAGGGTTGACCTGCTTGAGTCTGATCGCCGCTGACAACCCCGCAGGGCCCGCACCGACGATCACGACATCAAATTCCATGCTCTCGCGCTCGGGAAGCTCATTCACATCAGTCATCGGACGTCCTTACCTCTTCGATCCTGCGGCACCTTGAAAGGCACCTGCCAGATCAATCCAATATCGAGCCCGGTGGCAGCCCGGAGCCGGACATGAGGTCCCTCTCCACTGCCACCGGCTGGCTTTGCAGCCGGTTTATCCTGTTTGACAAATGATGCGTGCGAAGTCGAGACGGGTGCAACAGGATTTGCATTGTTTCCTAGCAAAAGTTGACGTTCACGTAAACGTCAATTCTTACCGGATGTCTTTTGCCCTGAGCGGCGCACCATGCTTCGGGTTAAAACGTGAAGGTGCCGCGCATCCGCCCTGATGCACGACGACGAAGAGTTTGCATGGGGATACGTCTACAAGGTCGCCACAGAGCGTCAGGCTTCAGCGGATCTGCCGGATTATTGCGCCATACGGGCAAACATGGGCTGCATATTCAGTACCAGCACCGCACCGCCGACCACATTGTCCGGCCCGGTCAGCGGCGTCATGCGGCAATGGACCTCGAACAGCCGGCCATGTGCATCGGACACTTCATAGGTGTAACTGATACGCGCACCGCCGAAGCACTGATCGATACGCGGCTTCGCTCTAGACTGAAATCGCTTCTGGTCGATCACGTCGAGCATGTGCTTGCCGATAAAATCGGAAGGTTGCTTGTTGTGAAACTCGGCATTGCGCTGATTGCAGTAAATGTAGCGATAGTCGAGCCCGATAACCGCCACCCTTTCCGGTATCGAATCCAGAACAAGTTCCTGCACAGACGGATCGTACCCCTGATCAAGGCGGACTTGCTCCGGTCGGGAGCGCATGAGTTTCGGTTCGCTACCCGCCTCCAGATACCGCATGAACAATCTCGACATCATTGCCGTATAGCGTCTTACACTGAAATCATCCTCACAGTTCATCATGGCGAGGCGATTGAAGAACCCGATCTGAGCCATGATTTCACTGTGGCTACGAGCATCAACATCAAAAATGCGGCGGGTCAGGGGCTGAAGCTGCTTGTCAATCAGATCGATCTCGGATTCATCGCCACGGCGAACCGCGATCAGCAGTTCGTCGCTAAGCTGGTCAAATTCTCTAATCAGATCAGACAGCATCGAGCCCTCAATAATTTTCTCCCGGCTACTTTAGAGGTCCTGTATAGAAACAAATCCGACCTCTCGGCAAGTCGGCCAACACCCTGACTTCCGGACATAATTAACTCGTCAAACAGCTGAAATCCTGCGACAAATGCCGCGGATTCGAAAATACATATTGCCCACAAAGAATATAATCAGATGATATTACCTTATTCATATGATTTGATTAGCTAATTTTACCAACTCAAGCATCCGGCACGCTATTTCGCCGTTTGCATCCATTGTTTGATCCGCAGCGGCAAACACTTAAAATCTATGGTTTAAACTCGAATAAAAAACACAAACAATTGAACATGCTGGGTCTTTTTCGCCCTGCTCACCGGCTTCGCCCTGCCAAAACACGGCTGAGCGCCGGCAATGCACATCTTTGGCCGGACGCATCAAAACTCAGAAGAACCCGCTTCCGGGGCGCTTGTCTGAAATCTAGTGTGACGCTCTTTCGGCCAGGTAAGCCAGATCAGGCACTTCAACGTGGCGATTGTTGTGGATCAGGATGATCTCATCCTTGCGCAGTTTTGTCATCTGCCGGCTGACCGTTTCAATTGTCAGACCGAGGAAATCGGCAATATCGGAGCGTGTCAGCGGCAGCTCAAAGCTCACCGGCCCCGCGTGTGTCCCGGCTTCCAGTTCCGGGTTGATATGCGTGGCAATCAGATAGAGAAAACTCGCCACCTTCTCCGATGCCGTTTTGCGCCCCAGTGTCAGCATCCAGTCGCGCGCCTCGTCCAGTTCCTTCAGCGTCTGCTCAAGCAACCGGTGCTCAAGCTCCGGCGTCTCCTTGATCATCTTGTCGAGCATTGTCTTGGGAAAACTGCAGACATTGACCTCGGTTGCCGTATCCGCCGTAATCCCGCTTTCGGACCGGAATGGGCGCCCCAGAAAATCCGGAGCGAATTGCAAACCAACGATCTGTTGCCGCCCGTCTGCCATCATCTTTGTGAGCTTCACCACCCCCGAGATAATGTTGGAATAACTATCCGCCTGCCGGGTCTCTCCGATCAGCTCGACTCCCGGCTCTACGCGCTTCCGAATCGCCTGCTTGTTGAGATTGATGAGCTGGTTCGCCGACAGAGCCCCGCACACGCCCTTGTGGCGCGCTTCGCACGCCTGGCACAGCACGGGAATATCGGAGTTGTGGATGTCTTTGCGCTTTACGTCCATCAAACCCTCTATCGCGCGGAGCCTGCATCGCCTGCGCCATACAACACCGCGAACCGGACCATGCAAGCGCTATAGCACGCAGGAGATTGTTCCCCAAGGAACAGCGCGGTTTGATCAAAGTCAAGGCGGAGAAGCTCTCGCCAGTCAATGTACGGCCTGACACGAGAGAGATGGCAAAATGCAAAAAGAATTTGTTCTCAGGCACGGTGGCCCGGCTCCGCGATACACCAGCTATCCGACTGCGCCGCATTTCCATGCCGGCGTAGACGGCGATGTTTATGCGCGCTGGCTCCGTCAACTCAAGCCCGGGCAGACGCTGTCCCTGTACATTCATATCCCCTGGTGCGACCGTCTGTGCTGGTTCTGCGGCTGCAACACCAAACAGACCCTCAAATATGAACCGTTGAAGACCTATCTGTCAGCGCTCGAGAACGAGATGGAGACAATCTCGGGACTGATCAATCCGGGCTGCCGGGTTACGGCTCTGCATCTGGGTGGCGGATCGCCCACCATGTTGCAGCCCGACGACATGCTTGCCCTCAACACCATGCTGCGCAGCCGCTTCAATTTCGATGCCGATGCAGAGATCAGCGTCGAGATGGATCCCAACGACCTGACGGCTGAAAAATATGATGCGCTGGCCGCAATCGGCATGACCCGTGCGTCCATCGGGGTTCAGGATTTCGACGAAGTCGTTCAAAAGGCAATCAACCGCGAACAGACTTTCGAACAGACCCGCGATGTGGTCGAACAGGTCCGCGCGCGAGGGGTACGGTCCGTCAATTGCGATGTGCTCTATGGGCTGCCGCATCAGACCCGCCAGTCCGTTGACCGGACAATCAGGCAGGTTCTTTCACTTGAACCTGACAGAATAGCTCTTTTCGGCTACGCCCATGTTCCATGGATGAAAACCCACCAGAAGATGATCGACGAAGCCGCTTTGCCGGATCTCACGGAGCGATTCGCGCAAATGAACCGCGCCGCCTCCACCCGCACCTCGGCGGGATATACCCCCATCGGTATCGATCATTTCGCACTGCCCGGCGATAGCCTTGCTGTCGCGGCGGC
>Ga0114910_1000501_pt1 | contig 19642 bp, 18 predicted proteins | sample MalvireepMed_908_FD_83500 | JGI IMG/M metagenome (GOLD analysis project Ga0114910, IMG submission 83500) | Marine viral communities from the Global Malaspina Expedition - Malaspina viral metaG DeepMed_908 | ecosystem: Environmental > Aquatic > Marine > Oceanic | place: Mediterranean Sea...
ATACAGCACACAGGCCTGCCCCGGCGCCACACCGGCCTCGCCCTCCACAAGCTCGACCGAGATTTCCCCGTCATCGGCAACCCGCAGGATCGCCGGCCGTGGCGGCCGCGTCGAGCGCACCTTGGCAAAGCACGCAAGTCCCTCAGCGCCGATGCCGGCCAGCGGCTGGTCGCCCAGCCAGTTAACGTCGCGCAGGATCAGCCGCCGCGTGTCGAGCGCCTCGGGCGGCCCGACGATCACCCGCCGCGAGCGGGCATCGAGATGCACCACATACAAGGGATCGCCGATCGCCACGCCAAGCCCCTTGCGCTGACCGATGGTGAAATGAACGATGCCGGCATGCTCGCCCAGCACTCTGCCGTCGATATGGACAATCTCTCCGGCCAGCGCTGCATTGGGCTTGAGCTTGGTGATCACATTGGCGTATTTGCCGTGCGGCACGAAACAGATGTCCTGGCTGTCGGCCTTGGCGGCGACAGTCAGCCCCATTTCCTCGGCCAGTTCACGGGTCCGGATCTTCGGCAGCTCGCCCAGCGGAAACCGCACATAGTCCAGCTGCTCCTGCGTCGTGGCAAACAGGAAATAGCTCTGGTCGCGGTCGGAATCGATCGGGCGGTAAAGCGCCCGGCGTCCCGGATTGCCCGGCGCAGGATTGGCGCGTGACCGGATATAGTGCCCGGTCGCCAGCGCATCCGCACCCAGATCCCGCGCTGTCGCCAGAAGATCGGCAAACTTGACGGTCTGGTTGCAGGCAACGCAGGGAATCGGCGTTTCACCGGCGACATAGCTTTCCATGAACGGGTTGATCACCGCCTCGCGGAACCGCGTTTCGTAATCGAGCACATAATGCGGAATGCCCAGTGTTTCGCAGACGCGGCGGGCATCATCGATGTCCTGCCCGGCACAGCAGGATCCGGCCCGGTGCACCGCGGCACCGTGATCATAAAGCTGCAGCGTCACGCCCAGCACATCATAGCCCTCGCGAGCGAGAAGGCCCGCAACAACGGAGCTGTCAACGCCGCCGGACATGGCGACCACCACCCGCGTATCGCGCGGGTCCTTGTCAAAATCGAGACTGTTCACTGTACTTCCCCGGCATTCAACAGCGTTCAAGGCGCTGATCAAGCGGTTGCAAAAATGTCCCTGCGGACCCTGTCTTTATAGGGTGTGCCGCCGCGCGCAACAAGACACTGTGCCAAAACTTACCAAATCCTTTCCGGGCCCTTATCCAATTTTTAAACCCCCGCCTGTAGTCTCTGCTCGATAGGTCTTGAGTATGTAAGAGAGTCCAATGACCGAGATGGTACGACCCCGCGTCAAATATGTTATCGGCCCCGACGGGAGTCCGTTGACAATTGCCGACCTGCCTCCTGCCAACACCCGCCGCTGGGTGATCAGGCGCAAAGCTGAAGTGGTGGCCGCTGTTCGCGGTGGCCTTCTCAGCCTCGAGGAGGCGTGCGAGCGCTACACACTGACAGTTGAGGAATTCCTCTCCTGGCAGTCCTCAATCAGTGATCATGGCCTTGCCGGCCTGCGCACAACGCGCATCCAGCAATACCGGCATTGATCTGCATGCCCTGACCCGCACACGGCGCACGACCGCCGGTCCCGAACACATCAGCAATTGAACATCAACAGCCAAACGGCGGAGACGCCGCGGCAGCTGATATCAGTGCAATGATCCGTTGTGGCGCCCGTCTCCGGGATCCGGACGGAGCCGTTCGGGCGCGAGCCGTCCTGCCCGCCAAACCGGCACCGTTTCACGATCCGGGCGAAGCCCCGAAACGTCCGGCCATGCCGTGCGCCAGGGCTGCGGTGAGCGCCGAGCCCGCATAAAACCAAAGGCCCGGCTGGGAAAACGCCTGCGCGATCCCGCCTGTCTTGGCGGCCACGATCACCAGGGCGACCAGCACGACATCCATCAGCGACCAGCGGCTCAGATGCGGCAGCATCCGCATCGCGAGTCCGGATCCGTGGGCCAGGCCGATGGCTTCCGCCGAAATCGCCACCAGCTTGACCACCGGAAACACCACCGAAATCAGCCCCACCACCACCGCCAGCGCCGGATCGCCGCCATCCCACAGCGTTGCGATGACGCCCAGCAGCGACGGCGATGTGTCGAAAAAATACAGTGTTTCAAACCGCATCAACGGCAACACGATGCCCAGCCCGAAAAACAAGGGGGCGAGTGCCAGCGCGACGGCAAGCGTTAAACGCATATGGTGATTCCTCTGCCAGACCCCGCTTCACCCCATGCAGTGTGCGAAGGCAAATCGCCCCTGCCCGCCAAATCTGTTTCCGTCCGGTGCGGCATGGGCTAGATTCGCAAGGCGCCACGGAAATCCATATCCGAGTGTGGCAGCGATTGGCAAACAGGAGCAAGCATGCAGATCACTGAAGAAACCGGCTCAACCGGCGGCCGCTACATCGCCAGGCTTGATGGTGTGGAAGCCGAAATGACCTATTCGCGCGCTTCACCTCAGCTTGTCATCATCGATCATACCGGCGTTCCCGACAGCCTGCGCGGCAAGGGTGTCGGGCAGGCCCTTGCCCTTCATGCGGTCGAGGCGGCGCGCGCCGGCGGCTGGAAGATCATAGCACTCTGCCCTTTTTTCAAGGCGCAGGCGCAACGCAATCCGGACTGGCGGGATGTCGTTTCCTGACCGGACAATCGGAGTAAGCGGCAATCCGTCACCGCACTCTGGCCAGGTCCCTGCCGATGCTTCGGCCAGGGCCGAGGGCAGCCGATCCGCACTGCTTTAAAACACGACGAAAGCGCGGGTAACCGCCCGCGCCCGGCCCGAAGGCCGTTTCCGATCTATCGCCTGACTGCCGGCAGCCTAGACTGAGCGGCTCGACCTGTGTCCGGCATCACGCACTTCAAGTGCGGAAGCTTTCTCATATTCGGCCTGGGCCTCTTCGAGCGCCAGTTCGGCCGCATCAAGCTGCACCTTCAATTCCTTAATTGAAGTTTGCAGATTGTCGGACCGCTGACGCGCCGCCTTGGCAAAGGTTGGGTAGGCGAAATGGGAAGGATCGGTGTTTCCGGCCTTCTTTTCCTCGGCAGTGATCTGGTATTCCAGCTCGGCTGCCATTTTTTCCATTTCGGCCATCATCAGCTGGATTTGCCCCAGCTGACGGGTTTTTTCGTTGACCTGAAACTGTTTCAGGCGAACATGGCTCTCACGCGACTTCATACGCAATACTCCCGTGATGCGAGATCCCGGTTAATGAAACTCGTTGAACTGGCAAACTTGCCAGTCCCGTTTTGCGAATGATGACCGCGACGTTAACTTTTTGCACATTGCGGTAACCATTCGTTTACGGGCATCGTTAATACTACGCTTCATGGTTTAAGGCGGGGTAAACGGAAAACATGATTTTTCTGCCTGTCATTCCGGAGTCCTTTGAATCACTTGGACATGGTTCTTGATGTAACACTTCAAGATATTCAGGAGATTTTTTGGGAATGAAATCAGGAGTATGCCAGTGAAAATTAACATATCGATATCGGTTGCATAACCTGATGAGAATTTGTTAACCATTCCATGGCAGCCTCCAAATCAGGCAACGACTGGATCCGTATCGCGTAAGTGGATCTTAAAACCTTGCGGCGGCGGAAAAGGGGACTAAAATATGCGGGTACTACTGATTGAGGACGACAGCGCCACTGCGCAGAGCATCGAGTTGATGCTGAAGTCCGAGAGTTTCAACGTCTACACCACCGATCTGGGTGAAGAGGGCGTCGATCTCGGCAAACTTTATGATTACGACATCATTCTGCTGGACCTCAATTTGCCGGACATGTCCGGATATGAAGTCCTGCGCACACTCCGGCTTTCCAAGGTCAAGACACCAATCCTGATCCTTTCCGGCATGGCCGGCATCGAAGACAAGGTTCGCGGTCTCGGATTTGGCGCCGATGACTACATGACCAAGCCGTTCCACAAGGACGAATTGGTGGCGCGCATTCACGCAATCGTGCGGCGTTCCAAGGGCCATGCCCAATCGGTCATCACCACCGGCGACCTGGTTGTCAATCTCGACGCCAAAACGGTCGAAGTTGGATCGCAGCGGGTTCACCTGACCGGCAAGGAATACCAGATGCTGGAGCTTCTTTCGCTCCGCAAGGGAACGACCCTGACCAAGGAAATGTTCCTCAACCATCTCTATGGCGGAATGGACGAGCCGGAATTGAAGATTATCGACGTCTTCATCTGCAAGCTCCGCAAGAAACTTGCGACCTCGGCAGGCGGCAAGAATTACATCGAGACAGTCTGGGGCCGTGGCTATGTGCTGCGCGAGCCGGATGAAAGCGAAATCCTCGAAAGCGCATGATTTCCCTGGCCGCATGCGGTCATCGAAGCTGATACAAAAACCCGCCGGACTGGCGGGTTTTTTTCTGTCTGCAGATTTTTTGTAAACTTAGGAAATCATTTCGTTTTGCTGCGAGCCTGCGAAAACCGGCTCACCCCAAATCAACGCGTTCAGGCTGCAGCCGCGTAAGGCGCAAAGGCTTCGGTCAGGCTGCGGCGGTCAAACGGCTTGAGCAGAAAATCATCTGCGCCAGCGCGCTTGCCGGCCATCATCTGTTTGAATTCCTTTTCGATCATCAGATAGTAGATGCGCACATCACTGCCGCCTTCCATCTGGCGCACGGACGAAATCAGATCCAGCGCCCCGGTCATGCCCGCGTCCACGCAAAGCACGTCAGGAAGCTGCGCATCACACATGATCATCGCTTCGCCGGCATTGGAAGCCTCGATCACGAGATAGTCCAGCCCGGTCATGATGCGCTTGGCGACCTTGCAGATCACGGCGGAATCATCGGCAATCATAAAGCGGCGCATGGCGTTTCTCCCTTGGCGTCTTCCTGGCGCACCCGGTTTCGGATGTGCTGTCGATGGAAGCAAGATTAGCTCAAGGGAGCAAAGATTTCGTAATCAGACAGGCTTAACGGAGCGTTGCAGCTCCGCCGCCGTCTGTGTCAGGCCGCAGCCTTGGGTTCGGCGGTAAACACCACCTCGTCGGCATTTGCCGAACACGACAGCACGAGCCCGGCTTCATCGGCCAAGAGCACCGTGTAATAGGGTTGAATGGAATGGGCATCGATCGCCTCTTCCACATTGCCTGAATAGATTTCCAGGAACTTCGGCGGCACCCGCACCATCTTGCCCTTGCAGACCAGACGGAACCGCGGATTGGTTTCCGGGGTTTCGATCGTCACGTCGATCTCGCCGCCACGCGGGATCGCGCCATAGGCCACCAGAAACAGATTGAGCAGCAGCTTGACCTGGTTCTTGGGAATGATGGCGCGCGGCCCACTCCATTTCACTTCGGTCTTCTTGTCAGCGGAGACATAGTCGATCACAGCCTTTTCGGCCTCGCCTGTATCAATCGACGCACCGACCGAACCGGAAGCGCCAAAAGCCAGCCGGGCAAATTTCAGCCGGACGGACGCGTTGAGAGCGCTGGTGCGGATCAGGTCCATGGCGTCGGCATCCGCGCCGCCTTCATCCAGCAATTCCAGACCGTTGTTGATGGCACCGACCGGCGAAATGATGTCGTGGCACACTCGGCTGCACAACAGCGCAGCAAGGTCCGGACCCGCCAGGGTCAAGTTATGGTTCTTCGACATCGAATTTCTCCTTCTTGTGCCCCACGCGTCGAATCGGTTGGGCAGCAAAATCGCACCAGGTGCCGTTAACCGCAAGCGCCGCGGGCCGAAAGCCGGATCATTGGCCTCCCGCCGACGGTCGCCGGAAAGATATCGCCCTAAAGACACCACATTTGGTAAACCGCTTATTAAGATCGGCACGCCACAATGTGATCAATATTTCCTGCGGTAAACACCGTCCAATCAATGGAGTGGACCCAATGATCACGTCCCCTTTTTACCTTCGTGCATTTGCCACTTTTTGCCTGTCCGTGCTGGTCATGGCGGCAACGGTCTCAGGTTCAGCCGCACAACAGGCGAATTCATCAAATTACAACATGCAGGAGATTATCGACGCCGGTCACGGTTTTTTCGGCTCCACCTCGGGCGGCCTTGCCAAGGTCGTTGAGAAGGCTTTCCAGTCCTACGGACTGCCCAACGGCTATATCCTGGGGCAGGAAGCCTCCGGTGCCCTGATCGGCGGCCTGACCTATGGTGAAGGCAATCTGTTCACCAAGAATGCCGGCCAGCATGAGGTTTTCTGGCAAGGTCCATCCCTTGGCTGGGACTATGGCGGAAACGGCAACAGGTCCATGATGCTGGTCTACAATCTGCCAAGTGTGGAAGCCGTCTACGGCCGCTTTGGCGGCGTGTCCGGTTCGGCCTATGTCGTCGCAGGCCTCGGCATGACCGTACTCAAGCGCAATGACGTGGTGGTTGTCCCCATTCGAACCGGCGTGGGCGCCCGCCTGGGGATTAATGTCGGATATCTGAAAATGACCCAGGCGCCAACCTGGAACCCGTTCTGACCTTCCAGCGCCAGTGCTCCCGATCACCTGAAGCGGCACAGTCTTGCCGCTTTTGAAGCGAAACAACGCCGCCTGAATCTACTTGCAACAGACCAGATTTACCGCTTGGCGCTTGCTGAACAAGCCCTTCCATGCTTAATGCTTTGGCAAGTTTAAGCTGGTGGCGTCGGTGGCCGCGCGTGAAATTGTGGGTACGTAGTGATCGAGTTTGTCCTGTTATTTGCGCTGGGTTTTCTGGCCGCAGCGCTGGTTGCACTTATTGTCGCGCCGGTGATTCATCGCCGCGTGGTCAATTTGACCGAGCGTCGTATCCGCGCCAGCGTCCCATTGTCTGTCGCAGAGATCCGCGCCGAAAAAGACATGGCCAGAGCTGCTTTCGCAGCCGAAAACGCCCGGCTTTCCGTGGACCTCAAGCACAACCGCGATCAACTCACTGAAAGCACGGCGCGTGGAACACGCCTGAGCAAAGAACTGGTTGCGATCCGGGCGGAGAAACTGAACACCGAAACGCTGCTGGAAGAGCGCGATGGAAATATCCGCGATCTTCAGTCGAAGGTGAATGAGCGCGACGCCCAGATCACCACATTGACCGGGAATTTCAGCGACGCCGCCCGGCTTGCAGAGGCACGGAAGCATGAAATCGCGGCACGCGACGACCAGATCAACCGGCTCGGCACCGAAATCGAGGAACTGCGCATCGATCTGGTGACGCTCGACACCGAGGCGGAAAACTTCAAATCCCAGATCCGCGAATTGCGCAGCGAACGCAACGCCTTGCGCGAGTCGCTCAACGACGCGGAAGCCACCAGCCGCGATCTGCAAAACAAGCTCAACAGCACCGACCAGCGGCTGTCCCAGAACGAAGAGAAACTGGCGAAAGCCATCACCGCCCTCAGCGATCGCGAAAACGCGCTCGAGCGGCGGGTGGCCGAAGTCGATCGCTTCAAGAAGAAAAACCGGGAACTCTCCGACGAACTGCGCGCCGCAAGGAAGGAAGCCAGGGACGCCCAAAGCCTGGCCCGGAAAGCAGCTGTTGCCAACGGAAGCAATCACACGCCGCAACAGACTGTCTCAACGCCCGAACCCGCAGAAATTGAAGACAGCGGCACAGACGTGGCGCAGACCGAGCTAGAGACAAAATCCACCCCTCCAGCCACTCCGGTGGTTCCAGCCGCTCAAGCAGTGCAAGCCGCTCCGGCGGCAGCAAGGCAGCAGACTGTTGTGGAGACACCGCAGGATCTGGAACAGCTCACCGAGGAAGAGAAAGTTGACCGTCTTCGGGCCCGTCAGTCGGCCCTCATCGAAAGACTGATGAAAGCCGACAAGCCCGGCAATGACGCTGCCTTGCGCCGTGAACTGGCGGTGGTTGCATCGATGATGATAGAGCTGACGGCCAGCAGGGACGGCAGTTCCTCTCCGGTCTTCAGGATCCTGAAGGGCAGCGAGGCGCTGCCCAACTCCGGCGACGCCGAACCAAGCCTGGCTGCCCGTGCCAGCGACATGCTTGCCCGCAGCAATTGAACAGACCCGCAACGGGGCATTCGCCAGGGACTGTGATTACCCGGCCCGGCCCATGCGGGTCGCGGCATGCCACATTGCAATGCCGGTCGCGGTCGCAACATTCAGGCTGTCCATACCCGGCGCCTGCTCGATCTTCAGTGTCTTGATGCGCCCGATGATGTCTTCAGGCAGCCCCTCGCCCTCCGTGCCCGCAAGCAAGGCCAGGCGGCGGCCCGGCGCATAGCCGCTCAGCTTCTCCGCTCCGCGCGGCGACAGCCCGGCGACCTCGAAGCCGTGGGCCGACAGCGTATCCACCAGCTCACCCAGTGATCCGGCCCGGCAGAACGGCACCCTCAGCGCCGCACCGACCGAAACACGGATTGCCTTGCGGTAAAGCGGATCGCAACAGGTCGCATCCAGCACCACGCCATCGGCGCCAAAAACCCCGGCATTGCGGAAGATGCTGCCGATATTGTCGTGATTGGAGATCCCGCAGGCGGCGACCAGCAATGCCTGTTGCGGCAGCCCGGACAGAAACTCGGCAAACGAGGCAACCGGCACATGCCGGCCGACGGCGAGGATGCCGCGATGCATGGCGAAGCCGACGGCTGCATCCAGAACCTCGCGGCCGGCGATATAGACCGGGCAGCCGGGATCGATCCGCGCGAGAACCTCGCCCAGCCCGTCGATACGGTTTTCCAGGATCAGCGCTTTTTCAAGGACGAACCGCCGCGAGCCGGCTTCCGCATCGAGCAACGCCTGCAGCACCACCTTGCCTTCGGCAATGAACCGGCCTCCGCGGCCGGCGAGATCCCTGTCACGCATCGCGGTAAACTCGGCAATGCGCGGGTCGGAGGGCGTGTCGATCCGGATCAGCCGTCCCTGCCCTTGCCGGTCCATGATCAGCGGTTGATCACGACAATGTCGCTGACGATGCGGCCGACCGAGATGTAGTGAACGATCAGCAACATGGAGCCATCCGACGCACGCCCGAAAAAACCGATCCGGTTGCCATCGAGCGTCACGTTTTCGACCGTGAACCCGGACGGCAGCGCGGCGACGCCTTCGATCGGCGCGTCGGAGGGCACGCTGGCAGAGGAGGCTGCCACCTGCGCACCGCTGTCGTCCGCGCGCGTGAATTTATAGACAAGCGCGCCCAGCACGGTCATAAGACCGATGAACATGATGCCGATCGACACGGCCAGCAACCGTACCATCTTGCGCCGGACTTTTTCCATTTCAGGATCAAGCGGCTTTTCATCGAGATCGTCATCGTTGATTTTCGACATTTATATTCCTTGCCGGGCGGACCCTGATAGTGAAGAACGCGACACCGTTTAACGAAGCCGAGACCGATAGGGAAGCCCAAGAGGGTCTGGAAGACCAGTCCGGGCCGCAAACTCTTGTCGCCGGCGAGGACGCCGACGGCCGCCTCGACACCTGGCTGGCGGCGGAACTGGAGCCCGACCTGTCGCGCAGCCGCATCAAGGCGCTGATCGAGGCCGGTGCCGTCACCGTCAACGGCAAGGCAGCCAAACAGGCCAAGCACAAGATCCATCCCGGCGACCGGGTGGAACTGCAAATGCCGGAACCGGAGGATCCCGAACCAGTCGGTGAAGATATCCCGCTCGAGATTCTCTATGAGGATGATGACTTGATTGTCATCAACAAGCAGGCAGGCCTGGTGGTTCATCCCGGTGCGGGAAACTGGACCGGCACGCTGGTCAACGCCCTGATCCACCATTGCGGCGACAGCCTGTCGGGCATCGGCGGCGTGCGTCGCCCCGGCATCGTGCACCGGCTCGACCGCGACACCACCGGCGTGATGGTGGTGGCCAAGAACGATCTCGCCCACCGCCATCTGGCCGAGCAGTTCGCCGACCATGGGCTCACCGGTCCGCTCGAGCGCGCCTACCAGGCCATCGTCTGGGGCAAGCCCCAGGGCCTCAAGGGAACCATCGACGCCAGTCTGGGCCGCGCCCGTGACCGCGTCCGCCGTGCAGTCCGCACCGACAATGGCGACGATGTGCGCCATGCGGTGACCCATTACCTTGTCTGCGAGCGCTATGACGAAAAGCCCGACGGCACCTGCGCCGCAAGCCTGGTGGAATGCCGGCTCGAGACCGGCCGCACCCACCAGATCCGCGTTCACATGGCCCATATCGGCCATCCGCTGATCGGCGACCTCGATTATGGGGGCGCCTACCGAACCAAGGCCAACCGTCTGCCCGAAGAAATTCGAACTGTGGTCAATGATTTCCCGAGACAGGCGCTGCATGCCTTCCTGCTGGTCTTCGAACACCCCACAAGTGGCGAAACCATGCGATTCGAGGCGGCTCTGCCTGCAGACATGGAAGCCATGCGCGCGGCACTGGCAACCTTGTGAAGCCGGATCGGCCGCCCAATTCACGCGACCGTGATGGCAGCCACATCTTGATCCCGGCTTTCGCCACAATTAAGTGCCAATTAGGACAACTCGGATGCGATGTTCGGTCCGAGCCTGCTGGCTTGCCGAAAGGAAGCCGATTTTCGGGATAAGGGGGTGCTATCATGGCCCAAGTGAAATTGCCGTCGATTTCTGCCGGCGAGAACGGTCTCAACCGTTACCTCGCTGAAATTCGCAAGTTCCCAATGCTGGAACCGCAGGAAGAATACATGCTCGCCAAGCGTTTCCTCGAGCACGAGGACACCAAGGCGGCGCACAAGCTCGTCACCAGCCATCTGCGCCTGGTTGCCAAGATCGCCATGGGCTATCGCGGTTACGGCCTGCCGATCGGCGAAGTCATTTCGGAAGGCAATGTCGGCCTGATGCAGGCGGTCAAGAAATTCGACCCCGAACGCGGCTTCCGGCTCGCCACCTACGCCATGTGGTGGATCAAGGCCTCGATCCAGGAATACATCCTGCGCTCCTGGAGCCTGGTCAAGATGGGCACCACCGCCAACCAGAAGCGACTGTTCTTCAACCTGCGCAAAGTCAAGAGCCGGATCCAGGCCGTCGAGGACGGCGATCTGCGCCCCGACCAGGTGGCCGAGATTGCGACCAAGCTGAACGTCTCCGAGGAGGAGGTCATCTCGATGAACCGCCGCCTTTCCGGCGACGCCTCGCTCAACGCGCCGATCCGCGCCAGCGAGGGCGAATCCGGCCAGTGGCAGGATTGGCTGGTTGACGAATCCGAAACCCAGGAAGACATGCTGGTCGAGCAGGATCAGCTGGAGACACGCCGCGCCATGCTCAAGGGCGCGCTTGATGTACTCAACGACCGCGAAAAGCGCATCTTCCAGGCCCGCCGCCTGCGCGACGACCCGATCACGCTGGAGGATCTCTCCACCGAGTTCGACATCTCCCGCGAGCGCGTCCGCCAGATCGAGGTCCGCGCCTTCGAAAAGGTTCAGGACGCCGTCCAGAAAGCCGCCGCCGCCCGCGACAAGGCACTGGTGACCGTCGAGGAATAAGTGCCAGCGCCTGACGATAATTGAGAACCCTGAAAGCGGAGACGCTTTCGGGGTTGTTTGCGTACGGGATTGCCGGGCTGCCTTTATCTATCCCCTCGCGGGGAAGTTTGCAGCAACGGGCCTGAGCCCTAGCCTCCGGCCCGGGCCCAGGCGTCGAGCGCCTGGTTGAACACCTCGGTGCCGCTGGCGCCTTTTTCCAGCGTGATCAGCGCCTGACGGCCGTTGGAATAGACCAGCGGGATATCGATCCAGTTGCGCTGCCGCATCAAGTCGGTATTGGCCTCGCGGGCCTCGTCCAGATCGTTGAGCGCCACCATGTAGAAATCCTGGGTGATCTTGGCCGGCACGGCAATCAGCGGCGAGCCTTGGTCGGCCTCGGTCTGCTTGAAGGCAATGCGCTGCAACTGGTCGATAGAGCCGCCGTCGAAATCCGGCGGCAGGGCGAAGACGATCTCGACGATGTGGCTGGCCGGCAGCGACGGATCGGTGTTGCGCTTGATCGTGACAAGTGCCGACAGGCCGGTATCGGGATTGTTGATCTCGCCGCGGATGACCTGCTCGTCCGGCCCGTCGCCCGACTGCTCGCTGACCAGCGTCCAGACCACTGTGCCCGGCTTGACCTCCAGCGATTGCTGACCCAGGCGCTCCTCGTAGAGGATCATCTTCTGCGCCACGCCAAGCGGCTGCGCAGCCGGCGCCGTGGCATCCTCGGCCGGAACCGCCTCGTCGGCAGTGGCTGCTTCCGCCGCACCTTCGTCCGCCGGAGCGGCATCGGTGAGTTCCGCCACCGAGCGGCCTTCGACGGTGTCATCAACCTCAGGTCCCGGCGCCGGACCTGGATCGGTCTCGGTTCCATCCGGATTCAGCCTTTGCGTAAACTTGCCGCCGTCATCCGATGTCTCAGGATCGGCCAGTGCGGTTTCGACCGGCGCGGATTCAGCAGCATCCGGGGCGGTTTCGGGAGCAGTCTCTGGGGCAGTGTCCGTGGCGGTATCCACCGCCGGCTCCGTATCTTCGCTCGCGATGGGCGTGTCCACCGGCGAGGCGGAGAACATGGCGGTCAGCGTGTCCTTGTAGCTCCAGCCCAAAATCGCCACCAGCCCGCCAAAGCCGAGAATGATCAGCAGGGCCAGCAGCCCGCCTTTGCCGCCCTTCGACGGTGTCGCGCGGCGCATCGGCCTGGCTGCCGCCGGCTCGCGCGGCGCCGTGTCGAGGCCGAAAATCTCGTCATGTGCTTCACCGACAGGGTCGGCAGACCGGGATCCGGCCGCGGGCCCGTCCAGCACGTCATCGAAGCTCGCGGCGGTGTGAACCGGCCCGGCCGGCTTTTCCGAAGTGTATGGCTCCGGCTCTTCGTAGCGCGCCGGCTCTACATAGGGCTCGGGTTCATCAAACCTCACCGGCTCCGCGTGGGGCACGGGTTCAGCATGGGGTTCCGGATCCAGATAGGGCTCGGGCTCCACGTAGGGCTCGGGCTCGACATGAGGATCGGATGCAATCTCATTCTCCGGTTCGGGTGCCGCTGGAGCGACCGGCTCCGGTTCCGAGTAGGCAGCCGGCTCGACCGGGTCCGCCGGGACCGGCGACGGGGCGGCAACAGGCCACAGCTCGGGTGCCGGGGCGGGCACTTCCTCTGGCTCAGGGTCGGGCTGTGGCTGCGGGGTCGGCTCAGGTTGCGGTTCCGCGGCCGGCTCTGGTTCTGGTTCCGGCTCGGCAAGAACCGGGCTCTTCTCCACCATCGATTCGAGCTCCGCCATCAGCGCGTCGGTCTCGTCCTCGTCGGCCGGCAGGGCCTCGGCGTGTTCAAGCTCGACCTCGTCAATGGCGGCGCCGAGCTTGTTGAGCTGGCGTTCGATCACCTCGTCCGACGGCGGCGGATTGATCGCTTCGAGCTGTCGGCGGATGGCGGCGCGCGCCTTGTCATAGACCTTGCTCCGGTTTTCCGGAGTATTGTCGGGAAGGTTGTCGACCGCCTTCCGAATGACTGCTACAAAATCCGCCATGACTTACCCTGGTTTGGTCCCGTAAAGCGTTTCAAATCACGCGTTGGCGCTAACCTAGTCTTCAAACGGGTCAGTCACAAGTATGGTGTCATCCCGCTCAGGACTTGTGGACAACAGTGCAACCGGTGCGCCGATCAGTTCTTCGATCCGCCGCACATACTTGATTGCCTGTGCCGGCAGGTCAGCCCAACTCCGCGCGCCCACGGTTGTTCCCTTCCAGCCTTCAATGGTTTCGTAGATCGGGGTTACGCGGGCCTGCGCGCCCTGGCTGGCCGGCAGGTGATCGATCCGCTGTCCGTCGAGATCATAGCCGACGCAGATCTTGAGTTCTTCCAGCCCGTCGAGCACGTCGAGCTTGGTCAGCGCAATGCCGGTGATGCCGTTGACCGCCACCGCCTGGCGCACCAGCGCCGCGTCGAACCAGCCGCAGCGGCGCTTGCGGCCTGTCACGGTGCCGAATTCATGTCCGCGCTCGCCCAGGAACTGGCCGGTCTCGTCGTTGAGCTCGGTCGGGAACGGCCCCTCGCCCACCCGCGTGGTGTAGGCCTTGGTGATGCCGAGCACATAGCTCAGCGCGCCCGGGCCCATGCCGGAGCCCGCGGCGGCCTGGCCGGCAATGGTGTTGGACGAGGTGACAAACGGATAGGTGCCGTGGTCGACATCGAGCAGCGTGCCCTGCGCGCCCTCGAACAGGATCCGCGCGCCGGCGCGGCGCTTCTTGTCCAGAAGCAGCCACACGGTTTCGCGGAACGGCAGGATGCGCTCGGCCACCGAGGTGAGTTCGTCGAGAATGGTCTCGACCGAGAATTCCGGCTGGCCAAGCCCGCGGCGCAGCGCATTGTGATGCGTCAGCAGGCGGTCGACCTTGGCCGGCAGCGTGTCGAGATTGGCAAGATCCATCACCCGGATCGCCCGGCGTCCGACCTTGTCTTCATAGGCCGGGCCGATGCCGCGCCGCGTGGTGCCGATCTTGGTGCCGGAATTCGACGCCGCGTCTTCGCGCAGCGCATCGAGCTCGCGGTGCAGCGACAGGATCAGCGTCGCATTGTCGGCGATCCTGAGATTGTCGCCATTGACGACAACGCCCTGCTTGGCCAGCCGGTCGATCTCGCTGACCAGCGCATGCGGATCGATGACCACGCCATTGCCGATGACGGCGAGCTTGCCCGGGCGCACGACGCCCGAGGGCAGCAGCGACAGCTTGTAGCTGACACCGTCGATAACCAGCGTGTGGCCGGCATTGTGACCGCCCTGGAAGCGCACAACCACATCGGCCCGCTCGGAAAGCCAGTCGACAATCTTGCCCTTACCCTCGTCACCCCATTGCGATCCGACGACTACTACGTTGGCCATGACAATCCCTTGCAAAGCGGCCTCTTGAACGAGGCCCGAAAACAAAAACCCGCGCATGCATACAGACTTGGGCCATCAAAATCGACCCTTAGACGTGAGCGATCCGGTGTTTTTACGTGACAATTTCACACGCGGCCGGCAATCGCCATATGCCCGGTCCGGACCCGGACAGAGTTTTTAAGAAAAACACTGCGCCGTTCATCCTGTTCTGACCAGCAAACATGCCATAGCTTGCGTAAATTGCGTATAGCTGGACAAAATCTCTGTGCTAGGTAGGACCATCGCCCGAGGCCGCCGTCAGGCCGACCCCATGCCTGAAGCCCGAAAGTTCCGTCTTGATCCTGCGCGCTTATCTGTTTCTGATCATCACATCGCTGTCCTGGGGCGGCAATGCCGTTGCCGGCAAGCTGGCGGTCGGCCACATTTCGCCGATGCTGCTGACCTCGGTCCGCTGGGGCCTGGCCTTCGCCATCCTGCTCACCTTCGCCCTACCGCAGGTTCGCCGCGACGTGAAAGTGATCCGCGCCAACCTGCCCCTGCTGATGGGATATGGCGCGGTCGGCTTCACCGCCTTCAACATCCTGCTCTATTCGGCGCTCGAACACACCACCGCCATCAATGTCGCCATCGAACAGGCCGGCATGCCGATGGTGATCTTTCTCGCCAATTTCATCCTGTTTCGCATCAAGGTCACCCCGGCGCAGATCACAGGTTTCGTGCTCACACTCGCCGGCGTGGCGATCACCGCCTCCAGCGGCAGCCTGGCCCGGCTGATCGGGCTCGAGCTCAACCAGGGCGACGCGCTGATGCTGCTCGCCGTCGTCTGCTATGGCGGCTACACGGTGGCGCTGCGCTACAAGCCTGAGCTGCATTGGCAATCGATGATCACCGTGATGGCCGGCTCCGCCTTCCTCGCCTCGCTGCCCTTCTCGGCCTTCGAGGTCGCGCAGGAATCCGTGATCTGGCCCGACACCACCGGTTGGCTGATCGCAGCCTTCACCGCCGTGTTCCCCTCGCTCGTCGCCCAGGTACTGTTCATCAAGGGCAACGAGATCATCGGCTCCAACCGCGCCGGCATCTTCATCAACCTGGTCCCGATCTTCGGCACCCTGCTCTCGGTGATGTTCCTCGGCGAGATGCTGCATCTGTATCACGTGGTGGCGCTGGGCCTGGTGCTGGGCGGAATCTGGCTGTCGGAGCGGGGGAAGCGGCATTAGGCCGCGAGCCCAACGTGAACAGTCATTTCATGCAACTTTAGGGCAAAACTCGACACGCTTTTTATGATACCGCCTATACCATCGTATTTGATTGAATCGGAGCGAGTTTCCGTCTTTCAAAATGTCCATTTTTTACTGAAAATAGCGCTAAATTGATACGAACTCACAATAAAACAGCTTTCTTTCAGAAGTCTCGTGCAGAACTATATTAACATCAAAATAACCCACTTTATGATATGATTTACAAAGAAATTATGATATTATACATAAGAAAACGTTCTTTTGAATTTGTATGGAGGCTACACATGACAAAATTGAGAGCCATGCTGGCATCATCTGCTTTGATCATCGCTTCCACATCACTTGTTTTCTCTCAAGAAATGAAACTAGAGTTACCTGATGTAGGCGAATTAGAGGTCGACTCGTTTAATCAGCGCAGTGAAACTGCTAATAAAAAAATCGAATCGTACTCGTCTCTAGATTATCTATCGATCGGAAATTTTGATTCGATCATTGTCGAGTATTCCAGCTCAATGAAAAATCCGTTTGCTGACGGACAAAATATTGCCGCGGCGGCTACACTTGGGATAACTGCCACGAAAATCACCCCAGAAACGTATGAATTACAAATCTCTTCTCAACCAATACTCGCATCAGAGTTTGATACTGATAATTCTGCATTAATAAAAAGGCGCGCTGAAATTCTGGCGAATATTTTGGATTCGGACGAGTCAGTGGTAGATTGGTTTCCAAATTACAACGTAACAAAGCAGGCTATTTCAGATCCTTTCTACGAAAAACAGTGGCATTACTTCCCTAACGGAAGCTTCGAGGACGGAAAATTTCCAGGGGGTACTGACATATCAGAACTCTGGAGTTTTAGCCCGGGCAGTTCCGATGTCGTAGTTGCAGTGCTCGATACAGGCTTTCTTTTTGATCACGAGGACGCTGCCAATGTAATTGATGGTTTTGATTTCGTCTCCGACCTCGACGCGTCAAATGATGGTGACGGATGGGACAGCAATGCTCAAGATCCAGGCGATGCATGCGGACCACTTAACACAAATTCTTGGCACGGATCGCATGTTGCAGGTACTATTGGAGCACTGGGTCATAATGGTTTGGGTGGGGTTGGTATCAACAAAAATGTGAGTATTATTCCGGTTCGGGTGTTGGGCAAATGCGGCGGTAATTTCAACGATATTTTGACCGCCGTTCTTTGGGCCGCAGATCTTTTGGATTCCCAAAGCCTCATTGAACTCGGCCTGCCGCGTGTATCTAAGAAAGCCAATATCATAAACATGAGTCTTGGCGGCTTGGGGCGCTGTCAGAGAGGAGCCGCAAACATATTTCAACGAGTAGCAGAGAGCGGTACTTTGGTTGTAGTTGCAGCGGGAAATGACGCTAGAAATGCAAGCGACTTTGTGCCAGCATCATGCCCCGGCGTAATGACTGTTGCAGCAAGTGATATGAGCGGATCACTCGTAGGCAGGTATTCCAATTTTGGACCTCTCGTCTCAATAATGGCACCAGGTGGAGATATTAAATCTGATCTTGACGGAAATGGCTTTCCAGACGGTGTTTTTAGCATGATCAAAGACGACTATGCATTTTTCAACGGAACATCAATGGCCGCCCCTCACGTAGCCGGTCTCGCAGCTCATATCTACGCACTGAACCCAGATTTAAGTCCAAGCCAAGTTGCAAATCTGATGATTAAATTTGGATTGCAAAGAAACTCGGAGCAGTGCCCAAGGAATTGCGGACCTCTTCTAAACGCACGATTTCTGTTACCTAATTGAATTCTGCCAAACATTGTCCCTAGATCAGTTTTCGTTTAACCTTGGGGTTAACACCATCATTTTGCCGACATACGCTGTGTAATTCGTACTTTGCATGACCTATCAATACCAGTACGGTCTTCGATTCTTCTGACCGCCGCCACGTGCTTTCGGTTCATAATTTACATAACACTCCATTCAAAATTGCAAGAAATGTAAAATACATGATAAAGTAGTGGGGGAACGCTGAACTCTATGGATCATAGCACTAACCCAGATTGATATAAACTTCTGTCGGCTATATGAATAGCATTCAACCGTCTAAAACTTGGATATGCAACAATTATAATTCTGAGAAATTGGTATCCACCCCATATATTAGTTCAATATGAGCGCAGCCGACATTCGAATACTGAAACCGGTAAACGTTAATTCGCACTGCCGATACTACCAGCGCCCCCCGAAACCCTCAGGCTCCGGGAGGCGGCGCATTCAGGCACCAGTGCCCGCCGTCCTAGTCCACGTTAAAAACCAGCGGCTTGGCCTGCTTGATCGCTTCGTGGGCGGTGAGCTTGTCGAGCACGTCCTGGCCGACCACGTCGTCGACATAGAGCAGCGCGATGGCGTCGCCGCTTTGCTTGTCGCGGCCGAGCTGGAAGTTGGCGATGTTGACGCCGGCGTCGCCGAGCGTCGAGCCCATGAAGCCGATCATGCCGGGCACGTCGGTGTTGGCGATGTAGATCATGTGCTGGCCGACATCGGCATCCATGTTGATGCCCTTGATCTGGATGAAACGCGGCTTGCCGTCGGAGAACACGGTGCCCGCGACCGAGCGGGTCTGCCGTTCGGTGGTGACGGTGAGCTTGATGTAGCCGTCATAGACGCCTGACTTGTCGCGCTTGACTTCCGACAGCACGACACCTTTTTCCTTGATCATGATCGGGGCCGAAACCATGTTGACGTCGGCGACCTGGTTGCGGATCAGCCCGGCCAGCAGCGCAGACGTCAGCGCCTTGGTGTTCATGCCGGCGGTGATGCCGTCATAGAGGATCTCGATGTCCTTGATCGGGCTTTCGGTGACCTGGCCGGCAAAGGAGCCGAGCACATCGGCCAGACGAATGAAGGGCTTGAGGATCGGCGCTTCTTCCGCGGTGATCGAGGGCATGTTGATGGCGTTGGAGACCGCGCCCTTGACCAAATAATCCGACATCTGCTCGGCCACCTGCAGCGCCACGTTTTCCTGCGCTTCCGTGGTCGAGGCGCCAAGATGCGGGGTGCAGACGACGTTGGGCAGGCCGAACAGCGGGCTTTCGGTGGCGGGCTCGACCTCGAACACGTCAAAACCGGCGCCGGCCACATGGCCCGACTTGATCGCTTCGGCAAGGGCCGCCTCGTCGACCAGGCCGCCACGGGCGCAGTTGATAATGCGCACGCCCTTCTTGGTCTTGGCCAGCGCCTCGGCACCCAGGATGCCGCGGGTCTTGTCGGTCATCGGCACGTGCAGGGTGATGAAATCGGCGCGCGCCAAGAGCTCGTCGAGCTCGACCTTGGTCACGCCCATTTCCTCGGCCCGCTCCTTCGACAGGAACGGATCATAGGCGACCACATGCATGCCGAGCCCGATCGCCTTCTTGCAGACGATGCCGCCGATATTGCCCGCACCGATGACGCCGAGCGTCTTGCCGGTGATCTCGACGCCCATGAATTTCGACTTTTCCCATTTGCCGGCCTGGGTCGAGGCGTCGGCGGCGGGCAGCTGCCGGGCGACGGCGAACATCAGCGCGATGGCGTGTTCGGCGGTGGTGATCGAATTGCCGAAGGGCGTGTTCATGACGATGATGCCGCGGCGTGAGGCCGCCGGGATGTCGAC
>Ga0114910_1000503_pt1 | contig 19581 bp, 13 predicted proteins | sample MalvireepMed_908_FD_83500 | JGI IMG/M metagenome (GOLD analysis project Ga0114910, IMG submission 83500) | Marine viral communities from the Global Malaspina Expedition - Malaspina viral metaG DeepMed_908 | ecosystem: Environmental > Aquatic > Marine > Oceanic | place: Mediterranean Sea...
TAATTCTTCAGCGAATTTTTTCTCTTCCTTTTGACGTTTCATCTGCGGGCGTATCATAAAAAGATAAACCACGGCGATCATCAAAAGAATAGGTAAAAAACTTGTTATTTGTTCCATTTATAAGGGCTTATCCGTTTACAGCCGGTCCTTCAGCAGACTGTACAAATGCGGTAATTTTTACTGTTTCAGATCCTTTTTCGGTATTTGCTTTTACGGTAACAATTTTAGTTACAGCGTTTAAGCCACTACCATTATATTTTACAAGTAGCTCTCCTGTTTCTCCCGGTTGAATAGGATCTTTAGGATAACTTGGCACGGTACAACCGCAAGTACTTGTAGCATCTACAATTACTAATGGTGCTTTACCGGTGTTTTTGAATTTAAACACGTGCTCTACGGCAGTACCACGAGCGATGTTTCCAAAGTCGTAAGCTTTTTCTTCAAATTCCATGGTTGGGAAAACCGTTGCATCTGCATCACGAGTTGCAGCCATCTCTACATTTTCTCCTTTTACTTTGTCTGAAGCGTTGTCTTTACAACTTGTAAATGCCAGTGCAGCAACCAATCCTACTGCAAAAAATACTTTTTTCATAATTCTATTACTTTTTTAGAGTTCCAAAAATACAATTTTATTTATTACCCAATAAGAGCATTTTCAAGCCTTGAGCGCTTGTTTAGGCTATTTTTTACTCGATAAGTCCTCTTCCGGCTTTGTTAAGTCGGTTGTCTTTCTTGTATTTTTTTACCAGACGGTCTAAAACACCGTTTACAAAAATGCTACTCTTTGGCGTTGAATATTCTTTAGATAACTCAAGATATTCATTGATGGTTACCTTCACAGGAATAGACGAGAATCTTAAAAATTCACACAAGGCCATTTTGATAAGGATCTTATCTAAAGCTGCGATACGATCCTGATCCCAGTTGGGTGTATTGCCTAAGATTTCAGCCTCATACTCTTCGTCGTTGCGTGCCGTACGCAACAACAGGTCTTTTGCAAATTGACGGTCTTCCTCGTCTTTATAAAGCTTTGGTAAAATAGTACTCTCAGGTGAGTTTGGCTTCAGTTTTCCTAAACGCTTAACGATCGTGGTGTTTACCACGGGAAGGTCATCTACCCAAGTAAGACGGTAATCTTCAAGATAGTCGTACAACTTATCGTTGGGCGCCACGATTTCAGTAAAGAAATCGATCACAAAATCCCGGTCTTGTTTAAAATCGGTAGACGCAGAAGCCATATAATCGGCATAAAAGTCGCTTTCTAACAGCGCGTTGTATAACAACACGACATACTCGCTATCTAAACGCCAGTTGTTCAGTTTAGCCTTTTTAAGTTCTTTCTGAAGCAATTCATTCTCTGAAAGCTTGATCAGAACAGGGTTGTTTACAAATTTAAGATTGGGATTTTTGTCAGATTCTGTTGCCAGCATTTTTTGCTGAGAACGCTCTAGAATGTCTTTGGCATGAGCGTGGATTTCAACGAGAAGATCTATTAAAATGAGATACAGATCATACATTTGAGCGGTGCTCGCATTTAGAAACTTCTCTTCCTTCAACAAATCAGGATTTTCTGATTGATGTAAGGCGTAGAGTGCTTGCATTACTTTCACGCGTATGTGCCTTCTGTTAAGCATAATTCAAAAGAACTTTGGTTAATTGGTTTGGGTTATTTTCAAGTCAAGCTAACCAGCCAGTAAGCCTAATCGGCTTAAAAATCGATGCAAAAATACGTTTTAAAAACATTCTAGAAACCATAATTACTTTTTTATCTGAAAAATCTATCGGTGGCTTTTCACGCCGAATCGTGTATCTTTGCGCGGCTTTGATACTAAAGCAAAAAAGGACGCACGCCCAGATCTAGTAGAACATTCTATGAAAGAACTTCAGCATCTCAATAAATACTTCAAAAAATATAAATGGAAGCTTATTCTTGGCTTCTTCATCGTACTGGTTGCCAGAATTTTTGCAATCCTAACACCCAAGTTCTCGGGAGATATGATCAAGTATGTTGAGAATTATATCAAAGAAGGTGGTGATTTAAGCCAACTGAAACAGCAGTTGTTGATGACCCTCTTTTTACTCTTGGGTGCTGCCCTGCTTTCTGCATTTTTTACTTTCTTAATGCGCCAAATGTTTATCGTGGTTTCACGCTACATGGAAGCCGATCTCAAGAACGAGGTCTACGATCAATACCAAAACCTGTCGCTTAATTTTTATAAAAAGAACCGTACGGGAGATTTGATGAACCGTATCAGCGAAGACGTGAGTAAGGTGCGTATGTACTTGGGGCCTGCGATTATGTATGGTGTGACTACCGTTATTCTTTTTGCAACGGTCATCCCCTATATGCTGTATACCGCGCCAGAACTAACTTTGTACGTACTTATCCCCTTGCCTATTCTTTCGGTGGCGATCTATCAGCTAAGCCGACTCATACACAAACGCAGTACGATCGTTCAACAGTATTTATCACATTTGAGTACATATACTCAGGAATCTTTTAGCGGTATTGGCGTGATCAAAGCCTATGGGATCGAACCGCAGACCTATGAAAATTTTGAAAAACTAAGCGAAACCAATAAAGAAAAGAACCTTGATCTGGTTAAAGTTCAGGCGTTTTTCTTTCCCTTGATGATAGCTTTGATCGGGGTGAGTAACTTACTGGTGATCTATATTGGTGGTAAAAAATACATTGACGGAAGCATCCCTGATCTCGGTGTGATCGTAGAGTTTCTTATTTATGTGAATATGTTGACCTGGCCGGTAGCCTCGGTAGGATGGATCACTTCGCTCGTACAACAAGCCGAAGCTTCGCAAAAGCGCATCAACGAATTTCTTAAGGAAAAGCCTGAGGTGGTCAATAAAACCGAAGCCAGCACCCCCGTTACCGGAAGCATTAAGTTTGACAACGTAAGCTTTACTTATGATGACACCAACATTACCGCGCTTAAAGACGTTTCTTTTGAGGTTAAAAATGGAGAAACCTTAGCGATCATTGGTAAAACAGGATCCGGAAAATCAACCATCCTGGAGCTTATAGGGCGCTTATATGACACCACCACCGGTGCGATTAAAATAGATCAGACGCCTATAGACCAGTTGAATCTTAAAGACCTGCGTACCGCTATAGGTTATGTGCCTCAGGAGGCCTTCCTGTTTAGTGACAGTATCAAAGAAAATATCAAGTTTGGTAACAATCAGGCAAGTGATGAAGAGGTGATTCAGGCGGCTAAAAATGCCGTGGTTCACAAAAACATCATTGATTTCTCTAAAGGTTACGATACTATTTTAGGAGAACGCGGTATCACTCTTAGTGGAGGTCAAAAACAACGCGTTTCTATCGCACGCGCTATAATCAAAGATCCACAGATCTTATTATTTGATGATAGCCTTTCAGCCGTAGATACAGAGACTGAAGAAGAGATCTTAGCCAATCTTAAACGTATTGCAGCAAACAAAACGACCATTTTGGTAAGCCACCGTATCTCTTCTGCAAAGAATGCCGATAAGATCATCATTCTTGAAGAAGGCCAGATCATACAACGAGGCACCCACAATGAATTGATTGCCCAACCGGGATATTATCAGGAACTTTACCGTAAACAACTTGACGAAAAAGAAATGGAATAAAATTTTGTACACCATTTTATTTTTTTCCATTTTTGAAAGCATAAAGCGTATTAATTAAACATAGATTATGAGCAATAATGAAATGAAGGGGAATGATGAGATATTCTCGAAAGTGTTAAGAGCAGGGCGTCGCACCTACTTCTTTGATGTACGATCTACACGTGCAGGAGATTATTACCTAACCATCACCGAGAGTAAAAAATTCACAAATGACGATGGTTCCTTTCACTACAAAAAACACAAGATCTATCTCTACAAAGAAGATTTTGAAGGATTCTCTGAGATTTTAAATGAAATGACCTCGTATATCCTTGAAGAAAAAGGAGAAGAAGTGATCAGTGAGCGTCATCAGAGCGATTATGTTAAGGAAGAAGACAAAGAACCTGTTCTGGAAACAAAATCAGCAAAAGCATTTACAGACGTAAGTTTTGACGATATTTAAAAAATCGATCATCTAGATTTATAAGCCGCAAATTTTGCGGCTTTTTTTATCCCGATTTTTAGGGTATTGCAATACGGCACCCCTCCCCGCCCGGTAAGTAACCTCCCAATTAGACCGGGCATTAGGCTTAAGTCAAACGGTTTAGTTTAAAAATGATATCTTTAAAAACAAACCTAATTGTCATTCTTTTATTTATGAAAAAAAGCATACTCCTATTCCTAGTTGGTCTAGTTTTTACGACCACACAAGCACAGGTCTCTTATCCCACACTTGATTATTACTTACCAGACAATGTTTCTTACGATCCCAACATTCCAAAACCTCAGGAGGTTCTGGGCTATATGCCCGGAGAATGGCACGTAAGCCACGACCAGTTGGTCAGCTATATGGAACAGATGGCTGCCGCTTCTCCCCGAATCACGATTGACCGTAGAGGAACGACCTTTGAAGGCCGCCCGTTACTTTTACTCACCATAACTTCTCCAGAAAATCACGCCAACATCGAGCAGATCAAAGCAGAACATCAGGCCTTGACCGAAAGCGGCGCAGAAAGCTTGAATACGGCACAAATGCCTATCGTAACCTATCAGGGTATGAGTATTCACGGTAATGAACCCAGTGGTTCTAATGCCGGCCTCCTGGCTGCCTATTATCTGGCTGCTGCTCAAGGACCGGAAATCGACGCCCTACTCGATAATGTAGTCGTTTTGTTTGACCCGTCTTTCAATCCTGATGGTTTGCAACGTTTTTCATATTGGGCCAACACCAACAAAAACCAAAACCTATCTTCAGATCCTCAAGATCGCGAGTATAGCGAGGTTTGGCCGGGTGGGCGTACCAATCACTATTGGTTTGACCTTAACCGCGACTGGCTTCCAACCGAATTACCAGAATCGCAAGCGCGCATCAAAACCTATCACGCGTGGCATCCCAACATCTTGACCGACCATCACGAGATGGGAAGTAATTCTTCCTTTTTCTTTCAGCCGGGAATTCAAAGCCGCACACACCCGTTAACACCTAAACTGAATCAGGAACTCACTGCTGAAATTGGAAAATACCACGCAGCAGCTTTTGATAAACTAGGCTCTTTCTATTATACCGAAGAAGATTATGACGATTTCTATTACGGTAAAGGTTCTACCTTCCCTGATATTAATGGGAGTATAGGGATCTTATTTGAGCAAGCCAGCTCACGCGGCCACGTGCAAGAGACCGATAATGGCTTACTTACCTTTCCGTTTACGATTAGAAATCAGTTTACCGCCTTCCTTTCTACGCTCGAAGCAGCACAGGAAATGCGGGTGAAGTTGCTCGATTACCAGCGGGATTTCTATGCAAACTCGCGAAATGAAGCGGGTAATGATGCGTATATCTTCGGAAGCAAGAACGATCCTGCACGCGCTACGCACCTTGCAAAACTCTTACAACGTCATAAGATCGACGTGTATACGCCAAGCGAAAGCTATTCGACAAAAGACCTGAGCTTTGATCCCAAAAGCAGTTATGTGGTTCCTAAAAGCCAAAAACACAGCCGCCTTTTAAAAGGTATGTTTGAAAAGCGCACCAGCTTTGAAGACAGTCTGTTTTATGATATCTCGGCGTGGAGTTTTCAACTGGCATTCAATCTTGATTTTAGTGACAGCGCACCGGCTAGCCTGGCAGGAAGTAAAATAGACAGTGTACAATTGGCTACGCCGCTTACGCTTGCTCAAAGCAGCTATGCCTATATGTTGCCTTGGGGTAATTATTATGCACCAAAAGCCTTAAACGCTATTTTAAACAAAGGCTTACGCGCCAAAGTGGCCTTACAACCTTTTACAGCAGACGGTATGGACTACGATTACGGTACGGTGATGATCCCCGTTCAAAACCAAAGCCTGAATGCTGAAGAACTTCAAAAGTTCTTAGATAAGGTTGCTAAAGATGCACACCTCACTATCGATCCTATTAAATCTGGACTTACTGACGGAATAGATCTGGGAAGCCGCAAGTTTGAAGCCTTGAAGCCTCAAAAGATCGCTTTACTGGTAGGCGACGGAATCAGCTCGTACGACGCCGGAGAGATCTGGCACCTGCTAGATACGCGTTTTGACATCAGCATTACCAAATTAGATACCCGCAACCTCAACCGAAGTGATCTAAACAAATACACTACCATCATTATGCCTACCAGCGGCTGGGGCGGTGGTCTGGATGAAGCTGCCGGAGATAAGATCGCCGCTTGGGTACGCAATGGCGGTACGCTCATCGGTTTTAAGAATGCAGCGCGATGGATCAAAAGACAAGGACTTATAGACTACACCACCGTGAGTACCGAAAATCCTGCTAAGAACATCAGCTTTGAGCAACGCAGAGATTTTAACGGCGCACAGGTGATAGGTGGTGCTATTTTTACAGCAACTTTAGACCGCTCACATCCTATCGCATTTGGTTATGACAACAACAGGATCAGTTTGTTTAGAGACACTACCCTGTTTATCGAAGCCGATGAAACCAGTTACAAAAACCCGGTTCAGTATACCGATGAGCCCCTTGCTGCAGGATACATCAGCAGTATCAATTATGAGGCGATCAAAGGAACACGCCCTTTTGTACATCAAGGTGCAGGAAGAGGAAACGTATTGATCTTTACAGACAATACCAATTTTAGAGCTTTCTGGTACGGGACTTCAAAACTCTTTATAAACGGAATCTTCTTTAGTGAGCAGATGTAACAACTGCTCTTATAGAGCGTAAACTACCTCTGGGCAAGTCTACGAAGCATTGCTTGGTAACGAATTTTCAATTTCGAGGCAAGCCTCGAAGTATTAAACCCTTTGGCGGCGCCAATAAAAAATCCCCTCAAGCTGGCTTGAGGGGATTTTTTATTTGTACTGTCAAGGATTATAAGAGTCAAAGACTTCTCATAAGTCGGTTTACACTAGCTGTATTAATCGCGTTGTTCTTGTCTGAAATCAGGAAAACCATTCTCATCCCATTTCACGATACGCGCACGGGTATGTCTGTTGAAATCGTATAAGGAGTTCCCACGGATCTTCTCGTAAACACGGGCGTGATAGATCATCACATCGGTTTCACCGTCTTCTGCTTTGGTAAACGAGTTGTGCCCGGGACCAAAACGTCTGGCTTCAGCATTCGTTGCAAAGACAGGAGTTTCTGATTTGTTCCAGGAAGCTTCGTCCATCAGGTCGGCGTTCTCATCTGCCCATAATAAACCTACGGCATAGTTTTTATCGGTAGCACTCGCAGAATAGGTAACAAAGATCTTTCCATTGCGTTTCAGTACTGCCGGACCCTCATTTACTTTATAGCCTATACGCTCCCAGTCAAATTCAGGATCGGTGATCACGATCTCCGGCCCGGTCAAGGTCGTAGGGTTTTCCATTTCAGACATCACCAATGAAGTATTCTCGCCTTCACGCACATTCTGTGCCCAGATCAGATAACGTTTCCCTTGGTGTTCAAAAGTAGTGGCATCAAGTGAAAATGAGTCGCGCTCGGTAGCGATCTGCCCCTCTTCTACCCATTCGCCTTGGGTAGGATCTGCAGCATCGGTAGAAAGCACAAACATTCTAATATTCCATACGTTCTCTGCTTCACCGGCAGCAAAGTACACATACCATTTCCCATCGATCTTATGAAGCTCAGGAGCCCAGATATGATGTCCCATTTTACCGGTTTCATGTTTCGTCCAGATCACTTGCGGCTCGGCAGTACCTAGACCGTTAATGCTGTCGGACTTTCTGATCTCAATACGGTCATATTCCGGTGCTGTGGCAATAAAATAATAGGTCCCGTCAGTATCTTTATACACCCAGGGATCGGCCCGCTGACCAACGATGGGGTTGTTATAAGGCATTTCTGCACAGGCTTCTGCCTCGGTTTGTGAAGTCTCGCTTGCAACAGACTCCTGAGTTTGTTTACAGGAAACCGCGACAAGCGCAAGTACTCCTAAACTTAGCGTATAAATAGATCTCATAGATTGAAAAATTAAAAGTGTCTAATTCACATTTAACTTACAAGTATACGAAATCCTTTTCTTAAAAAGTAGACAGGCTTTTTGAGTCTTATTCCGATTGAAGCATGCGCACATCAGCGACGGTTCTAAAACCGCTATGATCTGTTGCAGAATCAGGCGCCTGCCCCATTCGAGCAGAAATACGATAACTGGCACAATACGAGTCGTCACATAAAAACGATCCTCCTTTGATCACTTTCTCGGCCTGATAGGGATTTTCAGGATTATAACTCGCTGCAGGCCCTTGCGGATTTACAGTCGTACTCCCTGCAAGTTCCTCATAATAACGCGTAGAAAACCAGTCTTGGGTAAGTTCCCATACATTACCCGTTAAATCATAGATCCCAATGGAGTTGGGATCAAATGAAGCCACGGGAGCCACATAGGCAAAGCCGTCTTCGTTGGTGTTTTTAGTAGGAAAGGTCCCTTGCCATGTATTGGCTTTGGTAGGTAGCGCACTATCATCATCTCCCCAGGTGTAGATCCCTCCGGGCATTTGCCCGTGCGCGGCAGCCTCCCATTCAGTTTCAGTGGGGAGGCGACGCTTGGCCCATTTGCAATAGGCTAAGGCATCTTCATAACTGATGTGTACAACAGGGTAATCATCTTTCCCTTCAATACTACTTCCCGGTCCTTGTGGATGTTTCCAGTTGGCCCCTATTTTCCACTCCCACCATTGCGTGTAATCATTCAGGTCGCGTACGCCTTGCACACTGCGGTCAAAGATCAGTGATCCGGGTTGCAATACACTATCGGCGGGTTTTGGTGTTCCGGGAGGTACGTTCTTTTTCAGTTCTTCCCAGTCTACCGGGCGCTCGGCAAGCGTTACATACCCGGTAGCCTCAACAAAAGCTTTAAACTGCGCATTGGTCACTTCGGTGATATCTATAAAAAAACCATCTACTGCTACCGGATGTGCCGGCTTTTCCCGCGGCAATGCAAAGGAGTCTCCGGGACGTGCACCTTGTGTAAATTCGATTCCCGAAACCCATACCATTCCCTCAGGGGTCGCTATACTATCGGGCTGCGCTACCAAAAGTTGATGCGCCTCTTGCTGAACTTCTTTTGAGGTAGTCGATGTTTTTATCTTATCGCTTGCCCGTTCTTTACAGGAAAGTACGAGAACTGTTGTGGCCAGCACCATACAAGCGCTTGTTTTGATGTCTTTCATAGGCACCAAAAATACAAGTTTTTAAAGATTCTGATTCCTCATTTGCATCGGTAAAGGTTTCATTATTGTTTTAAAACAAAGGTATTTTGCCCTTTTTGGCGGTCTATAGAAAATAAAGTACTGATGAGTCCTAAGTGAGAGAACCCCTGCGGGAAGTTCCCCAATTGGGCGCCAGACGGACTCAACTCTTCTGCAAATAAGTTGAGATGGTTGCTGTAACTCATCAACTTCTGAAAATAACGCTCTGCTTTTTCGACTTCGCCTCCCCGGGATAAACATTCAATATACCAGAACGAACCGATGGTAAATGATCCTTCAACAGCTTCGTTTTTATTCGGAATGCTGTCATGCAGGTTTCGATACACCAGTACATCGTCCACAATGAGTTGGTCTTCGATAACTTTCATCGTTTTGACCCAGCGTTTGTCATACGGACTGATAAACTTCATCAGCGGCATCATCAGTAAAGAAGAATCTACGGTTTTGGCACCTTTGAAGTGTACATAGCTTTGCAGTTCCTCATCCCAGAAATTATCATAAATATCCTGAAAGATCAGGTTTCTATTTTTGATCCATTGGCTTACATCTGTTGGTAAGGATCGCTTACGAACGAGTCGTATCGCCCTATCTAAAGCTACCCAACACATCAATCGTGAAAAGAGATAGTGTCGCTTGACTTCACGTACCTCCCAAATCCCGTGATCGGGGTTTTCCCAGTTCTTACATACAAAATCGATCAGTTTCTCTACATTTCTCCAAAAAGAATACATCACATTCTGTCCGTATTTATCAAAGAGATAGATGGTATCCATCAATTCGCCAAATACATCCAGCTGCAACTGTCCCGTTGCGGCATTTCCTATACGTACGGGTTGTGATTGTTTATAGCCTTCAAGATCCAGCTCCTCCTCTTCCAGATCGCGACTGCCGTCAATACGATACATAATCTGCAACTCCACATCTCCATTGATATCGGCATCGATAAGATCATAGATCCACTTCATAAAATGCGAGGCCTCTTCTATAAAACCTAAGCGCATAAAAGCATACATGGTAAAAGCGGCGTCCCGTACCCAGGCGTACCGGTAATCCCAATTCTTATCTCCGCCTATTTTCTCGGGCAAAGCGTAGGTAGGCGCGGCTACTGTAGAACCATATATGGCACTGGTCATCAGTTTTAAGGTGATCGCAGAGCGTTTCATATGCTCGGCAAAATCACCGGTATACTTGCAGGTTTTGATCCATTGATGCCAGAAGTGAATGGTATCCTGTAGTTTGGTGTTCAGTTCTTCACACTGCTCGGCAATAGGAGCTTCAGGCTGTTCCTCTTTTGCCGCTTCAATGATAAAAAAGGCGTCTTCTCCTTCTTCCAGACTAAACTGCTCTACCAGCGCTTCCTGTTCAACAATAGCCATGCTACTGCGCACTTTGAGACCTTCAGGATGCGCTTCATTCTTAAAGATCACGGTATGCGCGTCTACGTAATCGATTTGCGTGTCTACTTTTCCGTAATCAATCAAAACTTTCAGGAACAGATCAAAGGAAAGACTTCCGCGTATCAAGCTGATCTTACGCACCAGCTGATTGCGCTCCGGTTTTCCGTCGGACTTCATCGGCATAAAATCGGTAAACTCTACATTGTATGCTTCTGATAAAAACCGTGTGGTGAGTACAGCCGTATCTAAAATATATTCCTGAAAACACTTATCATAAGGCGCTTGCGGACGCGTATGAAAGCTTCCGCCTTTATGCTGGTCGAGAAGCGCTGCAAAAACCGAATGGGAATCATACTCCGGGAAACTCATAAAATCAATACTGCCCTCCCGCTGTATCAACGCACAGGTCTGACAATTTCCTATTACACCATAACTTTCTATACCGGGATAACCGCTTGCTTCTTTCATTGAATTTTTAATACGTTTTAATTAGTTGGATGTGTTCTCGATCTGAAAAATTACTGATAAACACAGGGCTTTTTATTAAAATAAAGGTAAAACTTGAGTCTTAGTTTGCTTTGAAGCTTTTTTGGCTGTAAAACAGTTCTTTTTGAACCGACTTTAATACAACTTTAGCAGGCTGCATCGGGGTTTAGCGTTTCCTAAAAGCACAAAAAAGGCTACATTTGATATTCACTCCATTTCTTATGACACACGAATTCCGCACCCTGATCACAACCGCTTTTACCTATTACCAACAGCAACAGGCTTGTGTTATGGCGAGTGTGGTGGCCTTAGACGGCTCTTCCTACCGCAAACCGGGCGTACGTATGTTGATCGCAGCAAACGGAACAATGACCGGAGCGGTAAGCGGCGGCTGTGTAGAAAAGGAAGTGCTCTTTCAGGCGCAGGAGGTCTTCGAAACCGGAAAACCCAAAATGATGACCTACGACGGCAGATACCGTCTGGGCTGTGAAGGTATTCTCTATATCCTGATCGAACCTTTGGTGGTTACCGAAACGCTGTACAACCAACTCAACACTGCTTTTGAGCAACGTACCCCAATACAAATTTGCGCGTATTACAGCCGCGATATTGAAGCAACCCATCACTACTTAGGTTCTCAGGTGCAGCTTGAAGCGGGAACTTCTTTATTTTTGAATGGTGAAGAAACGCGAACCACTCCTGCTGAAAGTACTTTAGAATTTAAGCAACAGCTACCTCCTATTTTTCAGTTATTCTTGTTTGGTGCGGAACATGATGCCGTGCAATTGGGTATTCAGGCTTCGCAACTGGGTTGGGACGTGACGGTGATCGCTTCTCCCAAAGACCCGAAGACCGAAGCCAATTTCCCCGGGGTAAAGAGCGTACTGCACTTGTTACCGGAAGAAGCTCACCAACTCGTCATCGACGAAGAATCGGCGGTGGTGTTGATGAATCACAATTATGCGACCGACCTTAACTTTCTGGTGAACATCTATGATAAACATCCGCAATATATTGGGATTTTGGGCAGTTCTAAACGCAGGGAGAAGTTGTTTAACGAACTCATAGACTACAAACCCGATCTGGATGCTGAAGTGCTTGACCGTATTTACGGACCGGCAGGAATTGATATCGGAGCCATCACTCCGCAGGAAATTGCACTTGCTGTACTTGCTGAAATACTGGCGGTTACCCGCAAACGCGATGTTCCTTCCTTGCGTGACAAGCTCGGAAGTATTCACAAAGAAGCCTGATCTAAGACCTTCACGCGTAAACTATCTAAACCAAACCTCAGTGTATTATCGCCTTGGGTGCAACCTTAAACTACTTTAGTGTAAGCCTGAAAGACTTGTGCTAAGAATTCATTTTGCACAAGCCTGATTTCAGTGTATTAACGCCCTGGACACAGTCCACAAAAAAACGTCCTGTGGTTGTATCAACCACAGGACGCTGAATTTATAGTGCACAAGCTGTTACGCCGCGCTTTCTTCTTTTAGAATCATTTTCTCCGGAGTGAGCGGCAACTCACGCATACGCTTACCGGTCGCATTAAAGACTGCATTGGCAATAGAAGCCGCAACACTGGTGATACCAAGTTCGCCAATTCCTTTAATGCCCATTTTATTGGCGATCTTATCCTCTTCAGGAAGGTAGATCACATCAATATTGGCCATATCGAGATTTACAGGAACGTGGTAGTCTGCAAACGAACGGGTAATAAAGTTTCCGTAGTTGGGTTCTACTTCAGTACGCTCTGCGATCGCCATCCCGGCTCCCATCGCACAACCGCCTATGATCTGACCAAAAGCCGTTTTGGGGTTCAGGATCTTTCCGCAGCTGGCCACATTAAGCATACGCTTGATGCGAAATACACCCGTATCTTTATCTACCCAAACCTCGGTAAAGTTGGCACCGAACGAAAACACGCTGTGCGCTTTGTATTCTTCATCAGGTTCAGCCGTTCCTTCCGCTTCCAGCGTATTCAAGTTACTCGCTTGCATCAGCGCAGCCGTCGAAGTCGCATCTGTAGCACCTACTTTGGCTTTTAAGTCCTTCATCGCCTGTTCGCAGGCAGCACGGGCTCCGTTAGCAAAAGAGGCTGCACCCCAGGATCCTCCGGAACCGGGTGTAACCGGATATTCAGAATCGCCTAGTTCTACATCTACCTGCGCTACAGGAATATCTAAATATTCTGAAACCGTCTGAGCAAGAATCGTATAACTTCCTGTACCAATATCGGTCGCATCCATTTGCAGGGTGGCATACACCTCATTGTCATTCAATTCTAAAATCACTTTAGCCGAAGTCTTCATAAACGGAGCGCGACGCGAGGCACCACTTACCCCATAGCCTACCAGCCAATTGCCTTCAGACATTGTTCCGGGAGTTCTGGGACGGTTCTCCCAACCAAATTCCTTAGCGCCTAAGCGCAAACATTCATTCAGTAAACGGGAAGAAAAAGGTTTGTCGTTACTCGGGTCTACCTGCGTATCGTTCTTGATTCTAAATTCCACAGGATCCATATCCAGTTTATACGCCATCTCATCCATCGCCGACTCTAAAGCAAAGCTACCGGTCGCTTCCCCGGGAGCACGCATCGCAAATGGCGTTTGTAAATTCATCGGCATCAAGCGGTGGGTTACGCTGTTGTTTGGTGTTTTGTAAAGCATTTTACTTACCGTACCACAAGATTCCTGATACTGCTCATAGGTTGAGGTATGCGATAAGGTATCATGAGATAAAGCAGTAAGCGTACCGTCTTTTTTTGCTCCTATTTGTAGACGCTGCTCATTACGCTGACGCAAATTGGTATTGGTAAACATTTGCGTACGCGTTACGGTGAACTGTACGGGACGCCCAACAGCTTTAGAAGCCATCAGGGCAAGAATCACGTGCTGTTTTGCTGCAAGCTTAGAACCAAAGCCACCCCCTACATAAGGGGACATCACACGTACGTTCTTTTTATCGATCTTAAAGGTGTCTGCAATAGTCTTTGCCGCGTTGTCTATCATTTGTTGACTCGCATAGGCTTGTACGTTACCGTTATTCCACGAACCGATAAGCGCGTGCAATTCCATTGGGTGATGGTGCTCTATAGGTGTAACGTAGGTCTCATCAAGGGTAACGTCTGCTTCTTCAAGCCCCGTAGCGACATCTCCCCGGGAGTAGTCTGACTGCTCCGTGGGTTTATAGGCTTTAGGTTTTGATGCTTGAAAATCAATATCCGGTGTGGCTTCTTCGTAAGTATACTTTACGAGTCGGGCTGCATATTGCGCCTGCTCAAAAGTTTCAGCAACCACCATTCCTACATACTCTCCATAATAATGCACTTCGTTACTCTGCAGTACCGGTTGAATACTGGTGGTAGATAAGGGATGTAAGTCTTTCTCGTACTGCGCGAGTTTTTCAGCATTCTTAAAGGTGATCACGGCCAGTACGCCTTTTTGGGCTTCAGCTTCTGAAGTATCTACAGCAGTAATGCGTCCTTTGGCGATCGTACTGTTAATGCCTTGCGCATAGACCAGATTCTTGACGTTGAACTCGGAGGCATATTTTGCCATTCCGGTCACTTTAAGTTTTCCTTCCACTCGATCGATCGGGTTTCCGGTTCCTTTTGATGTATATGAATTCATAATGTTGTGTATTGATTAGGCCTTTTTAGCGTAGGCTTGCTCCAAAGCACGCACGATGGCTTTGGTTCCCATAGGTGCTTTGTATTCATTGTGGGCGAGCGTTTGAGCATCTTCTAATGCCAGACGTGCTGCTTCCTCAAAGTGTGCTGTACTTGGTTTTTTACCGATCAGGTAGGCTTCTGCATCGGTAAGCTTCCACGGTTTGTGGGCTACACCTCCCATCGCCAGACCGGCATCGGTGATGATTCCTCCTCGTATTTTCAGCCCTGCTGCCACCGATATCAAGGCAAAGGCATAACTACTACGTTCACGTATTTTCAAATAATGGTAATGCTCGGTAAACTGCGGTTTAGGCAGATCGATCGCCGTGATCAACTCCCCTGGCTCCAAGGTATTGTCCTTTTCCGGAGACGAACCCGGCAGGCGGTGAAAGTCGGTAAAATCAATAGTGCGTTCGCTTCCGTCAGGGGCTTGTACGCTTACGGTAGCCTCGAGTGCTGCCAGCGCCACACACATATCAGAAGGATGGGTTGCCACACAGCTTTTACTCCATCCAAAAATGGCGTGTTTGGCATTAGCACCTTCCAAGGCGCCACAACCGCTTCCTGGTTCGCGCTTGTTGCATGGCATCGAAGTTTCAAAAAAATACGGGCAACGGGTGCGCTGCAACAGGTTTCCACCGTTAGTCGCCATATTGCGTATTTGTGCCGTGGCTGCAGAAAGCATCGCCATAGACAGTAGCGGATAATTTTTACGGATCTCCGGAGCATTCGCCGTCGCCGAATTGCTCTTTGCGGCACCCAGCGTATATCCACCGGCGGCATTGGCGGTGATGCGATCATTGTCCAGATCGGCCACCTCAATAAGGTGTTCCGGGCGTTCTACATCTTCCTTCATCAGATCAACAAGGTTGGTTCCCCCGCCCAGGTATTTGGCTTCTTCCCGTTCTTGTATCGCCGTCAGGGCTTCTTGCCGTGTTTTGGCTGCTATATAGTTAAATGGTCTCATGGTTAGTTTTATTGGTTATCGCCTGCTGCTTTAAGTTCGTCTACACTCGCGAAGCGCCATTTGGGTTGTTCTTCAACACCCGATTGTACTTCTTTTACGGCCTGTACAATGTTGTTGTATGCGCCACAGCGGCAAATATTACCCGACATACGCTCTCTGATCTCTTCTTCAGATAGGTCAAGGTTTTGAGCGATCTGTGTAAAATCTTCAGTCACGTAACTGGCTTCGCCGTTCTTAGCCTCGTCTAATAAAGCTACAGACGAACACAATTGTCCCGGGGTGCAATACCCGCATTGAAAACCATCGTGTTTTAAAAAGGCTTCCTGCATCGGGTGCAAGCCTGCGCCATCGGCTAGGCCTTCAACGGTGGTAATCTTTTTGTCTTTACAGGTAGCGGCAAGGGTCAGGCAAGAAAGTTTTCGTTTCCCATCAATGATCACAGTGCAGGCACCACACTGCCCGTGATCGCATCCTTTTTTCGTTCCGGTGAGGTGTAGGTGTTCGCGCAGGGCGTCAAGCAACGAAGTACGTGAATCTAATGTTAAAGGATTAACATTTCCGTTGACGTGAAGCTTGACTTCCACTTCGTTTAAAAGCGCATCCAGATCGTCTTTTAAGGTGTCTGGAGTCGTTTGTGCTAAGAGTCCGGAAGAGAAATACGGCGATGCCATAACACTCATACTGGCCGCTGAGATCTGCCCCAAGAACTTACGACGCGAGTCGCCAAAGATCCCCAGACGGTCCAGCACTTTCGCTTCATCCTCAGTGAGTTGCTGTTCCTGAAGCGGTTGCTGATGCTTACTTGTTTTCATGATGTAGTATTGAAGTTTTTTGTTTGTGCTTACCGCTGCGCCTGCCAATTTGTGTGTTAAAACCCGGCAATTCGAAATACAGCATAACACCTGTGCTGTCAAGTTACCCATTCTCAAACCACGGGAAGCCCCGTGAATCCTAAATCTCTCTTAAGAACTTCCCTAAGGATTCATAAACTTTATTCAGAGATGTGAGACTTGAGATTTGAGATGTGAGAATAAAGAATAGAGAGAAAAGACAAGGGGGACAGTCAGCAGTGGCAATTTTCAGTCTTCAGTTTACGGTTTGCTGTTTGCTGTTTGCTGTTTGTTGTTTGTTGTTGATAGATTCAAGATTTTAGACTTGAGATGTTGGACTAGGCTGTTTTACATCTAGAACGTAACGCCCTTCCTTTGAAGGAAGGGTTGGGGATGGATGTTTTTAAAAGAACACACAGCAACATCCCTCTAAATCTCCCTTCGAAGGGAGACTTGGTTACTGACTTTGAGCCCAATGTTTCCGCGCGATTGTATCGCGTGTTAGTAGCCCGCATTTGTCATTTCGAGCGCAGTCGAGAAATCGCATCCTGCTTTATCATCCTACTCTTTACCCTCATCCCCAGCCCTTCTCCTCCCGAAGCTTCGGGAGAGAAGGGAGTTTGATACCTGTTCCATTAAAAACCACAACCCACTAATTATCAAATCGTAACAAACCCCCTACTGTTTCGTCTTCCTGGTATGCGACCTATCAAAAACCATCTGTTTCGAATAGTTAAATATGCTTGTTTGGCGTACGTCGGTTATCTGGTGATTGCGGTAAGCCTTGGCTTTTTTGGAGTGATCCACGTGATTCCGTTGGCTCCCGGATGGAAACTCAAAACGCCCCAATACAGCAAAGAAGCCTACACCCTACGTACAGAACCGCCGCTTGTTTTTTATCAAAACGACAGTATCCATGTCGTTAGCATTGCAAACGAACAAAACACCTTTATTAAAAAGCAACAAAGCTACCCCAGGAACGACAGCCTGGTCCTCACAGTAAACACTCCCGAAAATTCGTTTAAGGTACGTCTAAAAGATTCTTTTGCTCCCGAACAAAACACCTACGCCCTACCCGAGCGCTTGCTTTGCCTCTCTGACATTGAGGGAAATTTTGAAGGTCTTGTACGCTTTTTAAAAGATACAGGTGTCGTAGACCAAGACCTGGCCTGGCAGTTTGGAATAGGGCATTTGGTTTTGCTGGGTGATTTTTTTGACCGCGGAGCACAGGTGAATGAATGCCTGTGGCTCATCTACAAACTGGAACAGGAAGCAGCACGCGCAGGCGGCAAGCTGCATTTTATCTTAGGCAATCACGAAACCATGAACCTGATGGGCGCTTACGATAGCCGAATGTATAAATACGTGCACGGCAGTTATTTTAAAAAAGCCGACTTTCTAGAGATCGACTACTCCCAATGGTATACCCCAGATACCGCACTCGGCCGTTGGTTGCGCAGCAAGAACAGCATGGTAAAGATCGGGGACTACCTCTTTGTACACGGTGGGGTGAGTCCGCAGCTGGTTGCTGCAGGGCTTCGTCTGGAACAGATCAATTCTGGTATACGCGAAGGGCTTGATAAAACCCCGAACGACCAGACAAAACAAGAACGATTGCTCTTACGCACAGAAGGCCCTTTATGGTATCGCGGACTGGCCAGCGAATCCCTCACCGCAGAAGAAGTCAGTCGTATTTTGGATGCTTTTGAAAGCACGAAGATCATTATAGGCCATAGCGTTTTTGATCAGGTACAAACCTTATACACCGATCAGATCATCGGCATAGACCTTAAGCATGCTGAAAACCAACACGTGTACGGACTCCTTTACAACGCCTCCGGGTTCTACGCCATCAATGACCAAAACACCACCCGCTTTTTAATGAAAGCCTATTGAACCGGAGAAAAACAGTTGGCAGTTTGTGGTTTGTGGTTTGTGGTTTGTGGTTTGTGGTAGATAGACAGGAGAAAAAAAGAGAATAGAATAAAGAGAAAAGACGAGGGTGACAGTCGGCAGTAGCAGTCTTCAGTCTTCAGTTTGTGGTTTTCTGTTTTCTGTAATAAATATCCATACCCAATGTTTCCGCGCGATTGTATCGCGTGATAGTAGCACGTATCGTCATTTCGAGCGCAGTCGAGAAATCGCATCTGGTGCGCCCTTCATCAAAAGCCCTCATCCCCAGCCCTTCTCCTCCCGAAGCTTCGGGAGAAAAGGGAGTTTGATTCCTACTCCTATTAAAGCTTAGAACACTTATACCCGAAGGGTTTAGTTCCCTTTTGGTCAGTATAGTAAGGGCATCCCGTTAAGAATTTCTGAAGCCTTGGAAGAAATTTAGGGATGCACTTGCGGTTTTTGCGATAGCAAAAAATACCTATCCAAAAGGCGTCGTTTCTTTTGGTTCGTTTTCTTTAGACGAGTAAAGAAAATGAACAGAACATGAATTGAAAGAATAAACTTCTATTCAACTTTACTTTCTTTTTTGCATCGCCCAAAAAAGAAACAAAAAAGTCTAGGCTTATTTTTACATCCTTGAAAACTACGCAAACCCTTTATCCTGCGGATAGCAAACCGCTGCGCTAGGCTATCCTCCACTGCCCAACGCTGCAGGCTTTGCTTGTTTTACTACAGATGTAAAAAGTAGGCCGGTTTTAATTCAGTAAGCAGTAACAATTTGCAGTTTGCAGTCTTCAATTTGCGATGGATAGACGGGAGATAAAAGAGAATAGAATAAAGAGTAAAGACAAATTACTCATACCCGAAGGGTTACACGAATCCAAAATCCCCTTGGTTCAGAATAGCTGTAGGAAGCTCCGAAGGACAGGAGCGATAGCGACGCGGAGCTGACAAAGCGGTTTTTGCCTGATAAGGCAAAAAATTCCTAAGCAAGGGGCTCTTTTCTTTTGGTTCGTTTTCTTTGGAGAAGCA
>Ga0114910_1000507_pt1 | contig 19410 bp, 10 predicted proteins | sample MalvireepMed_908_FD_83500 | JGI IMG/M metagenome (GOLD analysis project Ga0114910, IMG submission 83500) | Marine viral communities from the Global Malaspina Expedition - Malaspina viral metaG DeepMed_908 | ecosystem: Environmental > Aquatic > Marine > Oceanic | place: Mediterranean Sea...
GGGGGTGGCACTGGTGGCCGGGCCGCTGGGCTGTTTTGTGGTCTGGCGCCGGCTGGCCTATTTTGGCGACACCCTGGCCCACTCCGCCCTGCTGGGCATTGCCCTGAGCTTTCTGATCAGCGTGCCTTTGAATCTGGGTGTGGTGATTACCTGTGTGCTCATTGCGCTGGCCCTGGTGCTGCTGTCCCGGACCCGCACCCTGGCTACCGATACCCTGCTCGGCATCCTGGCGCACAGCGCGCTGGCCATTGGCCTGGTAACACTGAGCTTCATGCCGGATGTCAGGGTGGACCTGACCGGCCTGCTGTTTGGCGATCTGCTGGCCATGACCCGACAGGATCTGGTCTGGATCTACGGTGGCGCCGCCTTTGTCCTGTCTATGCTGGCGCTGCTCTGGCGCGGCCTGCTGATGAGCACCATTCATGAGGAACTGGCACGGGTAGAAGGGATTCCGGTGGAACGCCTGCGGCTGGCGTTGATGCTGATGTTCTCGCTGGTGATTGCGGTGGCCATGAAGATTGTCGGCGTCCTGCTGATTACCGCCCTACTGATTATTCCGGCCGCAACCGCACGCCGACTGGCCCACAATCCCGAACACATGACCGCCCTGGCAGTGGTCTTCGGGGTGGTGGCGGTGTCCGGCGGACTGACCCTGTCCTGGTACCTGGACACGCCGGCCGGACCATCGGTGGTGGTCACTGCATTTCTGGTGTTCCTGATGGTGTATGCAGGTGCCCGCCAGAGCCGGCACTGACCGTCCGCGCCACCAGTCAGCACAGGGCGGCCCCGAATTGCCGGGCCGGTATTGCTGGTCTAAAGTTAGGCGGTATCCGAGCAGCAAAGGCCTCGCGGGAGCACAACAGCATGGACAGCGACCTTCGTAACACACCCGGCACCCGATTCCGGCTCTGGCCGGGTCTCTGGATGCCCGGGGTTATCCTGGGTATCGGCATACTGGTGTCAGTGGCACTGGCCAACACCCTGGCGCGAACTATCGCTGACCTTGGTCTTGAGGCCTACCATGCCAGGCATCAGGCTCTGGTTGCGACTATCGCAGCCCGACTACAACAAACGCCGGGGCACCATCTGCCCGCATCGCTGACCTCAGCTTTGGCGACAGATCTGCCCGAGGGCCTGCAGCTTCGAATCGATACTCTCGCCAGACACACCAAACAGGCTGTGCTGGAGCTCGGCATCGTAGATGAGCCCCGGGATTCCGAGGCCCTGCGTACCGAGCTGACACTGCCCGGCAGGCACTGGATGGTCACCACCACTCCCAGCGCAGGGTGGATAGACCGGGCCTCGAACCAGGCGCGCTGGCAGATTCTTACTGCAGGTGCCGGTATCTCGGTACTCGCAGCCTTACTGATGCTGGTCGCCTGCCGTCGCCTGGCCATCAGCAATGCCAGAAACCGGCAGCTACAGGCACAACTTGATCGCGACAAGCAACAGATCACCAATCTGCAGGTGGAGAAGTCTGTGCTCAGGCATGCACTGAACGACAGCGAAGCAAGAAGCCGGGATCTGGTCCGGCTGGGCGGAGCGATGATCGCCGAACTGGACGACCAGGGTCGCATCGGTTCTGTATCCGCCCAGATGGCCGACATGCTCGGTCGCGCGCCCTCAGACCTGACCGATCAGCTGTTTGAACAACTGGTATCCGAACAAGACCGCAGCCGGTTTCGGGAGAGCCTGGACAGCGCCCGCGGCGAGGAAAACCTGACCCGAACCGATCTGGCACTGATCGGAGCCGACGACTCCCCGCCAGTGCGGGTATGCCTGCGCCTGAAAACCATCAAGGATCCGGTCCACGGCGTTACCGGCTTTCGACTAAGTACAACAAATTAGACTATGCCTATTGGGTAGAGTTTGTAATCCCGCGACTCCTATCAATACGGGAACTCATCGAAACCAAAAAGAAATTCGGCTTCACTCGGCGTAAGCAGCTTATTGTTCAGGATGAATCGCGGTTCGGCTAGCTCTGAGATGTCAAATAGAAGCATTAGCTCTTTACGCTTCCGGAAGATTTCTCGATCATCCATATCTGTACACGAAGCCACTTCCGAACAGAATAGACTCCCATCCAAAGACTCGCGCTCTGGAAAAAGGTGCCACTCATACTGGGGCAACGACTGCAGATGGAGGAGAAATGACTCCCAGCCCTGAAAGCTTGAAGGCAAAAAAACACCAACTCGCCCAAGCTGATTTGAGGCTTGGCTTATTCGAAATTTTTTATAACGCTCCCAGTCGATACTGATTGAACCTTTATGCTTCTGAACGCTACTAACGTATTGATTAAGTTGATTGAGACCAACTCGGCGGCCACCGAAATAATATGCGGGTACAGACTTGGGATCATATATGTTGACTAGTTCATTATTCGTTCTTACCCTTTCTATATCAGGACTATAAATACAATCCGGAATTTCATGGGCAATTACAGAAGAAATAACTGCTTGGCTCGTGGGCCGCTCACATTGGAGAATTTTTTCGACCCTTTTTTCGCTCGCCGAGCCGAGAATTGGCGACCAGAACAAAAACACATTGTACTTCTCTAGCCGATCTCTTTGCTCAAGTGTCCGAATGCAATACGGGCAGAATGGATCAAGCATCATCACTATTGATGGTTTGTACGGGTTCCAGTCTTCTAACAAAAAGACGCTATATTTTTGATTATCCGGTACCGGCAATATCTTCGCCCCCGCCATAACCTGCATTGAGCCAACCAAGATCAGGGCGAAGTACACTACTTTACGTAGACGCATTATTACCATCTTCCCTTCAACCTAATCCTGTTTTTCATTATTAAGTTTTGAATTCTTGACCATCCACAAGACCGTCTCTCTGTACGCATCCATATCCGGTCCCTTAAGCTCTGCTCGCAAGCTCTCCCTGGCTTCACGGTCATTAAGATTCTGATTAAGATCTTGTATTCGGCTATTGAACACTGACTCAATCGAAACCAAGGCCTCATCAACCAACGGGGGGTTCAGTGAGGTATCTCTTTTCAGAGCCTTACCATCGGTGGCTCTACTTGAGCGAAAGTCAGGCAGATCTACATTTCTAACGACTCTCGAACCAACAGGCTCTGAAAATTCTTGGAAACTAGACTCGTCGTTATCTAAATCGAGGGGACTGGCGTTATTCCCCCCATCATTCTGACTGTGATTGGAAAGTGTAATAGTGGTCAAGCCAAACGCTGCCACTACGCAAACAAACGAAATAATGATGCTTTTTCTCATACATTCCAGTCCTCTATTACTCCGTGTGGAAGTCGTAGTAATAGTTGTATCGACTATTACCCACCGGGTCCTTCACGTTTGTGATCCGGACATTCACCTGGGTATCACCTGGCAGCGGCGTGTCCGGTGTGAACACCGCCTCGGCGCCACTGACCGACCAGCTGCCCGACACTCGGCCAGCGCTGGTATTGATTTCGATACCACTGCGTACCGAGCGGGCATCCACCACCTCGTCGAAACTCACAGTAATGTCGGTCTCCACCGGCGCGTCCGTGGAACGGTGTGCCGGAACCATTCCTGTCACCCTCGGCCCGGTCGTGTCCGTGCTTGTCCCCGTGGTAAAGCTCAGGCTGTACGACGGCAACTCCTGCAGGCTCAGGTCACATGCCCCATCCACTGTCAGCGTATAGCTCGTCTGCGCCGTCAGTGCTTCCGACGGACGGAACACCAGGGTACGGCGATCGCTGGACAAGTCCACGCTGCCATTCACGTCGACACTGCCATCGCTCAGACGAACGGTCTCGGTGTTCACACACAGGCTGTTCAGCGGCTCATTCACCGTAACGCTCACCGGCGCATTCAACGCCACCGACACACTGTCTTCAGTCAGGTTGTGGCTGACCACCGACGGTGCCGCCTCGTCCGCGCTGCCCGAGGTCGTGAACCGGATCCGCTCGTAATAACCCACCCGGTTGCCGGACAAATCGTACAGATAGCTGCCATAGCTCAGGCGTGCCTCGTACGAATGACCCGCCTTCAGCGGCCCAACCGGTGTCATACTCAGGCGACGGCCAGTCTCATCCAGGCTCAGGTCCACCGCCACGCGGCGGTTCTCTGTCCGGTTCTCCAGGTACACCCGGCCACCGTCCAGCAGCACCGGATCAATGCGCTCGCTCAGGCGATATTCAATCACCGCGTTCAGTGGCACCGAGCCCGCATCGTACACGGGACTGTAGGTCTCTACGCTGCCGTTTGCGGTATCCGACGCTGACCCTGTTGTGAAATTGATGAACACGGGCTCGGGAATCAGATTGCCGCTCAGATCCTCAACTTCCGTGATTTCCAGACGATAGGCGGCTTGTGGATCCAGAACCGCCTTTGGCTTGAGCGTGACCACTCGTTGATCGCCGCTGGTCGATCGATCTACGGGAATACGCTCGCCATTGGCAGTCAGCCCAATCTGTAGCGACGAACGGCTACTCACGGGCTCGTTGAAACGAACCCTGATGACACCATTCAATGGAACGCCAGACTGCCCATCAGCAATCGTCGTTGATACGATTTCTGGCGCCTGACCATCGGCCTCGAAACTGGTCGTAAAGTCGAAATAACGGTTGCCAAGACGATTATCAAACAGGTCCCGGATGGCATTGGTCAGCACAATACGATGATTGCGGCCAACAAGGAACGCCGCGTTGGGTGTAAACACCAGGGTACGGTCATCCTCAAGAACCTCCACCACACCCGGAATTCGCTGGTTCGTGGACTGATCCACCACATAGAACGAATCGGCGTTAACGGTTTCCGGGTTTATCCGTTCATTGATGACGGCACTCAGCCGAATGTTCACCGGCGCATTCGAGGTTCGGTGGGGAGGGCTGATTTCCTGAACCTGGGGGCTCTCCCTATCAACCGTATTGCCGGTTTCAAAATTTATCTCAACCGGAGAAGCGATCGGGTTGCCCGCAACATCCCGAACGGAATCAATCTGCAAAGTGTAGGGCGTAAAGTCTTTGAGCAACGCATCAGGCTGGAAGACAATTTCAGTGCCTTCAGACAGCAGTTGCACGGAACCAGAGGTTTCGCGGACACCATCTTCAAGAAGCCGGATGTTTGCCCTGGCAACGCTCTTAAAGGAAAGGGGCTCGGAGAAGCGGACAATAACCGGCGCATTTTCAGCCACTCCAGATTCGCCGACCAGAGGCTCACTACCAGTCAAAGTCGGAGCTTCGGTGTCGGGGTTATTTGGATCAGTACCATCCAGAACCTCCTGGCCATCACTGATCCCGTCACCGTCAGAATCCGAATGGTTGGGATCGGTCCCACGGGCGATTTCCTCACCGTCATTCAGGAAATCGCCGTCGGTGTCAGACTGATTGGGATCCGTATTCCAGCGAATCCGTTCTTCTGTGTCACCGAGGCCATCTTTGTCTGAATCCGGCTCCACTTCAATTCTATGGTTGGATGGCTCAGACACGTTGCCACCCAGATCCATCGCAACTGCCGATACGACCAGGGATCTGGCACCAAAGGGGACTGTGTAGGGAAGTTTGTACGGATAGGTAGTGTCGACACCGACTGCCTCGCCATCAACAACAAATTCAACTCGGCCCACCGCAATATCGTCGTCCGCGACAGCCTCGATCAACAGTCGCTCTCCTTCAACGGAAACCGATCTGTCCTGTGGGCTGATCAATTCGGCGGTGGGGGCAATGCCATTGCTGTCATTGAGCATCCGGAACTGACCAATAAACAGCTTGGTATTTCCATCGCTACCGTAGTCCCGGCCTACCACATAACTTTCCTCGGTTATGTAGGCATGAGTGTTGTCCACTGCGATGCCGGTGCCCGCATAATCTCCGAGAGGCGACAGATTGATCGTGTCCTGAAAAAATGGGGCATCAGGATCCCGGATATTCATGAACGCGGTGACATTGGGAAAAAGCTGTTCGGCGTAGAAGACAAAACCATCGGTCACCGCGACGTCTCTGGGAACGATCTCTCGGCCTCCGCCTACCTGCTCAAGTCTGGACGTTTGGTCGTCGATTCGATAGCTGCGCCAACCCGAATTGTAGGCAGCGACATGAACATAACCGTTATCGAGAGCAACGTCTTTGACCGTACCGATATTGGTGGTATGCACACGAATCGGGTTCTCTGGATCGGCAATATCGAACAGGGCCAGGGCAGAGCCGCCAACCGCCACCATCCATTTCCCCTCAACATCTACACCCTTCACTCCCGAGAGCTCGTCGGAGCGGGCAACAGAGAAAATGTTGATCGAATCAGAAATGTTGAAAATTTCGATTCCTGCGGCGCCATCTGCAACAAAGGCAAAGTCGCCCTGAATGGCCACATCCTGGGCAACATCAGAACTGGGAGCGACGAAGTACTGTATGGGCTGAGCCGGATCTGAAATATCCGCAACAACCAGTCCGTTACCGCCGTCCGCTATGTAGGCATAGTTGCCGCGAACTTTGACATCAATAGCGACCCCGGCGGTATCCAGGCCAGCAATAACGACCGGATTGGTCTTATCGCTGGTATCCACGATCTGCAGGCCAGCTCCGCCAGCCGCCACAAAGGCATACTCCCCCTGCACATCGACATTGTTGGCATAACCAGGAATGGTGACAGTAGACAGAACCTCAGGATCAAATTGCTCAACCTGCACTGGCACCCGAGCGGTCAAGCCATTGAGGGTCACGGTTATTTCCGTACTCCCAGACGCACCGGCGAAGATTTCACCGTCCTTCAAACCAAAGCTGGCAATTTCAATATCCTCAGAGCTGTAACGGGTGCCATTAGTCTGGGAAGTGAAGTCCTGCTCCGAACCATCGAGCATGTGTCCAGTCACCGCTAGCTGGGCGCTGGCTTCACCGTCAATGGAATTGTAGGTAAGGAATAACTGTTCGGGCTCAACACTGATCGAGTCGATGGCAGTCGAGAGATCTCCGGAGGCAGGGTCGGTCGGATCCCAACCCATCAAGATCTCCAGCCCGTCACTGATGCCATCACCGTCCGAGTCCGACAACAACGGATCCGTGACCACACCGCTGCCCTGTCCTCTCACTTCTTCTCCGTCGCCCAGACCATCGCCGTCTGTGTCAGCGGTATTTATATCGGTGCCAAGCCCATACTCGTCAATATTCGACAGACCATCTCCGTCGGCATCTTCGAGCGCATCCACGGGATCATTAGGGTTCAGGTCATTGTTTCGTTCGTACTCATCCGGAAGCCCATCGCCATCGGAATCGCCACTGGTTACAACAACAATTCGCCGACTGGCGAGAACCTCGTCTTTACGAGCATTGATCAGAACGACGCCATCTGCGACAGCGGTTACCCTGCCGGTGCTGTCAACCACCGCCGTATCAGGATTTGTCGATGAAAAGTTGACGCCTGGATCGTTGGAAGCAAGCGTTTCTGAAGAGCCATCGGCGTAAGTGGCTGTCAGAGTGAGCTGCGCCGACTTGCCGGCCCCTTCAATTTCGAGCGACTCAGCGGAAGAAAAGTCCAGGCTGACAGGGACAGGATCCACGGAGTCAAAACGGATATCACCTACTCGGGTCTCTCCGTTACGAACGACTGCGAAGTAATCACTCTGTCCCGAAACGGTACGCCCGTCTTCCAATATGCAAGTTGCACGGGCGCGAATACGCCCCATATTGGAGGGAACATTCGGTAACGACCATCCGCCGCCTTCGGAAACCTGAATAGTTCGGTTCAGGATATTAACAACGCAGTTTTCGTCCAAAGTAACCGGTTGTGCTAAAGCTAGAGCTGTACCCCCGAAAAAGCAGACTAATCCCAAACCTAATTTTCTGGACATTTCTAATCCCTTAGCCTAAAAAATCAAAATCCGTATATATTCACACTTAACTATCGCTTCAAAACCAATCTGCCCGACGTTTTTTTTTCGAGAAGTCTTCCAAGCTCTTCCAGCTTACTTTTGCTAAAGCTTCCATATCCATGGAAACCTAGCATAAAACGCAATCCATCTAGAGTCTTAACCTCTAGAACATAATTGATTGCTCTATTTCCCTCAGAGCCAACGACTCTAATCACAATCATTTCCCCATTGGCCGAAAAGGTCTTATATCGATTCTTTAACCAATGTCTTCCCCTTAGGACGAATGACGAGCCATCTTGCTCCAAGGTGATCCGCTTGTCTGGAATTAATAAATAGGCAATACCAAAAACCATTAGACCCAGACCAACAGTAGAAAACCAAAACCAAGGCTCAACATTTGGTTTGCCAGATAGGAGAAACATCAGAGATGCCATACCCACTCCGACCACCATGAAAATTACTGCATTTGGTAAAATTGCTCTATCGAAATGGATTTGGTCTATACTCGACTTAACAATTCTGTATACGTCGGTTGAAAACATTTACATCGACCATCTCTCAAATAGGTCATCTTGCAACTTGTTTATTATGTACTGAAAGAAAACATCGTTTCCAATCTCGTTTGAAAGAACCCTGCTGTCATCTCTAACCCAGACCGGATAGTATCTATTTCTCGATTCGTCATCTGTCAACTTGTGACTCACGAAAATTATCTCGTAGTTTCCATAAATCACGACTCCCAGCACCCTACTATTTTGAATTCTTTTATAGTAGCTTGAGTTCTGATCAAATATTTTTGCATCAGACGACAGCATTTTTTGAATTTCGGGAAAGCTCCGGCTATCCCAAAGATTGGCCAATTCGTCCACATTGCTTGCATCAGAGTATGTTTTAACCATTTTTTGGATAAAACTTTCGTAGGCACTAAGCTGTGATTTTTCCCTTATCCAACCAGAAAACTCCTCAACGACGGGAAACCTGACAATAGGCAACGCCCTAGAGCTTGCCTCTCCTAGTGGCTTCATCTCAATTTCTATCATTCTCTGCTTTGGGTCGGCGTTAGTTATTCCTGAAAATAAAATAAATACGGCTGCAATTAATACGAATTTCATATTATCTCCTTGAAACACTCTAATCATTTAGGCAAAGACGGGTGTTTTGAAAAGTGTGCGTGAAAGATTGAGAAATCAACCCAGCCAGAATTACTTCCCCACCGGCAGTCAAAGGACCCACACAAGCATCAAATTTCGAGCCATTACACTCATCAATTTCTACTTGGAGGTTCCCAGAAGCTCCGCCACTGCCAGATACTCTCAGAACATCTGCACTTACAGCCTGAGCTACCAGTTTAGCAGTCAGCCCTAATCCTGCGGAACCGGATACCTTGGGACCACAATTTTCTTCAGAACATGGGTTATTTTCTCCTGATGCCGACAAGCTCCCACCGAGCTGTATATCGCCCACAAGCCCTACAAGGACCCAAGGATCCTTTGATTGAAGTGGAATTTTAAGTGCAGGACCTATAGGTATCTCAGATGTAAATGCTGAGATATTCACTGCACCCGAAAAACTTGTACCCGTGCCCACATTTTTCAGCTCTTCACAGCATCTCTCGAATTGTTCTCCGGTAAATCCACCAGAAACTTTGAATTCAAAGGCGCCTGCCGATCCAAGAACATTTTTGAGTTGGCCAGCTTTTCCCTTTAAGTAGTCAATGTACTTTGAAATGTTCACCCCTGTACCGATGGATATTTTCTTATCACCGATCTTTTCACCTAAACAACGACCACCTTTACATTCGTCAGGCCCGGGCGACTCCCCTGTCGCAGACGTACAGTAAAGACCGTCGTCACACTCGGTAACGCCCAATGGCACCAGAGAGCCATTTTCACACTCGGAACACTGTGCATCTTTGGGCAGTATGTCATTGTCATCCGGAATCTCGGTTGGATTGGATCCGTCACAGCCGGGACGGCTGCAGTCTCCTTCGACATCGTTATCGGGAATGTCGGATGGGTCAGCTTCGAACCCCTCACAGAGAGCGGTTTTACAATCTCCGTCTGTCTGACTACTCAAAGGGCTGTTCGCCTGTGAAGGGTCCGGCACACAGTTACAGCTCTCACACTTCTCGCATTCCGGGCAGTTGTAGGAACAACCACTGCCACCAGGCTGTGATCCACAATGCCAGCCGGCCTTTATAACGCCGACGCCCGGATTGGAGCGAATGACGGAGCCATCCTCGCTCACAGTCCCAAGTCCGATGGCAACGAATTCCTCCAGGTCATGATCAAAGGAATACATCTCGACCTGGGCACCCGGCCGGTGGCCGTCCACATTTGGCAGGCTCAGTCGCGCCGGTGGATCAAACTTGGCGCCTGTGGGCTGAATGGTAACGATAAACTGCGGCTGCATACCGTTTGGTGGTGCCATGGGAATCTTCGAGGCGTTTACAGCAGTCGCTGATACGTAGCCTTCACGTTTGCCGTCAGGGAAGGTTACCGAATCTTTCGCGATTTCAAGCTTGAAGCCCGGGAACTTATCCAGCGTTAACTCTACATCTTCCTTCCCGGCATACACCGCATTTTCTGTATCGACTTTCACCATGTAAATCGGTGCCGCCAGGGGATTCTCCACGCCGGCGACAGTAACGATGTTGTACGCCAGTGAAGGGAACTCACCCGGCACAGTGGCAGTAGAGCCATCGGCAACCAGATGAACGGGGCCCACTGGTGCCTCCGTTATCTCGAATCGCCCCTGCCAATCGGACTTTGCCTGCCGGCTGGTGTCTTCAACACGAATGGTTACACCGGGTATCGGATTATCCTGGTTGTCCAGAACCACACCGGAAATTGAAGTCTTGCCGGGATCACCAGGTTGAAAGGCTGACGCCAGAAACCCGGCACTGATCGGCGATCCATCGGGGCCATTGATTGTTGCTTGCACTTTTTGGGCATCAAGACCAAGCTTTTCACCCAAACGATATTGAACGGTCGCCCGGCCATCACTGTCAGTCAGGACGGTCTTGACGGTACTCCCGTCCCGGAAAGCGCCGCCTCCTTCCTGCACCGTGAACTCGACGCTGGCACCCTCTACCACGTTGGCGCCATCATCGGTCACGACAACCACAAAAGGAGCAGGCAATGTTTGCCCAACGCCCCCTCGTTGATTGTTGCCTGAGTTCACGCTCAGCTTGTCGCCAGGTTTACCCTTGGCAGAAGCAGTGAATACGACTTCGCTCTGCTCTCCAACAGCTTGCGCGCGCACTTTGTGGTTGGCGACGCCAACCCTGTAACCGAGGCGAAAGGGCACCTCCGCATATCCTTCGGCATCAGTATCTACAACCAGGGCCCGGACATCTTCTCCACCGGAATCTTGAAGTGATCCGGCGCCCTGCATCACACGGAAAACAACCGCTTGGTCGTCAATTGGCGCACTATCCGGATCCAGCATCCGAACCCGTAGCGGTTCAGAAAGGTACTCACCAATCGGACCCTGCTGCTCACTTCCGGAAACAATGATGAGCCGGTTACCTCGATTCGGCTTGTAAACTAGGGACAGGGTCTGCTCAGAAACATTGCCCACCTGATCTGAACCTCTCACGGTGATCAGGTTGTCGCCTTCAGTAAGCTGGATATCAGACGCCGCATAACTTCTGTTCGAGATAACAGCCTCTTTACCGTTTACAGTTACATTCGCCTGTGTTTCTTCTATCGTTCCCCTGACCACATCATTGATCAATCCCGTGATTGTCACGCTTTCCTGACGAACAACCTGGCCATCATCGTGTGATTCAACCGTTATATAGGGTGGCGTCAAATCCAGAGACACCGAAAGGGTTGCGCTGGCCTGCACGCCTGCCGCATCCCGGGCACTGGCGACAATTGTGTTATGACCCTCTTCCAGTGCCACTTCGGCAGAAAACTGGCCATTTGAGTGGGGAATTTCTTTGCCATTTACGGTGAGGATTGCCCCAGTCTTACTAATCGTGCCCTGAACAAGGAGCGGCGAGTAACCAATGGTAATCAAGGACTCGGGACTTGTGATCTCGACAGAAAGAGGGAGTTCCTGTTCGGTCTGACTGACCTGCAATGCAGGTTGGAAACTGAAAATATTCTGGCCACCATTCACGACCTTAATGGATATAACAGGGCTACTGTCACCGGGTTGGATCGCCTCAGCTACCCAAGGATCGAGGTTCAGTGCAGGCACACCCTCAGACGTTTCTTCAGCACTTTCAATGCTGACCCCTTCCGTCAATTTCTCAAAAACCAGACGGTAAGGAGCTTCGATTACAGCACTGGAATTATTGGTTATCTGAATGTCTACCCGGGCGTCCGGAGAACGACGTGAGCGGATAGGGTTCGAGACCGCAAGCTCCACAGCCTCATCGACCGGAACCCAAACAGCCTCCTCGGCTAACGCGGAGGACGCGGAAAAGAGGAGCGCCAAAGTTAACACTAAGAACAAAAACAGACCTGCCGGACAGCCCGGCAATCGCGCCGCCTCAACCATCCTTTCCTTGGCGGCTACTCGTAAACATCCCATTTGTTATTCCTTTCCCTTGGCTACGTAAAACAGATGCCTTGCATGTTTGATATGAGTAAGACGGTTGAGTCTCGTCCTAACTTTTCGCAGCACGCCTGCGTAGCAGCAGGGCACAAAGTCCGACAAGAAAGAGCCCGATTGAGGCCGGCTCTGGCACAGGAACTGGATCGTCCTGCGACGTGGTTTCAGTAAACTCGAAATTATCCAGACCGAATAAGGTGTTGAATCCGTCATCTTCATCGAACAGATTGACGGTTAGCGCGAACTCGCGACCCTGCAGGGAAGAAACATCCAGGAACACGGTTGACCAGATATTCCCCACAGCGAAACCCGAGCCGGATTGGAAGATCAGATCGTAGGTAAAGTCGAGTGAATCATACAGTTCGAGCGAGATGGAATCCTTGAACAGGGACGCTCCGGACTCCTGCGGATCATCAGGAAGGCCTGCGACGAGAACATCGAAGGCAAGATACTGTTCGTTACCGGACAGAGAGAGTGGGTTGGTAAACTGAAAAAAACCGTCATCGCCCTGCCAGACTGATGCGGCATAACTACCCGTACCTGCGCCGCCACCAAGGACCAGCGCTTCCTCACTCCCCACATTGGCTAAACCGCCTAAGGAGAGATCATTCCACCCTGACAACCCCTGGCTGAAATCACCGTTGGAAATTGGAGCCGCTTTGGCACCCACGGAAACGACCAAGAGTACAAGACTTACCACAACAGACGGCTTCACTGCCCACCTCCAGTTGAACACATCAAAGTCAATTGCCGAGGCAGGAAAAATCGTACTTTCCAAACCATGGGGGCAATACATCGGCTTCTGAACCAATGTGGTTCAAGATGTTCAGGGACAAATAAAAAGGAGGGAGCACCGAAAGTGTCTTCCTTCCCTGGAAACTCTGAAAGCCATCCCTGAAACTATGCTGTTAATCATCCAATAACCAGCAAAGGGCTTTAGAGCGGGACCGCAATTTGCCAGCGATCCTTGATTTGAGTCAGGAATCTAAATTAATAATTCGTAAAAAACAAGAATCCTTGCTCCATGTTGCCAACAACCTCTCACAAACTGACATTTCATGTCGAAGGTCAAGGTTTTAATACCGCAGGTTCACTGGTCCCGAACCAGAGCCGTCTCCGGGGTGATCGCTCCAGACTCAGGCTTCTTCCTCACAGGTAAAATCAGGGCGTCACGAGCCATATCGACAATGGGGAGCTGGACGAACTTGTCTTGCAGTGCCCATTGAGCGTACTGATTGTTCAGCTTTCGGTATCGAAGCCGAGCACTGACAGTGAGAGGTCCTTTTGCCCAGACTGGTACCTTGAAGGCATACGTTTCAATATCGGCAGATCCCGGAGGAATAACGCTTTTTTCTGCGTGGCCCACCATATTGAACAGGTCATGCTTCCAGACATGTTTTCCCGATTTATCAACAGGCAATGAGCGATAGAATTTTGCCTCCGGATCCACATCCTTATTTTTATTGATTAACGCACCGCTTCGAAAGACTTCCTCTCCCGTGGCATCCGTCACAGAAAAGTCTATCCAGGCTTCATTGACGTCAATGGTTCCGCCGGGAAAGTTATGGCCTACCCCAAGATTTGTTACTACCACATTTATATGGGCAAGCTCCCCGAGGTAGTAATAAGCAGGCGTATCGGAATCTGCACGAATAGCTTCCGAAAGGGCAAGACGGTTCTGAGTTGCATCCTTTCGAACCGGTTTCTCAATATGCACCTGCATTTTGTTTTTCTGGAGAAATGCCACAATTTTATCAAAATGCGCCTGGTCACCATCTACAACCGCAAGCATGGTGTTTGCTGCGGCGAAATCATGACTTCTTACCATGCCATTACTGTCGGCAGACGGGTCGTCAAGCTTTTCGAGAGGCATGTGGCAATCCTGACAGGATTTCATGTTTCCTTCTGAGAAGCTCTGATCGTGCTGTCCCGAGAAGGGACTATCAAGCCAGGCGGAATACTCATCCTGCATCTTGACCCAACCCCAATCGTTCATCTCGCGGTCCATAAATTGAGCATGGCAGGTAGCACACATTTCGGGTGTGGAAAGCACGTCCCTGGCTAGCTCAGACCTATGTAGGCCTGGTGCAACCTTTAAAACATACCGATTGATAGCCCGGGCCAGCGGATTATCCACCGTCTGAAAAAGATAGTCTGAGGCCGGCTCGAACTCATAACTTCCGTTTCCCTTCAGGTGCACCGCTTTGGCGATGCCATGGCACCCCATACAGCCGACACCTTCAACGTTTGCAGGCGTGCCGGCGATTCCTCCGTGGGAACCACCCTCGGTCAATTCGCCGGTTAAAAGAGCAATCGGCGCATGACAACCTTCACAGTAACGAGTGGCAGTGATGTCTTTCTTCTTTGCCAGTAGCGTGATATTTGTCGTGTAAGCCGGGTCAGACGCGGCTTTTCGATGAGCCGACGCCAACCATTGCCTGGCAATATCAGCGTGGCAGTCGGCGCAGATCTCGGAGTTCGCTATCTGACGGGCATCAATGAAGGAACCATGGTATGTCTCTGTCTGAGATGGCCGAAACGGATGATCCCCATAGGTCTGCTGATAGGGCTCGACAGCCGGAGACGAGCTGTAGGTGTCTTCCGTAAGGTGATGAGCCGCACTAATGAAGCCTATGCCAACGGCGGCAATCAGGGATGAGAAAAGTACACCTGAGACTGCTTTTCTGTGGATGCTGGGGTAAAGCTCGTATTTGTTCTTTCGTCTCACACGATTCACGGTGAACCGGTGGAAAAGTATATGAATCACCAGCACCGCAACAACCATGAACGCCGACCAGAAGTGCGCTGTATAGATCCACCGGAATTCCTCGCCCTGCCCGGTCACTGCCATTGCGATACCACTGGCACCCAATACCAAAAGAACGATCAAAAGAAGAATGCCGCTGATCAGCACACTGGATCTGCGCTGGCCGAGACTCTTCCTGAAGTGGCACCAGAGGAATGGAAGCGCGAAATAACAGAAAGCCAAACCGAGCAAGGTATGAATCAGGTAGGAAGCCTGGACCCAGGATGACTGCCCCCCCGAGCCAACAGTGACGAAACCGGTAAGGGTAACGGTCACAAAAAACGCATAGAACAGGGGGCTGTTTTTCCGCTCCCGAAGAACCCAGTTAGTCATTTTCGAACTCATCAGGCACTACTCCAATCCCTGGTTATTCATCATCACAGCAAGTACTTCCTCTGGGTTGACGGTCAGCAAGTATCCGGCAGCCTTGATGCGGTTATCCCTCGCCTCGTCCTTGTTGGTCATGACTTGAGCCAAAAGTTGCGATTTCAGAGGCTCCGCCAGGACCTTTAGACCGGCCTGGATCGCTGAGCTCCGCACCAGTGAGCTGCCTTGGGACAGTAACGCCCTGATCATAATCGGCGCTGCCTTTAGGTCCTGCTGTTCCGCCAGAGACGTTGCAAGCAACACCAGGAACTCCTCCTCGGACTGAGCGTCGCTGACAAGCTCAAGACTTATCTGTGTCATATCTCGGGGCCTGAGAGACGTAATCGCTCTGACCGCTGCATACCTTTCGGACAACCTACTTGTGGGATTGGTCGCTATGTCGCGAATCACTGCCATGCGCTTCTGGACTGACTCCGGCATCTTTTGCCGCGAAAGACAATCAAGGGCAAGAGATCGCTCCTCATCGTTCCTTGAATAGAGAAGACTATCCGGAATGTTCAGTCCCTGAACTCCGAGGCGACTGCATTGTTTGAGTGCAATATATTGGATTGAGGCGCGTTTCTCGTTTTTTGATAAAGCGAGATTGAGTGCCCGCCTGACTTGGCTGACGGGATGACTGAAATCGAGAATCGTGAGCAGAAATTCAAACTGTTCGCTGCTCAAGGATTCAGAAACCGCTATTTCCTCATCTGAAATCGCCAGGCCAAAGGTCTCGGAGCGCTCTAGCAGGCGATTGCGCTCACCAACCGGCAGTTTCATCAGGTGATCTATGAGACTGTCAGCCTCGCGGAGTAATTTGCCTCTCATGGCAGAAGCCAGAATGAGCTGGCGTGCTTCCCTATTATCGGATATCAGCATATTCAACTGACTGACTGCTCCAGGGTTTCGGAACTGGGCGATGGTTTCCGCCGCCAATTGTATGGTCTCGGAATCTGCGGACAAGGGCGTCTTTTCAAGGAATTCCTGCAGCTTCAACTGAATGAGACCATAATCAATAACCAGCCCGGCATCTCCGTTTGCGCGCAGTTCACCGATCGTTTTGAGAAAATCTCGCTGACGAGTCGGTGAATCGTGCCGGAATTCAGACGAGGCGAACCCCTGCCGAAAAGGATCAACTCCCAGCCTGAACATGGCAACAAGAGCTTTGGCCCTCAAAGAGGGTGATACCTCTTCAGCCAACAGAATCTCTTCAAGTGCCGGCAATGCAGCTCGCTCCCTCAGCATCCCCAGCGTCTTCACCGCATTTTCCCGTATCGGAATAGGCCCGGTTCTGGCCAGCTCTATTGTTGGTCCAAGAGCCCGGTAGTGTTCACTTTCAGCAAGTGCCCTGAGTGAACAGCTTAAAACGAATTCCGATTGTTCATTCTCAAGAATTCTCACAAGGTGAGTGACGGCCTGCATTTTCCGGTGGACAACGGCTTCCTCTTCCCGGAAAAAGTGCTCAAAGACACTTGCAGTCTTGCATCGGATTTCGTCTGGCGCAGAATCAGACAACAGGGGCAAAAGCCACTTGATACTGCGCTCCGATTCAAGTCGCTCTGCCAGCCCAAGTCCAGCCATGATCTCCTCTGCACGGTCGGACTCCAGAGCAAGTTGGAGGATCGGTAACACCGCTGGGCCTGACACTTCCTCCATTTCTTGCAGTAGTGATTTGCGGACTGCTGGGTCAGACGACTTGTAAAGTGCCAATAATTCTTTGTGCTTTTCACTGGATGGAACAGAAGACGCCAACCATCGTGCGTAATGGGGCAGGAAATCAGGGTGCAGTTTCTGGAAGTTATAGGACGTTCCGGGCAAGACCTTGGAATAATCAAGATGCTCAACCTGGCCGTTTTTGTGGATGACAAGATATTGATCAACCTGCGGACTTTCTACCGAACGAACCGTGCCATCATTCCATTGGACGACAACTTGCTCAACGCTTGCAGTGCTACCCAGACCAAAAACTGTCCTGGGGTCGCTCTGAGAAAGGAATGTCGATTGGGCACCGCTGATTTTTCTGTAAACCCCCTCGGCTGTGTGCACTTCGATGAGAGCAAAGTCCGAACGTGCAGATGCACCGCCATGGACTGAAACGCCAAGCCAATGGTTGCCTGTGCCCTGATTTTCCCAGAGTTCAACCGGGTCATTGTTATTGATCAACAACAAGTCCAGATCGCCATCATTGTTGTAATCCAGCGAGACCGCGCCACGCCCGGACAACTGGCCTGGGGCCTCTCCTACGGAAAATTGCCCATCAGCTCGCCGATACCACAGATGATTGGGTTGACCCTGTGAAATAGAGGGGCTGTCCGCGTCTGGAACGATCAGGCCGTTGTTGACAAAAACATCAATCGTCCCATCATTATTGAAATCCTGAGCAATAGCCCCCCAGCCAGAGCTGTTTACAGACGAATGCAGGCCGAGCCCAGCGCTCCAGAGCTCGTCAATAAACCTTAGAGAGTCCGGCTTACGGATGGCCAGAGCCGGCAAGTAGCCCTGGTCAGCACTGACAAAAACATCCGAAAAGCCATCGTGATTGAAATCCGCAACGGTCGACGCCTGGCCTGCTGAAACACTGGAGACGCCAAAACCATCCGACACGTCGCGAAAGCCACCAGCCTGGTCGTTGATATACAGACGATTGGGGGATCCTGAATGATTGACGATCAGTAAATCCTGCCAACCGTCTGCATCAGCATCCAGCGACTGGACCGACAGGCCACGGCCGGAACTGTCAGCAACACCGGCTACTTCCGTCTCGTCTGAAAACGCCATTCCACCCATGTTGCGGTATAGACGGTTCGGAATTGGATCAAACAACGCCGGATTGAGGTCTCCGGGCACAAGACGTTCGAAACCCGAGTTAGACTCGAAACGTCTTCCACCTTTCTCGAAGTCTATGTAGTTGGTGACGTAGATATCCTGCAGGCCATCCTGATCGAAATCCGCTATGACGGCGCTCGTGGACCAGCCCTCTCCGCTAATCCCCGAAGAATCCGTAACATCCTGGAACGTCCCTGTACCGGTGTTCTTCAGAATCCGGTTTTCCCCCGCCGACGTGACAAAGACATCCACAAACCCGTCGTTGTCAAGGTCACCAGCAGCACACCCCATCCCTTTCTCAACGTGTGGAAGACCTGAATCTGGAGTGACATCCTCGAAAGCACGCCCCTCTTGATTTTTGAAAAGGTAAAGTGACTTCCCCTGAGACCACCAGGCACTCTTGCCATAGGTCTGCACCTGGCCAGAGCCTGCTACTATAAATAGATCGAACCAGCCGTCGTTGTTGAAATCCAGCACGCATGCACCCCCACCAAGGGTTTGCTCGAGGCCGTTAAGATACTCGTAGGATTCACGGTGAGATGCGTCTAGGCCAAGTTCGAGGCTCCGTTCCCGGAATTCTGGTATGACAAGACTGGCACCCGGAGGCGGATTGTAGTTATGTGTGCTGTATGCAAAATCGGGGGAGGAACTGGGCCAGATCACCCAAGTCATCGCAAGAGACAAGGCCAACAGGCCGACCGAGATGTAGAACTTTTCCCTGTTCATCCAGACTACTTCCAGCGGAGTCCTTGTCCATGCCGCGTTTCATAGCTGAAACCGGAGCTTTATGCCTTCCCTGAAGGGGCGCAAGAATACCAAAAACACCGAGGCATGACATCAATGTAATGTCACAGAGGCTGGACAACGTCACAAATACGCCCGGTCTCCATCAATTCCATAAACTCGTCCCCCAACCGGTCGCTCTCGGCAATGGCCGACCGCCAGGCCTTTTCCCTGCCTGGGTCGTCACCGGCATAACGCTCAAAATCCTTCCGGTCCGGCAGTTTTCGGTCCGGCAGCGAGGCCAGGTA
>Ga0114910_1000510_pt1 | contig 19327 bp, 15 predicted proteins | sample MalvireepMed_908_FD_83500 | JGI IMG/M metagenome (GOLD analysis project Ga0114910, IMG submission 83500) | Marine viral communities from the Global Malaspina Expedition - Malaspina viral metaG DeepMed_908 | ecosystem: Environmental > Aquatic > Marine > Oceanic | place: Mediterranean Sea...
ACCGGTGATCATGTTCTTCACATAGTCGGCGTGGCCGGGGCAGTCGACGTGCGCGTAGTGGCGCGCTTCGGTTTCGTACTCGACGTGCGCGGTCGAGATCGTGATGCCGCGCTCACGCTCTTCGGGAGCCTTGTCGATGTTGGCGAAATCGACGGCCGCGCCGCCGTAGGTTTCCGCCATGACCTTGGTGATCGCCGCAGTCAGCGTGGTCTTGCCATGGTCGACGTGACCGATGGTGCCGATGTTGCAGTGCGGCTTGTTCCGCTCAAACTTTTCCTTCGCCATTTCTCTCAATACCTCTGTCTTAAATGGGGATTTCTGCGGGGAAAATGCGGCGCCCGCGCAAAATCAGGCGCCGCCCCTAGACCTATCGCTCGCCTTAGGCAAGCTTCTCCTTGACCTCGGCAGCCACGTTCGCAGGCACTTCGTCGTAGTGCGAGAACTGCATCGAGTACTGTGCGCGGCCCTGCGTGAACGAACGCAATTCGTTCACGTAGCCGAACATGTTGGCCAGCGGCACGAATGCCTCGACTGCCTGCGCGTTGCCGCGCGTGTCGGTGCCCTGGATCTGGCCACGACGGCTGTTGAGGTCGCCGATGACGTCACCCAGATAGTCTTCCGGGGTGATGACTTCCACCTTCATCACCGGCTCGAGCAGCTTGATGCCGGCCTTCTGGGCCACTTCGCGCATCGCACCACGGCCCGCGATTTCGAACGCGATCGCGCTCGAGTCGACGTCATGGTACTTACCGTCGACTAGGCGGATCGCGAAGTCGATGATCGGGAAGCCCACGAGATGGCCGCTCTCGGCCTGCTCGCGGAAGCCCTTTTCGATCGCCGGGATGTATTCGCGCGGAATGTTACCGCCCTTGATCTCGTCGACGAATTCGATGCCCGCGCCGCGTTCACCGGGGGTGACGACGACCTTGACCTCGCCGAACTGACCCGAACCACCCGACTGTTTCTTGTGGGTGTAGGTCACTTCAACTTCGCGGCCGAGATATTCGCGATATGCCACCTGCGGCGCACCGACGTTGGCTTCGACCTTGAATTCGCGCTTCATGCGATCGACGAGAATGTCGAGGTGAAGCTCGCCCATGCCCTTGATGATCGTCTGACCGCTTTCGTGGTCGGTCGACACGCGGAAGCTAGGATCCTCGGCAGCCAGGCGGTTGAGCGCGACGCCCATCTTTTCCTGGTCGGCCTTGGTCTTGGGCTCCACGCTCAGCTCGATGACGGGATCGGGGAATTCCATCCGTTCGAGAATGATCGGCTTGGCCGGATCGCACAGCGTATCGCCGGTGGTCGTATCCTTCATCCCCGCCAGAGCGACGATGTCGCCCGCGAATGCTTCCTCGATGTCCTCACGGTTGTTGGAGTGCATCAGCAGCATGCGGCCGATCTTTTCCTTCTTCTCCTTCACCGAGTTCAGAACCGAGCCCTTGCTGAGCTTGCCCGAATAGATGCGGGTGAAGGTGAGCGAGCCGACGAACGGGTCGTTCATGATCTTGAAGGCGAGTGCGGCGAACGGCTCGTCGTCGGACGACGGGCGCGTTTCTTCGACATCGCTATCGGGCAGGACGCCCTTGATGGCAGGCACGTCGAGCGGGCTCGGCATGTAGTCGACGACGGCGTCGAGCAGGGGCTGCACGCCCTTGTTCTTGAACGCCGAGCCGCACAGCACGGGCACGAAGGCGCGGGCCATGGTGCCCTTGCGGATCAGCTTCTTGAGCGTCGCCGCATCGGGCTCTTCGCCTTCGAGATACTTCTCCATCACGTCGTCGTCCTGTTCGACGGCGGTCTCGATCAGCTTCTCGCGGTATTCGGCGGCCTTGTCGGCCATGTCTTCGGGGATCGCGACATGCTTGTAGCTCGCGCCCAGGCCTTCCGATTCCCAGATGATCGCACGGTTGCCGACCAGGTCGACGACGCCCTGCAGATTGCTCTCCGCACCGATCGGCAGGTAGAGCACCAGCGGCGTTGCGCCGAGGCGTTCGACGATGCTGTCGACGCAGTAGTAGAAATCGGCGCCGGTGCGGTCGAGCTTGTTGATGAAGCACATACGCGGAACGCCGTATTTGTCGGCCTGGCGCCATACGGTTTCGGACTGCGGTTCAACGCCCGCGACACCGTCGAACACCGCGACCGCACCGTCGAGCACGCGCAGCGAACGTTCGACTTCGATCGTGAAGTCGACGTGGCCGGGGGTGTCGATGATGTTGATCCGGTGCTTGGGCATGTCGGCGCGCAGCGCGTCGGGATCAGACATCGGGTCCATCGCGGGGTCTTCGGCGGTCCAGAACGTGGTGGTCGCGGCCGAGGTGATGGTGATCCCGCGCTCCTGCTCCTGCTCCATCCAGTCCATCGTCGCGGCACCATCGTGCACTTCGCCGATCTTGTAGGATTTGCCGGTGTAATAGAGGATACGCTCGGTCGTGGTGGTCTTGCCGGCATCGATGTGCGCCATGATGCCGATATTGCGATAGCGCTCCAGCGGATAGTCGCGGGCCATTGTCAATTCCTCGAAAGGTCAGAGTGAGGGGGAGCAGGGTAAGCCGCCCCCATATGGGATTTTATGTGACCGGTTAAAGACGGCCATCGACGAGCAGGGCCGCCGGCGCCACCAGCGCCGCCGCGATCCCGGCCACAGCGCCGATCCGTGCCGCCCGCCCCTGCTCCGAAGAGCCGGGCGAGCGCAGACCGGCGACGAGGCCGAAACGCAGCTGGCGCAGGCGGTCGCTCATGCGCGATCCTACCAGCGGTAGTGCGAGAAGGCGCGGTTCGCGTCCGCCATGCGGTGCGTGTCTTCGCGCTTCTTCACCGCGTTGCCGCGATTGTTGGCCGCATCCATCAGCTCGCCCGAGAGGCGCGCCGACATCGTGGTTTCCGGACGACCGCGCGAGGCGGAGATCAGCCAGCGGATCGCCAGCGCCTGCGCACGTTCGGGCCGCACTTCGACCGGCACCTGATAGGTCGCACCACCGACGCGGCGGCTGCGGACTTCGACCTGCGGCTTGATGTTGTCGAGCGCTGCGTGGAACAGTTCGACCGGGTTCGCCTTGGCCTTCGCTTCGACCGTGTCGAGCGCGGTGTAGACGATCTTCTCGGCGACAGCCTTCTTCCCGTCATACATCAGGTTGTTCATGAATTTCGAAAGCACCAGATCCTTGAACTTGGGATCGGGCAGGATTTCCCGCTTCTCCGGGCGACGACGACGACTCATTTCAGTGTCTCCAAAATCTCAATTCGTCAGCCCGGACTTGATCCGGGCCCAGGCTTCTTTCTTCATGCAAAGCGCGTGAAGGCAGCAAAGCCCTGTCCCGCATCGAGTACGGGACGACGGATAGCCAATTACTTCGGCCGCTTCGCACCATACTTGGAGCGCGACTGCTTGCGGTCCTTGACGCCCTGCGTGTCGAGCACGCCGCGCAGCACGTGGTAGCGCACGCCGGGAAGGTCGCGCACACGGCCGCCGCGGATCAGCACGACGCTGTGCTCCTGCAGGTTGTGGCCTTCGCCCGGGATGTAGCTGATGACTTCGCGCTGGTTGGTCAGGCGAACCTTGGCCACCTTGCGCAGAGCCGAGTTCGGCTTCTTCGGGGTCGTCGTATAGACGCGGGTGCAGACGCCACGCTTCTGCGGGTTCTGCTCCATCGCAGGGACCTTCGACTTGGCCTTCTGCGGCGTGCGGCCCTTGCGGACCAGCTGGTTGATCGTCGGCATTAAATTCTCTCTTCTGCCTGTTGGTTTCGAAAGACCTGCCCTCACCCGCTCATCCTGAGCTTGCCTGCCCCCCGCGAAGGCGGGGGTCGAAGCAAGCTTAGGGCAAGCGGAACGAGAGCAAACCCCCATTTCCATGGATGGCTTCGCGCTTGCATTCGGATGGAGTGTATCGGGGTCGTGCATGCCAGCATGGCGAATGCGCATGAGCGGCACCGCCTGGCGAAATCTCGCACGAGCCTGAAACGCTCCACCCGAACACGCCCGCAAGGGACCACCCGGATTACTTTGACGGCTGCCCTGCCCTGGTGGGACTTTCGAAAAACGAAAAGGCCGCCGCGAGTCGCGACAGCCCCGGGACATAACCGGCAATGTTCAGCTCTATAAGCCTTGGCAGAGAGCTAGCCCTCGCCTCGGTTGGTGGTGCGCTTAGTTGGATTTGGGGGGGAGGTCAAGGGAGGGAGGTAGTCAGTCGGATTGCGCACCGACCGACTCTTTGAGCTTCTTCTGCATCTCCGCGATTAGCCGAGGGGATCGCCGTAAGCCGGCAGCATTCAAAGTGGCCTGGTTGCGCAACCAAGCATCGTTAATCAGGTCCTTCCATTGAATGATGTTAATCGACCCTCGATGATCCCCGTCCAATAACCGATAACGACCCTCACCATCAGGTGTCTTAGTCCATCCACTTACTTGCTGAACAAGGTCACCCACTATGTCGGCCACAACAAAACAGTGGAAGACGCAGTCACCTTTAACCCGAACTCTATCGCGCCCGAATCCCTCAATTTTTCCTTCTTTGAGCTGCCCGATATACTTTAAGATCTGCTGCTCTATATTATCTTCGAATTTATTATAATTTTTGCGCATCGGCTTTTTTAATTCAACAACCAGCATCTCGTTGATCGGCTTGCTGATATCCGGCTCACCATCAAGATCATCGGCCACACTGGCCAAACCATACGCCAAATCCCAAACAATCAAATCAGGCCTTAGAGCGCTATCATTCTCAACCAAAACTGCATCCAAACGCTTATCGGAGGAAAAGGCCCTACTGAAGGTCAAGCGCTCATCGACAACCCAAAGGTCATGGAGGCGGCCCTCTAGCTGAGCTTGATCTGTCGAGCTAACCTGCGTTGGACAAAGTATCGAGTGCACAGTATTTTCTAGGTAATGATCATCACGGTCACCTACTTTACGATACCGCTGCAAAAGGACGTCTAGGAGTTCAAGAATGAGCTTTCGTCGTACAACGTGCTGAGCCAGACTCAGCTCTTCCGAGCGCTGCACAGCCCTCGCAACCTCAATGACAGTATCGGCAAATGAGGCATCCTCGAATTCAGCGGTATCAATTTCCTCGAGTATCTCTTGAAATTGCTGATAGCGCTGCTCCTCCCGTCGGACTTGAATTTTCACAAGACCGGCGGCAAATTCCTCAGGGTCATTGGCCCCGAACGGCATGCGATCCAGCTGACTCTCAGGATCATCAAAATCGTAAATCGGGTAGCGCTCGATAAATTTCTTATAATTCTCGGCTCTTTCAATCTTATATTCAGAAATTTGCTCTTTCAAAAGAGTTTCTTTAATCTTATCGGTGACTTCCCGGGTAAGCTTCTTTAGCTGCGCCTCCGGAATATTGAATGCGGTTCGCCCTTCATTCACTCTAGCATCAAGGTAAGGCGCATCCACACAAGCATGGATACAGAGATCATCTGAATCGCCGTATTCCACGGAAGTTATCCCGAGAAGACGATCCACTTTGCGCGTTTCAACGGTTCGTCCATCTGCCAGCAAATGCACCTGATTCATGCCCTCCAAACCCGAGCTGGCCTTCGAATCACAGATAAAACCGGTAACTGACAATTCACCAAACTTCGCACTGCTCCAAGCAATGCTCTCAAATTGCTTCTTAACCAGCTCCCGAACCTTAGCCGGATAGACGTGCTTCACCCCATCTATATCAACGGTAATTTGGGGGCTTACCCCAAGCAGGAAGTCAGATATGAAATGGGAAGTAAAATAGCGTAGAAACGTGTCTGACTTTTTAGGAAAATAGTCTATGTACGATTTTTCGCGAATACCTTGAAACTCAACCTGAGTTCCCAGTCCTTCAAAACGGATAGATGGCTCCTCATAGTCCGCTATCTGCTCCTCATCTCTTAGAACAAATTCAAAGTCCCGTATGTCACCGTCTCCGTCACCATAACGACTTTCAACGATAATAGTTTTAAAAGCATCGAGCCAGAAAAGTCGGCCAACCCCTTTTCCGCCCTTATCTTTCTTGTAGTCTGTATCAACTACACAGAAGGCATTGAATCTGGTTTCGTCCAATCCGACGCCGTTATCCCTCACTCGCAAGAGCATCTTGCGTGATTTACCCAAGTCCTCGACATCGATCTCAATTTTGCCACGCTTTACTGCATCCTTCTCAAAGCGGTCAAAAATGGCGAATTTAGCATTACTTATGGCCTCGAATAATGGTTGCAAAGCCTGCCCGTAAGTACTTGGCTTCGGAAGCTTGTCGACACGATTAAGGATATTTTCTGATAGCGTTGCCAACTTCCACCCCCATTTTCATTGACGCGCAATGATCAATCGCATTCGTACGTCGCTATCTGAAACCGGCAAACGGCGGAAGTGCTAAATTTCGTCGCTCCCGCAGTTCGTCATCGGGCAACTTTGCATCGAGCGCCAACTGCGTTTGCGCTGTCCTACTCCTTGGCATTCTGCAATGTGCCTGCGGCTATGCCCTCCGATGAGTCTTTTGATCGGTCCGCCGAGGACCGTCGCCCGAACACGCCATCCCCGGCCCCACGCGATCAAGGCTCCGCTTCGGGGCCTGCGGTCTGCCACCGGCGGAGGGATGGGTCCGCCGAGGACCGTCGCCCGAATCCTCCCTCCCCGGCTCCACGCGATCAAGGCACCGCTTCGGGGCCCGCGGTCTGCCACCGGCGGGGGGAGGACCATCCCTCGAACTCGCCCTCTCCTCTGCGTCTCTCTTCCTCTCCGCGTCTCTGCGAGAAACCCGGCCCTGCGTTGGGCATGGAGAACAACCGCGAGGGTGGAGCCCCCTCCCCCAACCCCCTCCCGCGAGGGGAGGGGACTTTAGAGGTGCCGCCCTCCTCCGCCGAAGAGGGGGCTTTTCGGGTGCCCCTCCACCATGCTGCGCCCTTCGGCGGAGCTCAGGACAGGCATGATCCCCCTCCCCGTTCCGGGGAGGATCGCATCAGCAAGCGCAAGAAGCCTTTCAATGGGTCCGCCGAGGACCGTCGCTTGAACACGCCCTCCCCGGCTCCACGCGATGCAGGCTCCGCTTCGGGGCAGGCCGTTTGCCACCGACGGACGGGCCGCCAGGCGACCTCCGCCGTCGCCTATACCGGCGATCTGCCCGAGGACGACGACCCGCTGCTCTCTTTCGCGCCCTACCTGCACCCGCACCCGCGCTCCAACTCGATCACGCCCGATCGGCAGCGGCGGTTTATCGCAACGCTCGCCGCGACAGGCATCGTCACGCAGGCGGCGCGCTCTATCGGCAAGAGCATGGAGTCGCTCTACCGCTTGCGGGCGAGACCGGGGGCGGAAGGGTTTGCCGCCGCGTGGGATGCGGCGCTGGAGCGCGGGGTGCAGCGGCTGGAGGATTGCGCGCTCGAACGGGCGCTCAAGGGCACGCCCACGCCGATCGTCTCCGCGGGCAAGCTGCTGGGCACGTGGGACAAGCCGGACAACGCCCTGCTGCGCTTCCTCCTCCAGCATCGCCTGCCCCAGCGCTACGGCAGCCAGACGCCCGGCCCCGGGCACCCGGTCTACGAGGCGATCCGGCGCGATGTGCTGGAGGCGCAGCGGCGCGAGGGGGCGATGCAGGAGGCGGCGGTCTATGCCGCGCTGGATGCGAAGATAGAGCGGATCCGCGCGCGGCTGGTGGCGGCGCGCGAGGATGGGTCGGCGCCCGACTAGAGGAAGCGGCGCAGCGGGATCGCCGCGGTGGCGGGGCGGTCTTCGGCAGGCGGTGCGTCGTGCTGCGGCGCGGGCTCGGTCGGCATGCGCGTGGCCGGGGCGACCGCGTCGAGCAAGGCGATCAGCCGGGCCGGGGACAGCGGGCGTTCGAAGCGGATGCCGGTCACCCCGTCGTCGGTCCGCACGACGCTGGCATTGTGCAGCGCCTGGCCGCCCAGCTCGATCGTGCACAGCGTGCCGGGCGCGATGTCGTCCAGCCCCAGCACCGCGATGCCGGACATGGAGATGTCGTGCATCTCGCCCCGGCGGCTCCGGCTGCCCGACCAGATGCGCACCGGCAGGCGCGCGGGCACGCGAGTGGCGCGCGGGCGCGGCACCTCGATCCTGTGCGCCGGGCCGGACAGGTTGGCGACACCGATGCGGTTGCCGTCGACCCACGCGACCCGCGCGTCGACCGGGTCGATCCCGTCCCACCAGTAGATGATGCGCGTGTCACGCTCGACCGGCAGCAGCGCCTCGAACATCGCGCCGCCGTCGCTCATGTTGCGCAGGATGGCGGGGCGCGCGACGCCGTTCAGCATGACGCAGCAGGTGCGGAAAGTCGCGATCTGGCGCTCGTTCACGCGCCGGTCGGCGGCGGGCGGAGGCGCTGCGGGTGCATCCGGGCGCTGGAGATCGGCGATGTTGACCGGCTTCGACATTCTCGCGCAAGGCCCCGATTGTTGCTGCACTGCGGGAGGTAGGGGGATCATCCCTAAGATGGGATATCCGACCATGCTTAACGGCGCGGTAGGGATTGCGGGGAGCGCGCGCGTCCCCGGCAGGCGAGCGCCCCTCAGAGCGTGGTCTTGAGATAGTCGACCAGCACGCGGACCTTCTTCTGGCGCCACTGCGGCGGCGGGGCGAGCAGCCAGTAGGACCGGCGGCCTGCGTCCGGCCCCTGGTCGAGAGCGACCGTTCCCGCCGCGATCGCCTCTGCGGCGAGCGCATGGGGCAACCGCGCCGCGCCCATTCCCGCGACCACGCAGGCGAGCGCCTGCCCCGCGCTGCCGACCGCGATGCACGGCTCGCCCGCAGGTTCTTCGGCTTCTTCGCGCCCATCGCCGGGCCAGCCGATCGTGCGGCCGCGGCTATGCGGCGAATCAATGGGCGCAACGGTCACCCACTCGGCCTGCGTCAGCTGTTCACCGGGGCAGTCGCCCGGCCCCTCCGCCAGCCAGATCGCGAGGTCGAGATTGGCTTCGGAGAAATCCGCCTTCTCCCGCTCGCGCAGCTGGAAGCGCACACCGGGATGCTCCGCCTGAAACGCGGCCAGGCGCGGGGCGAGCCAGTGTTCGAGCATCCCGCGCGGCGCGGCGATGGCATAGCGATCGACCGACTGGCCCGCCTGCATCGCGGCCACGCTTTCCTCGAACCGCAGGAACCCGTCGCGCAGGCCGTCGAGCCCGGCCGCGCCTTCCTCGGTCAGTTCCAGCCCCTTGCTGGTGCGCCGGAACAGCACGGTGCCGAGGTGATCCTCGAGCGCGCGGATCTGCTGGCCGACCGCAGCGGGAGTCACCGCCAGCTCGTCCGCCGCCTTGGTGAAGGAGAGATGGCGCGCGGCGGCATCGTAGACGCGCAGGGCGTTCAGGGGCAGGAGCGTGCGCTTCATGATCCGCGCAGCGCTAGCCAGCGGGCGGGCGCGGGGCAAGGTGCGTTAGGCCAGCGCAAAGCGTCCGACGCCCTTCGGCTGCTTCGGACCACAGGCGGGTGTATCTTGAAAGACCGCGCTCAAGGCGGCGGCAGGTGCGCCCCGAACGGGCCCCTCGATCGACGGAAGCCGACCTATAGTCAACGCCCCCACGGCTCACATAACCGACATCCACATATGCGGTCGGTGCTTCAGATCAACGGAGCCTATGCAGCTCTGACGGACGTGTTCGATCGAGTTCGACTGAGCCATTTGCGCAGGCCTTTTTGGGCAGGGCGCTCGAAGCAGTAGAAGCTTGCCGCAGCCAGCAAGGTCGCAAGACCAATCACCGCAGGAAAAGCAAGGAAATTAGGCAAGAATCCGAGTGCTACGAATTTGGCGACCGCCACGATCGTGAACATATGCAGAAGATATAGAGAATAAGAGATATTTCCATACCAGCGCAATATTGATTGCCTGAAATATATGCAGGGCCCGAGTGCGAGTACCGTGCAGGTTAACAAAGCCAACGGGTAACCCACACTGATTGGATCAATGTAGTTGGGAAGTACCGGAATCCCCAAGTCTCTGCGCAACTGGGGCGGGGCTACGACAGAAAAAAGAACTACGATCCAAGCGAGGGTCGAAAATTGAACCTTGTGCCGCGACCTATCAACGAAAGATCTCAGCTTATCGTAATGACCGCCAAGGAGGGTACCAAATAGAAATACGTGCAGCCAGAACGGCAGATCGAAAAATTCGAAACCGATCAGCAGGAAAATGCTCGCAATGAGGGCCTGAAAACAGGCCAGATAAATTATGGATCTTGTGAAATTTCCATGCGCTGAAGCACGCCAGATTATGAGGAACAGAACATAAAAATGCACTTCGACAGGTATGGTCCATAATACGGACGACCCTTTCAAAAGAAGGGCATTGTAAGCCACCTGCTCAAGGCTGGAATTGCCGAGAAACTCCAGGTCGACCAATATAAAAGACATGGCTGTAACGAATACGACGGCGTAGTACAGTGGCAGAACTCGCGTACCGCGGCTAATCGCGTAGTCGACAAGGCTCGATCGGTTTAACGGCCGATGGCAATAAAGATATGCCATAAAAAAGCCGCTGAGTCCGAAAAACAGAACGACGCCCATCTGCCCGAGACCGGTGCCGAGCACCTCGGGCAAAAAGCCAGCGTTGGCAGAGTGAGATACAACCACCATCAATGCCGCGAATCCGCGAAGACCATCTAACGCCGGTAAGTGCTTGATCGGCTTGCAGTCTTGAACTGCAAAGGGCGCTACCATTGAAGCATCTCTGTCTATCCACCCCTCATGATCCACGCCGTCTACTAGCTGTTGGACCAGATAAATACAGTCCGCTCTCCACCCCCGCCTTGCAATACGCGCGTGCTGCACGGCCAGCACCGGAACCGGACATTCATCGATTGCTCCGGATTTTCCGCTCGCGACGCATGGCCCCGCCTTCGCGCAAGCGCGCAAACGCCCTCAATGCGCCGTGGCAGGCGCCGCCAGCGGGAAGAAGGGGATGCGTACCTCGATCGGCGATCCGTCTTCGCGGTGGAAGGTGTAGAAGCCTTCCATCGAACCGAACGGCGTCGTCAGCGGGCAGCCCGAGACGTAGTCGTGGCTGCGGCCGGGCGTCAGCACCGGCTGTTCGCCGACCACGCCTTCACCATCGACATGGCGCACGAGGCCCTGCGCATCGGTGATGCGCCAGTGGCGGGTCATCAGCTGCACCCGCTCGTTCGAAGCGTTCTCGATCCGGATATGGTAGATCCAGAACCACTTGCCGTTCGCAGGATCGCTCTGCTCGGGCAGAAAATTGACCGAGACGCGAACGGTGATCTCGTCGGTCGTGGCGGCATGATCGAACAGGTTCTTCATCGTGATTCGGGAGCGTAATGGGATTCGGGCGCAGGGCAAGGCGGCGTGCTCCACCTTGCCCACATCTGTTGCGCCAAAGCCTCACGCGAGGCGCGCGCTTCGTTCAACTCTGGCCGAAATCCGCGCGGGTGCCGTGGGCGGAGATCGCGGCGCACAAGCGGCGCAAGGCAACGGCATAGGCGGCGGTGCGCATGTCGGTGTCGTACTCCTGCATCACTTCGCGCACATTATCGGCGGCGTCGGCCATGGCATCTTCGAGATAGTCGTCGACGTCGTCCGCGCTCCAGTCGATGCCCTGGCGGCCCTGGACCCACTCGGCATGGCTGATCGTCACCCCGCCCCCATTGGCGAGGATATCGGGCACCACCTCGATCCCGCGATCTGCCAGCGCCTTGTCGGCGGCGGGCAGGACCGGGCGGTTGGCGAGTTCGACGATGGCCTTGCACCTGAGCGCCTTCGCATCGTCTTCATCCGCGATCACGCCGCCCAGTGCAGCGAGCACGAGGACGTCGCATTCGGTGGTAAGCACCGCCTCGGCATCGTCCGAGGTTTGCGCGCTATCACTCTCGCCATCGCCGGTGCCGGCATAGGCCGTGACCTTGCCCGCCTCGTCCTTCGCCTTGCTCAGCGCGTCGATGTCGAGCCCGTCGGCATCGCTGATCGTGCCCGAGGAATCGGCGACCGCGACGATTTTGTGCCCCGCCTCCTCGGCGGCCTGCGCGAACCAGCGCGCGGCATTGCCGAAGCCCTGCAGCGCGATGGAGAGCGAGCCTTCCTCGCCCAGGCCCACCAGATCGCGCATCTCCTCCAGCGCGATATGCGCGCCGCGCCCGGTCGCAGGTGTGCGCCCGGCCATGCCGCCCAGCGCGACCGGTTTGCCGGTGAAGGCGTGCGGCTGGATCGAACCTGCGATCTCCGAATATTCGCTGACCATCCACGCCATCTCGCGCTCTCCGGTGGCGACATCGGGCGCGGGCACATCGCGATCGGGGCCGAGGATCTTCGCCATCGCGCGCACATATCCGCGCGCCACGCGTTCCTTCTCCATGGTCGAGAGGTCATGCGCGTCGACCTCCACGCCGCCCTTGCCGCCGCCGAAGGGCAGGCCCATCAGCGCGCATTTCATGGTCATCAGGAAGGCCAGCGTCTCGACCTCGTCGAGATGGACGCTCGGGTGAAAGCGGATGCCGCCCTTGGTCGGGCCGAGCGCGGAGTTGTAGCGACAGCGCCAGGACTTGAGGACGAGCGAGGAGCCATCGTCGCGCCGGATGCTGACCGAAGCGGAGAGCGTTTCGATCGGGTTCTTGAGGTGCGAGACGACCTCGGCATCGAACCCGCCAAGCTCCGCCGCCCGATCCAACCGCTGCTGCGCCGCTGCCAGTAGTTCGCCCATGTCGTCCGTCTCCTGTTTCTTGTCGTCACAGGAGAGAACGTGTGGGCGCGGGCGCGTTCCGGGAGGGGCCGAAAGGGCTATGTCGATCTGCATTTCTCTATTGGCAATGACCAGTGACGGTTGCTCAATCGGGGGCATCGTCCGGGCGGCTATGAAGAGCATCGCGCATGGTCTGCGCGAGGGGCTCGTCTGCCGCTCCCAAGGCGCGGACGAGGTCAAAGGCGTTCTGGCCGTCGTCTCCATTGGCAAAGATTGAGACACCCTCGCGCGCCAACGCCCGGACGCGGTCTACGTCGCGGTCGCGGACCGCCTGGCGCAGTGACTCCTCATCAGCGCGGCGCGCTTCGAGACGATCCGCAAAAGCCTCGACCTCGGCCTCCCAGTCTTGGGGCGGGTGGCGAGCGGGATCGTAGTCCGGCACCTCGGGGAGGGGGCGGTCCAGCCGGGTCAGAAGGGCGCGGGTGCGGTCGAGATGCCTGCGCCGTACGTAGGGTTCGCCGTCCGCTACTGCATAGTTATGCGCGCGGTGCGCCCAAGCGGTCGCAGTTTCGGCGCGACCGAGGGTTTCCCAGAGTTCAGCGAGAGCGAGGGCGGCTTTGTCCGGCGCATCATGCAGGCGGGCGGCATCCTCAGGCGTGACAGTGCGCCCAGCAAGGCAGCGGGCGCGCAGGTACGCAGCTTCCAGGCCGTGGTCCAACTCACCGCGCTCGCGAACCATGGCCAGGGCCTCTTCGAAATGTGGCAGCGCAGCGGCGGCGCCCTCGGAGTCGAGTGTGTATCGAGCCCGCAAGACGTGTACTGCCTCGCGCATTGCGCGATCCTTGAGTTTCACGGCCCAGCGTTCGGCCTCGGAAATTTCGGTGTCAGTCAGCCGGCTCGCCCTGCGCAGCCCCTCGGCGTACCAGACGGCAGCTACTGACTTTCTAAAGCGGTTTCTGTCCTCGGTCTGTTCGAAAGCGGCGACGGCCTCGCCCAGCGACATGGCATCGGGGCGCTGCATTTCGACGGCAAGGGCAAATTCCCGAAGCCGCGTCGGCCTGCGATCGTGTTCGTCCTCGCAGAGGCGCAATGCTGTGGCCAGCAACCGCTCGCTTTCGGCCAAACGGCCCGCGCTCATAGCGGAGCCCACTAAACCCCTAATCGAGTTCACGGTGTTGCTGACATTCTCTTCAGCGAGGTTGACGCGCAGCGACCTGACACGGAGCGATTCGACAGTCCCGGCATCGTCGAGCGCGATTGCGGCGTTGTTCAGAAGGTAGCCGCGCGCGAGCGGCGGCAATACGACGGTTTCCCCCTTCCATCCATCGGGGAAAAAGGGACTTAGTAGGGCGCGCATCTCGTCGAGGGCATGAATGTTGAATATTAGGGCCCCTGCTAGCTCCCCCATGTAGACGTCCATCGCTGCGTCAAAGCGGCCAAGACGGGTGAGCGCTCGCATGAGTTCAAGGCCGACAGTCAGGTCGGCCAGCGTTTCGGCCTCCCGGTAAGGGACATGTGGAGCAGCGGTGAAATGATCGACGACACGTTGGCCCGCAGCCTCTTGCGCCTGGTCGGTGAGGCCGTCGGCCACGACGCTGCGGACAACCGGATGGAGGTCGTAGCGGGCCGTTCCGCCCTCGTGCTGCAGCAGACCACGGTCGCGCAAGGAAACGATCGCATCGTCGAGCCAACGGCGCGCCTCGCCCACGGCGGGGTCGCGCTTCCACTCCGCCAGTTCGGCCTCGTATGCACGGAACGCATTGCGCCTTTTTTCATGCCTGCGTCGCACAAAATCCGAAAGACCTTCGGGGATCGGCCCCGGGTCTGCCACCCTTTCCGGCGGCAAGGGGCGCTTGGGGTTTATCGCCTCCAGCGTCTCGTAGTCAGCACCAGCGTGCAGGAACGACAGCGTACCGAGCAGTGCGCGAACATCCCCATCGAGCGCATCGAGACCCGCTAGCAGGATGTGGTTCTGGCGCTGCTTGAGATCGAGGTCGCCCAAGCGCAGCGCGCGGCCGTGGTCAGGATCCTCGACCCAGGCGTCGAAGTCGCCGGGCGCGCGCGGATAATTCACAATCAAGCCTGCCAACACGCCCATGGTGAGGGGGTGGTTGTCGCAGTGACGCTGCACATAGTCGCGCAGGGCCCGGCCATCGCCCCGTACACCGGCGGCGCGCATCATCGCTTCGGCATCTTCGCGGCGCAGGCCCTGGATAGCATCGACACGCACGCCTGCCAGAGGCTGGCCCGATGGGTTGAGCAGATCCGCCGGCACCAGACGCGTGGTCGCCAGCACTCGCGAGGGCGCGGCCTGTGCCAGCTGCCGGAGGAACGCGCCGTCGGCAGGGCGGATCGTCTCCCGCGCACCACGCCCCGCTTCGGGTTCCGGCGCCTCCACACTTTCAGCACGCGAAGCGCCGGGGCGATTATACTCTACGAGCACGCGCTCGAGCCCATCGAGCACCAGCAGCCAGCGGGCGGCTGCGAGGTGACCCAAAAGGCGCGCCTCGACCTGCGGCGCTGTCACGCGGTCGAAGGCGTCGCGCGGGCGGCGCTCAATGTAAGCCAGCGCTTGGCGGCACATGTCGGTCATGGTCGCGCCGGCCTCGTAAAACGAGTACCAGAACCGTCCGGCCCAGGGCTTGTCCGCTGCCTCGGCCGCAGGGACCGCGCGCGTCTCCATCCAGTGCCAGGTTAGGAAGCTCTTGCCCGAGCCGCCTATGGCGTTGAGCACGTAGAGAGGGTGCTGGCCGGCCGGATCGGCCCATTCGTCGAGAGCGTCGAGTTCCCCGCGACGGCCCACGAAGCTGTGCGATCCCCCATAGCCGGGGCATGCGGCCCGTGCGGGCGGGTCGGGATAGTGGTTGGCGTGCGGCGGCGCGGCAGCTCCCTTCGGCTCATCCCCAGGCGCATCGGCACGCGGGGGGAGCGTGCGCGACAGCCGACCCAAATCCTCGCCCAGGCGCTGCGCGAAGTCGTCCTCGCTGGTGAAAGTGTAATAGACGCGCTTCGGCTCTTGTCCCTCGATACGAGCGGCACGCTCGGCGAAGGCGTCGCGCGCGGCCCATTCGGCATCGTCGCCATGGTCTGCCCGCGTATAGGGGTGCACGTTGTAGTCCATGACGTAGAGCAGGATTGGCATGCCCCGCTGCTCGGCCAACTCGAATTCCAGTTCGGTGAGCGACCGGTGGTCGGGGTTCACCTCATCGTTCTCAAGCACCTGCCCATAGCGCAGGCCGATCACACAGACGTAGATGCTGGCACTTTGCACCATGGTCAGCGAGCTCTTCAGCACGTCGCTGGTGAGCGCGCCGTCATTCTCCATGGCTACTGCTTTGTAGCCCACGCGATCGATGATCTCCCGCGCCCGGATGCGGTGCTTTTCCAGATCGCGAAACGTGCTGGACAACATCACTCCGCGATAAACCGGTTCACGCGCAGCCTCGTCCATCATGAGCCCCCAAGCTTCCTCGAATATCCTGACCCCAGTCAGGATGACGCAGGAACGGGGTAAAGGTCCAGTCCCTGCAACCGTGATTCGTGATCGAGCCCCCTGCTGCGGGACCGGCTAGAACCCCGCCGCCGCCAGCGCCTGGTCCATGTCCTCGCGGATATCCTCGATATCTTCCAGCCCGACATTGATCCGCACCAGCCCTTCGGTCACGCCCATCTCGGCGCGGTCTTCCTCGCTCAGGCCCGCGTGCGTGGTGCTGGCGGGGTGACAGGCGAGGCTGCGCGAATCGCCGATATTGTTCGACAGGTCGATCAGTTGCAGCGCGTCGAGCAGCGCGTGCGCCTTCTCGCGGCTTTCGAGGTCGAAGGCGAAAATCGGGCCGGTGGCACGCATCTGTTTGAGGGCGAGCGCGTGGCGCGGGTGGCTGTCGAGCCCCGGATGCAGCATGCGCGGCACGCGCGGCTCCATCATCGCGCCCAGTGCGACCGCGTTCTGGCTCTGCCGATGGGCGCGCAGGTCCAGCGTTTCCAGCCCCTTCATCACGACCCAGGCGTTGAAGGGCGACAGGTTGGGCCCGGTATTGCGCTGGAAGGGCAGCAGCACCTCGTCGATCCATTCCTTCGTGCCGCACACCGCGCCCGCAAGCACGCGGCCCTGCCCGTCCATCAGCTTGGTCGCGCTATACGCCACCACGTCCGCACCGAATTCCATCGGGCGCTGGAGCGCGGGAGACGCGAAGGCATTGTCGACCACGGTGGTGATGCCGTGCGCCTTCGCCAGATCGCACACATGCTTCAGGTCCACGATGTCGAGCGTGGGATTGGCCGGCGTCTCGAAGAAGAAGACCTTGGTGTTGGGCCGGATCGCGGCTTCCCACGCGTCGTTGTCGGCGCTGTCGATCACGCTGGTTTCGACGCCGAAGCGCGGCAGCAGGTGGTCGACCAGCCAGCGGCACGAACCGAACGCGGCGCGCGCGGCGACGCAGTGGTCTCCGGCGGAAAGCTGGCACAGCAGCGCGGCCGTCATCGCGGCCATTCCGCTCGCCTGCACGCGGCACGCCTCTGCTCCTTCCATCAGCGCGATGCGTTCCTCGAGCATCGCGACGGTCGGGTTCTGGAGGCGCGAATAGGTCATCCCTTCGGCCTCGCCCGCGAAGCGCGCCGCGACCTCGGCGGCATTGTCGTAGGTATAGCCCGAGGTGAGGAACAGCGCCTCGCTCGTCTCGCCATGTTCGGATCGCCAGGTGCCGCCGCGCACGGCCTGCGTGGCGGCACGCCATTTCGAGGTGACGGAGCGATCCATTCCGGTGGTCTTCTTCATGGCCCAGCGCTTAGGGCGGCGGCGGGGCGCCCGCAAGCGGCGCCTGGCCTCCGGCGCGCCGGGCATGGCGTGGCCGATCGGCAACGCGTGGGATGCATCGGCACCACCATGGGTAAATGCGCCGCTTGATGGCCGGGCCAAGCCCGCTTAACCCTCCGATCCAGGATGACCGCTGCGCGCGACCAGAAAAGCGACCCCCTGCTGGCCAGCCTCGGCCTGACGTTCGCCTTTTTGCTGCTCTGCCTGTGGCGGCTCTGGCTGCCGAGCGGCACCTATTTCGATGAAATCCATTACCTTCCCGCCGCGCGCGCCCTGCTGAGCGGGGCCCAATACCTGAACGCCGAGCATCCGCCGCTGGGCAAGGAGATCATCGCGGCGGGCATCGCGCTGCTGGGCGACAATGCGTGGGGCTGGCGGATCTTTTCCGCGCTGGCAGGCGCGCTGGCGCTGTTCGCGGGGATGCGCGCGTTGTGGCATGCGAGCCACAGGCGCGACGCGGTGCTGGCCTATGGCGTGCTGCTGGCGACGGGTTTCCTGCTGTTCGTCCATGCGCAGATCGCGATGCTCGACATCTTCATGGTCGCCTTCTTCCTCGCCGCACTGTGGTTCTTCGCCGCTGCATGCCGGGCGCCTGGCACCGGGCGTGCGCGGATCGACCTTGCGCTGGCGGGCGTGGCGCTGGGCTGTGCGATCGCCGCCAAGTGGAACGCCGCGCCGCTCGCCCCGGCGCTGGGCCTGATCTTCTTCGCAGCGCGGCTCCATGCGGTGGGGCCCGCGCGCCTGCTTACCGCGCGCGAGGCCGCGCCGGTGCGCGGCGTCTCGCTGATCGAGGCGGCGGGGTGGCTCGGCGTGCTGCCGCTGGTCGTCTACGCGGTCACCTTCTGGCCCGCCTTTCAGGTCGCGGGCGGCCCGTTCGAAGGCATGGACCTGATCGGCGCGCACCTGCACATGCTGGAACTGCAGCAGAGCGTGAAGCAGGCCCACCCCTACCAGTCCACGTGGGGCCAGTGGGTGCTGAACACCCGCGCGATCTGGTATCTGTACGAGGTGACCGATGGCGCGCAGCGCGGCGTGATGCTGATCGGCAATCCGCTGACCATGCTGCTGGGCCTTGCCGGCGTCGCGTGGTGCCTGTTCGCGGGGCTGGTGCAGCGGCGGGCGGACGCGCTGGCGGTCGCGCTCCTTTATCTGGCGAGCATCGGCTTCTGGATCGTCGCGGCGAAACCGATCCAGTTCTACTACCACTATTTCCTGCCGAGCTGCTTCCTGCTCGCAGGGCTGGCGCTCGCGATCGAGTGGCTGAAGGCGCGCGGGATCGGCTGGGCGTACTGGCTGGTGCTGGCGGGCAGCGTGGGCGTGTTCGCGTGGTTCTACCCGATCCTGAGCGCGGCGCAGCTGAGCGGCGAACAGGCGTTCAACACCTGGATGTGGCTGAGTACCTGGCGTTAGGATATGGTGGGTCAGGGACAACGGGGAGACGATTCGAATGCGTTTATTTGCTGCAACCCTGGCTGCAACGGCAGTCCTCTTTGCCACTCCCGTACTTGCCCGCCCCATTTCGTCGGACGAACCTATCGCCGAAGTATTTCACGGCACCTGGTCCCTCGACGGGAATTGCCTTTCTGGCGACATCATCGTGATCGGCAAGGATGAAGTGCGTGAGAAAGGCGCATCTTCGACATCGACGATCAGGGTCCAATCCAGTTCGGAGACCGAGCTGACGATCAGGCCGACGGCATTTCTCGTCTTTGGCGGCCTCTACCACCGCAAGGTCGCATTCCACATCACGGATGACGGTGTGGTCGCGTTCGAGGGGCAGAAGGGTCGGGGCGATTACCGGCAGTTGCCGCTGAAGGCCTGCAAGGCCGACTAGACCCGCCCCCACACGAAGCGGTTCGACAGCGCGTAATTCCACACCGCGCCGACCACGATGC
>Ga0114910_1000512_pt1 | contig 19314 bp, 14 predicted proteins | sample MalvireepMed_908_FD_83500 | JGI IMG/M metagenome (GOLD analysis project Ga0114910, IMG submission 83500) | Marine viral communities from the Global Malaspina Expedition - Malaspina viral metaG DeepMed_908 | ecosystem: Environmental > Aquatic > Marine > Oceanic | place: Mediterranean Sea...
CATCGAAGATGCGGAACTTGGCATCTATTCGGCCTCTGGCAGCGGCGATGTTGCGCTTGTCGACATGCGGTTCCTGGCTGAAAACCCTGCCCACAGCCATGTGATTGCCAACGCCCGGTCGACCCTGGTCACCACCTCCTGGTTCATCGGCGGCGCGGCCGGTGTGGTCTGGGATAGCGGCGAAACGCTTGCCATCGACTCATCGATCTTCGCCAATCAGGTTGAGGCTGCCATTCGCACGCGCGATATGGGCGAAACGGAAACGGGCTTGTCCGTCGCCGATATCACGGTGTTCTCCGGCGATGTGGCGCGCGCGATCGACGACCGGCGCGGCGCGGCGATGATTGAAAACAGCATCTTCGTCCATTTCGGAGAGGCAATCTATCTGGGAGCGAAAGCATCGCCCGGCGCGGCGCGATTGAACTCCTTCTTCGGCGCGCAGGAGCTTTCAATTTCATCCGCCACCGACATTGCGCCGAGCGGTTTCCTCAACGCCACTATCGAGCCTTCGGTTCTGCCTGAACTGTGGGACAAGACGCAGGCTGTCGTGTTCGGTGATACGCCTGCCGAGCGGATGATTGACGAACTTGACGGACTCATTCCCGAAATCCAGTCGGAATTCGTCGCGCGCGAGACCGATTACGGAGTGTCTTCGCTGGCGCTCGACGTGCCGGATTTCCGACCGGCCAGCAAGGTCAGCCTCGGTACGCTTGAAAGGATGACGGGTGAGGCCCCGGCGCAGTTTCTTGGTGACCTGCGGGCCGGCGATTTTCCGCTGGAGATCCTGCCTGGCACCTACAGGCTGCAAACGGATGCGGGCCCTGAAGAGTTCACCATCTTTGCAAACGAGGAACACCGGATCGGGTACCGCAGACCAGAAGGCCCCTTTGCCATCGCGCTGGAAAACGAGGTGCTGGTCTCCGGTCCGGTTTTGAGGTTTTTCGATCAGGACAGGATCCGCGACTTTGTCGCCAAACGCTGGCCAGCCCATGGCCGCTACAGCGTCGGCGGAGTTCCGCGCCATGGCGTGTCAGCAGAGGCGCGCACGGCTTCGCTTGCCTATGCGACGCAGAACATAGCGGCCATTACGGGCACGCTTGCTGCATTGCCGGATCATGCCGAGTGGACCGACCTTACCGAAGAGCAAAAAGAAAGCCTGAATGCTGCCCAGTACGGAGCGATGCCGCAGCTGCTCGATATCATGCGCGCGGTGGGAACGACCGCAGATGCCGCAACCCTGTTCGACCGCTATCGTGATCTGCGCGACAAACCCATAAAGGCGTTTGTGGCGCGCCGGTTTCTGGCAACAGCCATCGATATCTGGGTACGGTTGGGCGCACTTGCCGACAGTCCCGCTGCACGCGAACTGGCATCGCTCGATGCAGAGCCGGACAATCCGCATCGGCTCGTGCTCGCCACAATGCTGGGCCGTGTCGGCCACGCCCCTGCCATCCAATTGCTTGTCGAGGACATTGCGGTGAACCGAAACGGCGAGCGCCTTGGTGCCTACGAGGCGGTCGATGCTTTCGACATTGTTTCGGCAGTACCCGACCCGGCTGTCACGGCATTGAGCCTCGATATCGTCGCCGCCTTCGATGCCTATGGACGCGCCCGGCTCAGGGGCGAAGATGGCGTATCGAATTTCGAAGGCCTGCCGGTCGCCGCTGTGTTCCCATTAGCCTATATGCACGCCGCCGCCTATGCGACAGGCGAAGACCGCACGCGCCTCGATATTGCCGTCGCGCCATGGGATATGATGTTCGCCATTGCGCCGATGTTCGAGAACCCGGACGTGCTTCTGAACAATATGCTCGGTAACTTTATCGATGCCAAATATGGCTACGACGTCAACGGTTTGTCATCGCCGATTTGCCGCATGCATGCCGGTCGTACGCCCGCCGAATCCGAGACGATCAGCATTGCCGCGAGTGAAGCCCTGCGAGCCTATATGGTCCGCAATGAGTTTGAGAGACCGGACAGTTTTTCAAGTGACGTGGAGGCGCTTGGCCGCGCCAGATGTTCGGTTGAGCAGGAAACGATGCAATATCTCAAGCGGCCTGAAAAAAGCGATCCGGTTCTGCTGCCCATCCATATGCGCTATGCGTTCCGGCCCGCGCGCCACTTCCTGCCCGACTTTGCGAGCTATCCCGACTCCAACATCGTCGCCTCAATCTTTGACGCCATGCCCGAGGCGCGTTTCGAACCTCTGGCCGCGGACGAGGTGCTCAATTCCAAACCGGGCTTCGAGCGCTATCTGAACTATCGGGCTGTCACGCGAAATGCAGACTCGGTCTATGCCGAACGCTTTTCAGGGCTGGACGATGAGCGCCTCCTGCTTGAGCCGGTCGTTGAGCCAGAAAACGACAATCCGCAATTCTGGGTTAGTGCCAAAGTCAGCCTCTCGCCGCGTGTTTCCAACGGCAAAGCTTTCTTCGGCATCGGCCTTCAAACGGCGTTTCGCGACGACAATGGTCTCGCGAGCCTGATCGCCCAATACTCCGAGGCGGTCGACCGTATGACAGGAAATTTCAACCGCGAGATGATCAAGGCGGTTCGGTTGCGCAATGGTGAGACGGAAACAGACCTCGAATTCCTGCAGACCACCGCTAACGGCACGCATGTGTTCGGCCTGCCCGAAGGCCCGGTTTCGGACGCAAATCTGATCGTTGACGTTCACCTGCGCACCGTCGCGCATAACGGCACCGAGACCCATCAACGCATCGTTTCTTTCCCCCTCTACGATTCGCCCTTCGGTTACGACCGGATGCGGCGCGAAGGGCGGATTTTACTGCAGTAGGCCGAGAACTGTTGAGATTCGGAATTTGGAGCGGGAGATCGCCATGATCATGATGTCACGAATTCTTCGCGCCACAGCGCTGATCGCGCCTTTGCTGCTGCCTACGGGCGCTCTCGCCAAGGAGCTCTGCCATCTGGCCGGCAAGGACATTCTCGGCGATCAAATCACCATGACGCTGAAATGGCCGATCGACCCCGATCGTCCGCCGGAATTGCTGGAGCGCCCGGCAGAGCCGTCGATGGACGATCTGTTTTCGGATGCGCAGGGCAGCGGTTCGGAAAAAGCGCCCTGCGACGGCAGCAACATCGTCGATGCGCTCAAATGCCGCGTGATCGGCCCGATGACGGATGTCGCCGATGCGCCGGTCGATCCTGGCAAAACGGAGACGGAGACATCCAGCAAAACGGCATCGGCTGCACCTGAAAACGCGGAAGGCGAAAAGACCGAAACGGAAACCGCCGCCAAGGACCGCGACTATGATCGCTATGTTTATGCGACGATACGGATGCGTCCGCTCATCCGTTCCGGACAGCCGCCTCAGGTTCTGATGGCGCATGAGGATACCGGTCTCGATTTCGATACTCAGAAAATCGACAAAAGCGTCGTCGACCGTGTCAATGCGGACCTTGTGGAGACGAGCAGACGGATCAGAAGCTGGTCTACCACGCTGGATATGGAAACGGCAGCCGACCTTGCGGCGGGCAAGCCATGGCCTTCGCTCGAACTTGCCGCCATGCCGGATTTCAAGCGCAGCGCCGGAGCAAATCTCTCAATGCCCGACGAGATGCGGTTTCCCGAAGCCTGCGGCTCGCTCATTCTGATCGAGACACAACTGGCGGATGCCTTGACGGCTTTGCGGCCGGCGCAGGAGCGGCTGCAACGGCTTCAGGCAAGGAAGCGTGATCTCCAACGCGCCGATCCTGACAAGATCGAGGCGGAAATCGAGGCGCTGGAAACGCGGCGAGAAAAGCTTCGCAATGCAGGCCTTCCGATCACCGAAATCGACAATCAGATCAAAGCCGCGCAGAACCGCCTTGAGGAAGTCGAGAACCGTGACGACATCATCGAAAAGCTGGATACGCAGATCAAGATCGCCGGCAACAAGGTGCGGCAATTGGCCGAGCCGGTTCAGGTTTTGGAACAGCGCGACATTGCCCGGCGCAAGGCCCTGAACGAAGAGGCGCGCCTGGCGCGTCTCGATGCCATCCGCAGCGATCCCGAGGCGCTTGAAAACGAGAAACTCGCGCGGCTCGGTGAGGCCATGACGGCCTACCGCAATTTTCGAACCTATGAGAAAAAGCGTGCCGCTGCGATCGAATCCTACAATAAGGGCCTGGCCGATTTCGACCAGAAGATCGCCGATGCTCCTGATGACGAAACCCGCAGCAAACTGGAAGATTCCAAGGAGCGGTTCCAGCGGCTCTACGACCAGTGGACCGACCATTCGCGCACCGTGGCCTCGCGCAGCTTCCGCGATCTTGATCGCATGCTTGAAGACAATACGCGCGACGGAATCGGGCCCACGACGATTCCCGGCATCGTCGAGGAGGTCAACAACGAGGGTGTCGATGCAGCCGACTATTTCGAAGGCTATGACCCCAATGAGATCGACCGTGCCCGCCGCATTGCTCTTTCCGACGCAGTGACGCTGGGCGGCGAAGCCTCAAATGACAGTGGCACGCTGCAATTCCTCAAGGATACATCGCAGGCGCTTCAGGAAGAACGCGAAAAGATCATACTTACGCCCAGTGATGTCGTCGACAAGCTGGGCAAGGTGGCACGCGGCGAGACGACACTCGAGGAGGTCGTCAATGATCAAAAACAGTTTCTGGAGCGCTACGGCCATTACGCGAAGGGAACCGTCATTGGCGGCGCAAATGGGGTCAAGGACCTCGCGGTGCTGGCGCATGACGGCCTGACATACGCGCTCGAAACCGACGAAGCACTGCTGAAGGGCGCTTACAAGGCCGTCACCGGTGAAGAGATCAAAGGCTCCTATTTCGGCGACCGCAAGCACAAGGCTCTGGAGAAGCTGACGGGCAGCGCGGCGGATGCCGTCACCGAATTGCTTGACCGCAACAATGCCAGGCATGGCGTTCGCACTGATGGTCAGCGTGTCGACATCGCCGATGTCTGGGACGATCCGGCCAAGGTCGGCGATTTTCTCGGCCAGACCTATGGGGATTACAAGCGTCTCGGGGAATTGAGCGACCAGGCGATCGTCAGCGGCAGCGAAATGGCGCGTGATGCCGCCGACCGCAAGCTGGCCAGCATCACCAAGGGCGGCGAGAAATCCTTGCGCGGCGCGCTCGGAAAAACAGGTGAGATCGTCGGCGAACTCTCCGATGTGGGGCTCGCGGGACTTTGGGCGCTGGATAAGTTCGGCGACGCCGCCAAGGGCTTGCGCCGCCTCGAGGATGGGCTCGATACCGCCGAGGATGTGGCACTGGCAACCGACCGAGCGAGAGATGTCGCGCGGACGCCCATTGGCGATGAAACCGTGCGGCTTGCCGAACCCGATCTGCCGGCTGCATCGACCGCCGATACACCTTCGGCACGGCCCGTTGGCGACGAAACTGCGCGCCTGCCGGAGCCGGACCTTCCGGGTACAGCATCGCAGTCAGGTTCGCAGCGGGCCCCGCAAGTCGAAGAGACGGCACGGCTTGCGGATCCTGATCTGCCGCCTGCATCGACCGTTGATACACCTTCGGCGCGACCTGTTGGCGACGAAACTGTGCGCCTGCCGGAGCCGGACCTCCCAGGCATAGCACCGCAGCCTGGTTCGCAGCGAGCCTCGCAAGTCGAAGAGACGGCACGGCTCGCCGATCCTGATCTGCCGCCCGCATCGACCGCCGACACACCTTCGGCACGGCCTGTTGGCGACGAAACAGCGCGCCTGCCGGAGCCGGACCTTCCGGGTACAGCATCGCAGTCAGGTTCGCAGCGGGCCCCGCAAGTCGAAGAGACGGCACGGCTTGCCGATCCTGATCTGCCGCCTGCATCGACCGTTGATAAACCTTCGGCGCGGCCTGTTGGCGACGAAACTGTTCGCCTGCCGGAGCCGGACCTTCCGGGTACAGCATCGCAGTCAGGTTCGCAGCGGGCCCCGCAAGTCGAAGAGACGGCACGGCTCGCCGAACCCGATCTTCCACCCGCATCGACCGCCGATCCGAATGGTCCCTTCATAGGACTGGACGAACGTCTCGGGCCCGATTTCGCGAAGGCGCTGGACGAGCCCGGAACCCTGCAACTCCGCTCAAACCAGGATCCGACACTGAGCGCTGAGGCGGATCCGAACGGTCCCTACATAGGGCTGGATGAACGCCTAGGCTCGGACTTCCAAAACGCCCTCGACGGACCGGGTGGCACCCGCTCGGATCTCAGTGCGTCGGACACACCAACCGTTCCGCCGATCGACGGATCAAACCGGGTGCCTGGTGGATCCGCGGATGACATAACGGTGCCGCCATCGCGCGCCCCCGGAGAAGCGAACGGTGCACCGAATGTTGCCAATATTTCGCCGACCGGGCCGAAAGGTGGAAATGCCGACGACCTGTTGAGCACGGCGCCGCCGCCCGCAGACAGCCGCGCGGCGATTGTCCCCCAGTCAAATGGGGGAAGGAGCCAGCTGAAGGTGGGCGACAACAATACCGTTGAATTTGATGAAGCGCCGTTGGGACAGGGATCGTTCAACACGGCATTCAAGATTGACGAGGTCAGCGTCGCGCGCATGCCAGGGGGTCTGGGCGGCAGGCCTAAACCGACGGAGATTATCGCAGACAAGGGTGGCCGGGCGGCATTCGAGACGTCCGGCGTGGATACCAGCAAGGTGCGCCTGGTGGAATACAAAAGGCCACCTATCAAGGTCACGCAAAAAACTGAAATCCCGGTTACTGGACAATCAAATGGGCGCAAGATGGAAGATATCCAGCTTCAACCCGGAGACGAGATCGAGATTGTCGAAAATTTCAGCCGCGGGACGCTGAAGGACAGGATGCAGGGACGCGCCGAGAAAAAAATGACTGCGGAAGAAGCCATTGCCTATGACAAGGGCGTGCGGGAGCTGAATGAAAAAGGGTTGGTTGCCCTCGATCTGAAATATGACAATTTCGGGTTCGAGCCGGTCTCTCCCGGATCGAAGGAATTACGGCTGGTCATCTTGGACTCCGGCGGCATTGTTCCAATTAAAAGCAAAGATGGTGCCAAGGCCCGAAGGATACAGTCGACGATTGATGAAAAGCCGATCAGTGTTGATTACACGCGTTTAAACAAAGAGTTCAACCTGTACATGGAGTTTGGCGACGATCTTGATGTTGGCGCTGTCGGTCTACAATCGTTTGACGAGATTCCATTCAATCCTTTGGGCGTCTCCAGCTATGAGAAGGGGCGCACGCTCTCGTCAATGACACGCGCCCAAGCTGAAGATTATTACGCAATATTGCGGGCTGCTGAATGACAAACGAGTGCCACGGTCAAGCCGTTATTCCGCAAAGGTCACGATACGATTCCGTTTGCTCTAACAGTTGCCGTCATCCCAACGCACGTGGATCTGGCTCGACGATGATCAAGCCGAATGGGCTTATTGATCCGAAAACCAGTCAGCATATTTTGCTTTCAAGGAGGCCGCAGCATTTTCGGATGGCAAGATGATATCAATCCCGCCATCATAGGGCGCGAAGACAATCCCGGAGTTTGGATCCAGCCAGAGTATGTGCGCGTAAGTGCCGGCTGCGATTTGTCTGACAAGCGGGTCGAATGCCTCGATTGACCAGCGGCATTGGCCCGCAAGTACTGTGTACTGGCCTGCCTCAGCATCATTGATGTCGAAAGACCATTTGAAAGCGGGCGTCAGCTTGTGTGGTATCCGGACGTCCTTATGCCAGCGCTTCTGATCGCCGAGACGCGCATTGTCATGCAAGCTTGCGACCATCCAAAGGTCCCGATCGAGCGCGAGGCCGTCGCGGGCTATCGTATCGACGCGTTTCAGAAGTGTCTGAAATTCGCTTTCATTGTCCGGATATCGTTTCGAGTTCGGCAAATAATGAAACCGCACCCATCGGCTTGCATAGGCTGACCGAAGCGCATAACCGGCGGGCAACTCACCTGCAAAATTGGTGTTCCAGATTTCTTCGAAATTTCCGCTCATGCGTGGCAACCGGAGAGACACGATTCGGCGCGTGCGGGACTCCACATCAATCTGGTTTCCAGATGCATCATGAAAGCCCTCTGCGCTGATCCATAATCCAGAAGCAACCGAGTTGTGTCGCAAACCTTGGTGTCATGGTCTATCAGTCTGCGCAATTTGTCGATGAGGTTGATCGGGGCCGTGGAACCTTCGTCGCCGCGTCTCTTGCGCCGGTAGGCAGGCCAGAACCTGTTCGCGCTGCCGACGAAGACCTTGCGATGAACATGCCATCGGAGCCAACCGATCCGGCTCTGTTCGACAAGATGCCCGGGGAGCTCGACTATGTTTCTACCAAACTCATCCCATTGCCGCGTAACCACGCCTCACTTGGTAAAAGAATGGGCAAGATCGCCACGTACACTTGGCTTTCGCTGCGTCGCATGGTGTGGAAACTGGAACACATTGCGGTCACGCGCCGGGGGCGCATGTCGTAATTGCGACAATCCGGTCGATGCTTAACGAGCAAGCGGCGCGGTCAACCAGCGCGGGTGTGCCGACGCTGAAGTCGTGCGCCGGGCCATCGGCGGGCTCCGAGCGGAAGGTTGTGTCACCTGCAATCCAGTTGCCGGCGACCAAGTGCTTTCCGTGAGGCGTGAATAACATATATTTTCAATCTTGTCTGGCTTGCAGCGCGGCGCACCAGACCGAGTCCAAGCGACGCGTTTTAGAGCACCGCCCGGTTAACAGGACGATGCTGTGACGCTTTTTTACTGAATGTCGTCAGGGCAATAGCGCTGGACACTGCTGCTCGATCTGGATTAACGGCCCCAGTTCAGCACCATGGGGTCCAGCGGTTGCAACAGGTCGATCATCCGCTGACGGATTGCCGGATGAAGCGGTGGTATCGGATGTCTGCAGAACTCGGACCGGATCACGCCGCCTTCGACCATCGCCGCCTTGCAGGATTGCCATCCGCATTGCCGGTTTTCATGGTTGATCGCCATCGCCACACGCGCATAGGCCGCAGTTGCCCCCTCGATGTCGCCAGCGCGGTGTTTTACGATAACAGGCTTGATTTGGTCGACAATCATGCCGCTGGTCATCGATCCTGTCGCGCCTGCATCCAGATCGGCCAGCAGGGTGATGCCTTCCTCTCCATCGAACGGTCCCTCGATGGCGTCGCCGCCCTCGGCGATCAGGACACGCAGCTTGTTGGCGGCCTTCGGGCATTCGATCTTGAACAGCCGCACTTCTTCGATCTCGCGGGCCATCCGCACTAACAGCGAGACTGGCAGATCGACGCCCGAGAGCGGCGCGTCTTGCACCATGATCGGGACGCCAACCTCGCCGACCATTCGGAACTGCTCGAAGGTCTGCTCGGTCGTCCCTTTCAAAAGTGCGCCGTGATAGGGCGGCATCATCATGACCATGCCAGCGCCAAGCGATTTTGCAAAGCGGGCCCGCTCCACCGCAATCTGCGTCGCGTAATGACTGATCGTCACAATCACCGGCACGCGACCGGCCACGTGTTCAAGGCTGAAACGAGTGAGAATTGCCCGCTCTTCATCCGAGATTAGGAATTGCTCGGAGAAGTTCGCCAGGATGCAAATGCCATCCGCACCCTGGTCGATCAGGCAATCCAGAACACGCTTCATCCCGTCGAGGTCGAGCGTGCCATCGTTATGAAACGGTGTCGGGGCGACCGGCCAGATACCAGAATAGCGGGTCATTCCACGATCTCGAAATTGGCGAGATGCTTGTCGCTGATCGTGATTCCCAGCCCTGGCTTGTCGTCATCAAGTTGCAGGAAACCGTCGACGGCTTCAGGGTCGCCTTCAAAGATATAGTAGAACAGCTCGTTGCCGACCTCGACGTCAAAGACTGGGAAAAACTCGCTGGCCGGGCAATTGGTATTGGCCATTGTCAGATGATAGTTGTGGGCTTGGCCGGCATGCGGGATGACAGGAATCTGCGCCGCCTCGGCGATGGCATTGATCTTCTGTGCAGCGGTGATGCCACCCACCCGGTTGGTGTCGTACTGCAGGACACTGACGGCCTTCTTGTCGATCAGGTCCTTGCAACCGATTACGCTGAATTCGTGCTCGCCGCCGGAAATCGGCACTATGTTCATGGCGTTGAGTTCTGCATAGCCCTCGACATCATCGGCGATAACCGGCTCTTCCAGCCATCGCGGCTCGTATTTTGCCAGTTTCGGCAGCATCCGCTTGGTGTAATCCAGGTTCCAGCCCATGTAACATTCGAGCATCAGGTCGTTGTCGTAGCCGATGACCTCGCGCAGTGCTTCCACGCGCTTGAGGTTCTCGCGCATTCCCGCCATGCCGTCCTTGGGACCGTAGCCGAAACGTGACTTGTAGCCGGTGTAGCCGTTCTTCATGGCTTCCGCGGCCTCGGCCTGCATGCTTTCGATCGGACCCGCATAGAGCTTGGAGTAGTAGACCGGAATCTTTTCCTTGGTCCTGCCGCCCAGTAGCTTGAACACAGGCTTGCCTACCAGCTTGCCCATCAGATCCCAGATGGCGATGTCGATGGCGGATATCGCCGTCATGCCGATCCCCTTGCGGCCCCAGGCATGGGTGCGGCGGTACATTTTCTCCCAGATATAGGCATAGTCGAATGGATCCTCGCCGATCACCAGCGGGGCATACCAGTCGTCGATGGCCTTCTTGACCACTGTCGGCGCCAGCGCAGCATTGCCGATACCGATGGTTCCGTCTTCGGTTTCAATCTCGCAGGTCAGCCACTGGTAAAAGCGGAACGACGCCATAGCGTCGCCCTTCGCCCACAGTGCATCCGACGCGTTGGTGCAGAAATTGCCGGTGGGCGGCACGGTCGGGCCGGTCCAGTTCCAGACGCGCGTACGCACAGATTTGATCTTGGTCATGTGAGTTTCCTTGTCAGGCTGCCGCGCGACTTGCGCGATGATTTCGGGCCATGCGAACGAGCAGGTTGAAGGCCTGGAGCGTCGCGCCGACATTGGCCTTGTTTTGGCCGGCGATGTCGAAAGCAGTGCCATGGGCGGGGGTGGCAATGGGAATTGGCAGACCGCCGGCCACGGTCACTCCGCGGTCAAACCCCATCAGCTTGATGGCGATCTGTCCCTGGTCGTGATACATCGTGACGACGGCATCGACCTCGCCCCGCTTCGCTTTCAAAAACACCGTATCCGAGGGCCAGGGCCCCGTGACGTGCTTCTGTTGCGCCTGCGCGGCCTTAATGACGGGTTGCAGGATGTCGATCTCTTCGCGACCGAACTTGCCATTGTCGCCGGCATGGGGATTGAGCGCGGCCACGGCAATATGCGGCCGGGCATTGCCCGCGCGCCGGAAAGTATCCTCAGCAAGACCGATCGCCTTTTCCACCGCTTCCACGGTGATCCGTTCGGCGACCTCACGAAGGCCGATATGGCTGGTGACGCGAGTTGTCATCAAATTGTCCAGGACATTGATCTCGCTGTGATAGCCCTTGAAGCCGATATGGCGGGCTATGTAGCGGTGTTCGTCCTCGGCATTCAGGCCCGCGCTGGTCAGTGCAGCCTTGTTGAACGGTCCGAAGAGGACGCCATCCACCTTGCCGGCCATTGCCAGGTCCAGCGCCTTGTCGAGGCAACGCAGGCTGGAGGCACCACCTGCAACAGTCACCTCGGCGATCTTCACGTCCTCTGGTGCAATGGTCTGCATCGGGAGCCAGGCCAGCCCCTCTTGAGTGTCGATCTCCGCTTCGTCTATCTGCGCCAGATCGACTGTCAACGCCGCCTGCTGTGCACCTTGCAGCCACACATGCTGGTCGCCGATCAGCAGGATGTCGGCTGCGTCCTTGACGCCCTCCTGCTCCAGCAACTTGGCAATGAGTTCCGGTCCGATCCCGGAAGGATCTCCGGGGATGATGGCGATTCGTGGTTTCCGGTCGGTCATTGGATGATCTCCGTGAGAGCGAGAGACACCTGCGGCACGTAAGTGACGAGCAAGAGGATAAAGGCGAGGACGCCTATGAACGGCAGGTTGGTGCGAGATGTCTCCCAGATCCCCGCCTTGGCGATTGAGCACGATGTGATCAGAACCGAGGCAACAGGCGGGGTCTGCTGGCCGATGGCGAGGTTGAGCGTCACCATGATCCCGAAATGGACCGGATCGATACCGACCGCATTGACCAGCGGCATCACCACCGGCACCACCAGGATGATGGCCGCAGCACCGTGCAGGAACATCCCAAGCACCAGAAGCAGGAGATTGAGAAGCGCCAATACGATCAGCGGGTTTGTCGTCAGCTCAGTGATCTGCTGCGCCAACTGCTGCGGGACCTGCGCCTGGGTCAGGAACAGCCCCAGCGCAGCCGAAGTTGCGACCAGCAGCATCACCACGCCGGTCTGGCTGACACCTTCAAGCATTACCTTGCGAAGCCGCGAGACATCGAGGTCACGGTAGATGAAGATGCCGATGATCAAGGCTGCCAGAACTGCCAGCCCTGCTCCTTCGGTTGCCGTCACGACACCGCTGAAGATGCCGCCAAGTATGATGACCGGCATCAGCAAGGCCCAGATGGCTTCCTTGAAAGACCGCCAGACATGACAAAGGTCAAAGCCGTCTGCACGTGGCAGATCATAGCGGATCGCCAACACATAGGTGACTGCCATCAGCAGGACACCACCCAGGATACCTGGGACAACACCTGCCACGAACAGCTTGAGCACCGACGTTTCAGCGATAGCGCCATACAGAATCATCGGGATCGACGGAGGAATGATGATGGCCAGCGACGCTGACGACGATGTGATCGCCGCAGCAAGTGTTCTCGAATAGCCTCGCTTCTTCATCTCGGGGATCAGGACGGTGCCTGTGGCCGCAACATCGGCGACTGCCGAGCCGGAGATCTCCGCAAAGACCATCGAGACTCCGATATTCACCATCCCGAGGCCGCCGCGCACGAACCCGATCAGCGAGGTAACAAAGTTGATCAGCCGGACCGAGATGCCCGTGGTGTTCATCAGGTTTCCAGCCAGGATGAACAGCGGGATCGCGATCAGCGGGAATGAGGTCGCCCCGGAATAAAGCGCGATCACCATGTCGTACAGGGTCGCGCCGCCTGGTGTTAGGACAAGACCGCCGACGGCGACGATCCCGATGGCGACGGCTATCGGTACGTTGATCAGGATCAGGCCTATCAAGGCAACTGTAGTGGCAAGAAGGATCATAGGGATTGGTCCTTTCGGGACGCGGTCGCGTTCTCGCGTTCGGCATCGGCAATGGCCTGCTCGATTTCGGCGTGGTCGGTGTCGATCCCTGCCGCGGCATTCTTGAGCGCGCGCGGCATCGTCAGAAAGGTTCCAATAATCATCAGCGCGGCGGATAACGGTATGATCGACTGGACGATGTCGAGCGTCATCCAGCGGATGGAGAGCAGCGAGTCCCACTTGGCGGCGGCAAGCACCGCATTGCCGTACCAGGCGACGACGGCGAAGAAGCCGATCACTAGGAATTCGGAAACCAGGGCGAGTGCCACTGCGGCATGTTTCGGCAGCGCCGTGACAATGCCGCCGAAGCTCATATGCTGGCGAAGAAACAGCGCGTATGTCGCGCCGAAATAGGTAAGCCAGGCGAGAAGCACGCTGGCGATCTCGTCGTACCAGGACGGCGACGAGCCGAGATAGCGCATCGTGGTTGAATAGATGACCGACAGCGCCAATGCGACCAGCAGCGCAAGGCAGATTGTCTCGATTAACCACACAAGCGCTTTTTCAAAAGTTGCGACCATGAACCGGGTTTCCTCCCCAAAAAGGAAGCCGGCCGGAAGCTCCGGCCGGCTCCACATCAACGCATTAGTTGGCCAGAGCCTGCGCGCGGCTTACCAGCGCGTCTCCGCCCTTCACCTGACTCGCGAAAGCCGCGTAGACCGGCGCAGAAGCTTCGATGAACGCCTGCTTGTCCGCCTGATTGACTTCGACGCCGGCGGCCTTCACCTTCTCAACGAGTTCATTGTCGGCGGTTTCGCCCTGTGCAAACGACCAGTCCTGAACCGAGGCGGAGACAGTCGACACAGCTGCCTTTACATCGTCCGGCAAGCCGTCCCAGGTGCCCAGCCCTGTTGTCAGGTAGGTCGGCGAATAGACGTGCCCGGTTAGGCTGAGATATTTCTGCACTTCCTGAAAATTCGCACCGGTGATGTTGGTCAGCGGGTTCTCCTGGCCGTCCATCGTCCCGGTCTGGAGTGCCACAAACACTTCAGAGAACGCCATCGGCGTCGGGTTTGCACCCCACTCCTTGAACATCGACACACGCCATTCGGATGACGGCGTCCGGATTTTCAGTCCCTTGAGGTCGGCGGGCGTGTTGATGGGGCGGGTGTTATTGGTGATCTGGCGGAACCCGTTCTCCCAGGTCGACAGGACCTTCAAACCAGCCTCTTCCGCTTTCGGCGCTAGGTCATTCTGTACGATGTCGGCGTCGATTGCTTTGAGATGCGCGCGGTCTTGCACGAGAAACGGCATATCAAAGAGCGCAAACTCTGGCGCGACGTTGGTCATTATCGACGAGATCAGAGTGAACTGAACCGTGCCAAGGCGAAGCTTCTGCATCAATTCCTTTTCGTCACCAAGCTGGCCGTCGGCATAAAATTCGACTGTGTGCGCGCCTCCCAGTTCCGCACCAAGATCCTCGGCGAATTTGGCTGCGCTGCGGCCTTGAAGGCTGTTTGACGCTGCACCAACGGCGACGATGTAGGTGTCAGCCAGTGCCGGCGCAGCCGTCACTGACATCGCGCAGATCATCAATCCGGCGGAAATACCGTTTCGAAGGGTGTTCATGGGGTGGTCTCCTCTCCCGCGTAAATGACATTATGCATATTCGCACAATGTATTTTGTATACATGATGAAAGTATGGACTAGCAAGGCGTTTATGGATATTTTATTTCAACCGTAGCCCCTCCGCACTTAACGTCGAAAAATTAAAGGCTTAGAGATGAAATCCGCCATTGCCATTACGAATCGATCGCTCCACGATCAGGTGGCCAGCCGCATTCGCGATCTCATTATCGAGGGCACACTGGAGCCCGGAAGCCGGATCGACGAGGCACATCTCATCGAGGAGCTGGGTGTATCGCGCACCCCGTTCCGCGAGGCGCTCCGGACGCTCGCCGCCGAAGGTTTGGTGATTGTGCGTCCCTCCAAAGGAAGCATAGTTCGAAAGCTGACCCGGGACGAAGTTTTCTCCATGCTCGAAGTCCTCGGAAATCTTGAGAAACTGGCCGGCGAACTCGCCTGCGAGCGGGCCAGCGACGAAGAGATACAAGCACTAGTTGATCTTCATAAGCACATGATGGGCTGCTACCGCACGCGTGACCGGATGCCTTATTACAAGATGAACCAAGAATTTCACTCGCGTCTGGCAGGATTGTCAAAGAACGAGACCCTGCAGGAAATGCAGGCGAACATTCAGGCCCGGCTGAAGCGTATCCGCTACATCGGCAACCAGAAACCTGACTCCTGGGCTGGCGCCGTGGCGGATCACGAGGAAATGGTGCACGCACTGAAAAACCGGGATGGCCTGGCCCTCGGTGAAGCCATGGCGAACCACCTCAAGAAGACCTGGGACCGCGTAAAGGACAGCATTTAGTCACGCGATCGGAAAAAATCGCTAAGTTGAGCGATCGGACGAAATCGGTATTGTGACCAAAGAACTTTACGCGCAGATTGCAAGCCCGCATTTGGAGTTGCCATTCGTCATAAATTGCACAGGTTGCGTGTCAGAGCCGCGAGGGCCAATGCAACTCTGGCGTCCGAATGGCTGCTTCATTGGTTTGGCATCGATAAGCTGCCAGTCCGCAATCGGCCCCATTTCAGTCATTTGTTCCGGACGCAACGAGCGACCGGTTGGGAGGCGCATAGCTGACATTCTGATCAGTAAGGTAATGCGGAGCGCCGAGATGCCTTTCGATAACCACATGGCTAGTTTTTCAGTATGGCAGATATCTTGTCGCCCACCGCCTCTGCTGCTGCTTTTAAAGGATCGTCGTGCAGATGCGCATAACGTTGGGTAGTGGCACTATCTTTGTGGCCAAGCGGAGCGCCTATGATTGGTAGGCTAGCGCTGCCAGAAACCGCTATGCTTGCGAAACTGTGGCGTAGATCATGCATACGGACATTCTCCAAGCCGGCAACTTCTCGAATGATACGCCAGACCTTAGGAATTCCCTCATAATAGCCGTCGCTGCGATGAGCTGGAAAGACAAAAGGTGAGCCTTCAAGCTTCGGTACGGCGTTCAAGATTTCCAGTACACCTCCATTGAGGGGGATGGCCTTTTGACCAGTCTTGGAAACCGCAAGGCGAAGATACCCGCCAATGAAATCGACCGCATCCCACCGCAGGGCCTCGATTTCACCTTTTCGTGCGCCGGTGAGGATTAGCAACTTTAGAACCGCAAATACTTGCGGGTTCGAACCTAGAGATGCGCCATCGGCCAGCGCTTGACCAAGTGCGACAAGTTCTTGCGTGCGGAGATAGCGCTTTCCCTTTTTGTCGGAATATTTTTTCACCCCACGAAGAGGACTCATGTCAACGAAACCGCAATCAAATGCGTAGCTGAAAATGTTTCCGAGCAGACCAACCGTTCTCGTGGCTGTGCCTTTACCGGCCTTTACAATCGCGCGGCCACGCAAACGGGTTTTCGTGTCTACGGACGTCTTGCCGCTGGCGATATTGATGATAGCGGGCGGCGGCATAGCAATGGCATGAACCGGGGTCTGGCGATCAAGGCGTTGTATCCGGTGGAAAGCTGACTTTCTCTCCAATCCGCGGGCGATCCCCCGGTCGGTTCATGTGTGCCGCGCCCGGCCGGCTTGAAACAGCTCCAGATCCTCCAGAGTGTCGAGGTCTGTGAAAAAGGCCGGATCCTGCGTTTCAACCCGGTGGACTTTGTCCGGATTGTCCCGCGTGAATTTGCGGCAGCCGGGGTTTGTCTTGTCCGCCAGCAATGCGGGTTTCAACGCCAGGGGGATAACCAGCGGATTGCCGCGTTCCGCGCCGTTTACCGGAATCGTGATCCGGGTCTGATCACCGGCCCGGTGCAGTTCGAGAAGCCGCTCCAGAGCGCTGCGATCCAGGAGCGGCTGATCGCCGAGAACGACAAGCGTTGTCCTTGCTTCGGGCACAGCGTTCAATCCGGCGACCACCGAACCAGCCTGCCCGCTCGCAAAATCCGGATTGTGGACAAATCCCGCGTTCAGTCCGGCAAGCGCCTCTTCGATATCCGACGCTTGATGGCCGGTCACCACTGTTACCGGCGCATCGCAGACAGCAACGCAGGCAGACACAGTCGCGCGGATCATCGGAGTACCGTTGATTTCGATCAGCAGCTTGTTGACATCCCCCATCCGCCGGGACAGGCCGGCCGCAAGTACGATTGCCGCGGTGTCATACATCGGAAGCTTCCTTGCGTGCATATTCGCGCCTGCGATCAGAGACAGGACAAGCCAGAATGTCCGTTTACCGGCTCCTGCTTACAAAGAATCGCGCAAGCGGCCAACCCAACCCTTCTTGGCCGCCACCTCTTCGGTCGCAGGCTCTTCCGCAACCGGTTGCGGACCAACAATCTCGCTGAATCTGGCGAAGAAATCGCCGGCCAGCTTTTTCGCCGTGCCGTCGATCAAACGGCTGCCAAGCTGGGCGATCTTGCCGCCTATTTCCGCCTTGACGGTGTAGTTGAGTAGTGTCGCGTCGCCATCGGGCAGCAGATCAACCTTGGCTCCGCCCTTGGCAAAGCCGGCCATGCCGCCGGATCCTTCGCCGCTGATCGTGTATCCGTTCGGCGGATCGAGATCCGACAGCGTCACCTTGCCGGTGAAGCTCGCCTTGACCGGCCCGACCCGCAAGGTCACCTTGGCGTTCATCTCAGTATCGGAGGTTTTCTCGATCGATTCACAACCGGGAATACACTGGCGCAGAATGTCGACGTCATTCAAAGCGGCGTAAACCTCTTCGCGGGACGCTTCGATGCGCTGTGATCCGTTCATTTCCATCTTTATATGTCCTTGTCAGAGTGTAGGTCAGAGTGTGCGTTGGCCGCGACGGCGGATTTCGATCATTTCGGCGACGATCGAGAACGCGATTTCGTCCGGCGTGATGGCGCCCAGATCGAGACCCGCCGGGGCGTGAATGTTTTCGAGTTGCGCCGGTGACATGCCGGATTCGGCCAGGTCGGCCTTCAGGGCGGCAGCCTTTTTGCGCGATCCGACAAAGGCGAGGTATTTCGAGGGCGCCTGTACTGCCGCTTTCAGCGCAGCGCTGTCGCCGCGCCCCTGGGTGGCGATCACGACATAGTCCCTCTCGCTTCCGTCCAGCGGCACAGCATAACCATCGATCAGGCGATCGGTTTCGCCAAAGCTGGCGTGGTCCGCTTCCGGGGCGCAGATGGTGACAAAAAACCCCATGCGCCGGGCGAGATCGGCCAGCGCGATGGCGACTGGCGATGCGCCACAAATCAACAGGTTCGGTCGTGGCAACACCGGTTCCACAAACACATCCATGGTTCCCTGGCTCGGGCACATGTTCTTGGCGTAGACCACACCTTCGCGCAGCTCACCGGGTTTGACCTGATGCTCGGAAAGTTGCTCATCGGGCTGAATGCTGACAAGCCGTGACTGACCGTCGGCAAGCGCTTCCCGCGCGGCTTTCAACACGGCGCCGCGGGCGCATCCGCCACCTATCCACCCCTCAGTGATGGTCCCGTCGGCAAGGATCACCGCCTTGGCGCCGGCCTTGGCGGCGGTGACGGAGACCGTGCGGACGACCGTTGCCAGCGCGAAGGGCGCGCCTTTGGATTTGTAATCATTCATCACATCCAGAATATCGGACTGTTTTGGCATGATCATATCCTCGCCAGATAGGGTTCAAGAGCTTGAAGGCTTTCCAGATTGTGGGCCGGCGCAAACAGATCGATATGGGGCAGCGCCGCCTTCATGCCGGCAGCTTCGGGCGCATAGCCCTGCCAGCCGATCATCGGGTTGAGCCAGGCAATGCGGCGGCAGCGGCGGCGCAGGGCCTGCATCTCGACTCCCAGGCTTTCTGCCGGGCCAGTGTCGTAACCATCCGAGACGATCATCACGCAGGTGCGCGAATGAATGCAGCGCTTGGCGTGCCAGCGATTGAATGTTGCAAGACTTTCGCCGATCCGTGTTCCGCCACCGGTGCCCTGGGCCAGCAGTGACATGCGCTCCATGGCGCGCTGCGGATTGCGCTCTTTCAGCGCCGGCGAAATGTGGATCAGGCGGGTATGGAAAACGAAGGCCTCGGCTTCACGAAAACTGTCGAGCACGCCATGCATGAAGCGCAGGAACACCGCCGAATAAAGGTTCATCGAGCCCGATGCATCAAGCAGCACGAC
>Ga0114910_1000513_pt1 | contig 19300 bp, 22 predicted proteins | sample MalvireepMed_908_FD_83500 | JGI IMG/M metagenome (GOLD analysis project Ga0114910, IMG submission 83500) | Marine viral communities from the Global Malaspina Expedition - Malaspina viral metaG DeepMed_908 | ecosystem: Environmental > Aquatic > Marine > Oceanic | place: Mediterranean Sea...
GCCCTATTTTGATCAGGGCGCGAAATGCTCTTCTTTCACATCGCGGGGTTCACGCTCGGGATCGATGAAGGCGCGCGCGATGCGTGACACTTCGCCCACGTAATCCTCGCGCCGTTGCGCATTGGCATCGCCTTCGACATCGAACAGCAGGTGCGTTTCGACGTCGCGGATGCCGCAATAGGAAAACACCCCGACATCGATCGCGGTACGCATCGCCTCGTCGTAGCGATAGCGGCGATAGGTGCGTTCGGTGCTGCCGCCGATGCCGAGCAGCAGGGTGGGGCGGTTGGCGAGCAGGCCCTTGAGCCCGGCCTTGCCGCGATCCTCCACGCCGTCGCCATAGACATAGGCCCAGCCGCCCGCGAAGACCCGCTCTATCCAGCCCTTCATGATCGCGGGCATGCCCCACCAGTAGACCGGGAAGACGAAAGCGATCCGGTCTGCCGCGTCCATGCGTTGCTGGTAGGCGGCGATTTCCTCGGGAATGTCGCCGCCCCAGAAATAGGCGTGATCGGCCTCGGTAAAGCGCGGATCGAAATTCTCCGCATGCAGATCGAGCAGGTCGACCTCGTGCCCTGCAGCCTCGATCGGCGCGATGAATGCGTCGAGCAAGGCGCGAGGATACGAGTTGCGCAGCGGATGCGCGAAGACGACGAACAATTTCATGAGTGCAGGGGACCTTTAATCATTGAAGCTGCCCGGTTCGGGCCCCATCCGGCCATCGGCATCGTCCAGTTCGTCGATCGCGGCCATCTGATCGGCGCTGAGTTCGAAATCGAGTGCGCGGAAATTGGCTTCGATATGCTCGCGGCTGGAGGCCTTGGGGATGGTCGAGAGGCCGTGCTGGATATGCCAGCGGATGACCACGGCCGACCCGGGCTGGCCGATGTCGCCCGCAATCCGGTCGATCGCGTCGCTGCCCATCGCGTTGCCCTGGCCCAGCGGCGACCAGCTTTGCGTCACGATGCCCATCTTCTCGTGCACGGCGCGCAAGGGGCGCTGCTGGAAGCTGGGGTGCAGTTCCACCTGGTTGAGCGCGGGCACCACGCCGGTCGCATCGACGATCCGCTCTAGGTCGGCGGCGCGGAAATTGGAGACGCCGATGCTCTTCGCCTTACCCTGGTCGCGCAGTTCGATCAGCGCTTTCCAGGTGTCGATGAACAGGCCCTTTTCCGGCTGCGGCCAGTGGATCAGCAGCATGTCGACATGGTCGCGGCCCAGCCTCTCGAGGCACTTGTCCGCCGCTTTCAGCGTGCGGTCGTAACCCTGGCTCTCGTTCCAGATCTTGGTCTGGAGGAAGATGTCGGACCAGTCGCCGATGCCTTCGCCCACGCCCTTTTCGTTCTGGTAGACAGCGGCGGTATCGACCATCCAGTAGCCCACGTCGATCGCGGTACGCACCGCTTCGGGCGCGTCCTCTTCGGAAATCTTGTAGGTGCCGAAGCCGAGCTGCGGAATCTGCCGCCCGTCGTTGAGGGTGAGGGTGGGATAATTCTCGCGCGAAGGTCCAGTCATGAAAGCTCCTTTTTCATTTGCCCCTTCAACACGCCGGAGCGGCAAAATGTCCCGAAAGATGCGTTTCCTAGTCTTCGCCGCCATGCCATAGAGCCAGGGCGCGCGGGCGGTTTGCCCGATGCGCGCCCGTCCGCTAGGTGCGCTGCCGCCGGTGGGGAGTTTTCCGAACCAAGACCGTGTAACACCCGGTCCACAAGTGCGCGACGCACGATAAATCGAGTACGACGAAAAGGACGAATGCGTTGGCCAATGTGACCGTGATCGGGGCCCAGTGGGGCGACGAGGGCAAGGGAAAGATCGTCGACTGGCTGGCCAGCCGGGCGGATGCCGTGGTGCGCTTTCAGGGCGGGCACAATGCGGGCCACACGCTGGTGGTCGACGGCACGACCTACAAGATTTCGCTGGTCCCCTCGGGCATCGTCACCGGCACGCTCTCGCTGATCGGCAATGGCGTCGTGCTCGACCCGTGGGCGCTGAAGGCAGAGCTTGAAAAGCTGGAAGGGCAGGGCGTGACGGTAACGCCCGACAATTTCGCCGTGGCCGACAATTGCCCGCTGATCCTGCCGCTCCACCGCGATCTGGACGGCCTGCGCGAAACCGCGGCGGGGCAGGGCAAGATCGGCACCACCGGGCGCGGGATCGGGCCTGCGTATGAGGACAAGGTGGGCCGCCGCGCGATCCGCGTGTGCGATCTGGCCCATCTCGACGAGATCGAGCCGCAGCTCGATCGCCTCTGCGCGCATCACGATGCCTTGCGCGCCGGGTTCGACGAAGCGCCGATCGACCGCGAGCAGCTGGTCGCGGACCTCAAGGACATCGCGCCCTTCGTGCTGCAATTCGCGCAACCGGTGTGGAAGCGGCTGAAGAAGGTGCGCAAGGCGGGCGCGCGCATCCTGTTCGAAGGCGCGCAGGGCGTGCTGCTCGACGTGGATCACGGCACCTATCCCTTCGTCACCAGCTCCAACACGGTCAGCGGCACGGCGGCGAGCGGCAGCGGGCTGGGCCCCAACGCGACCGGCTTCGTGCTCGGCATCGTGAAGGCCTACACCACGCGCGTAGGCTCCGGCCCGTTCCCGACCGAGCTTACCGACGAGATCGGCCAGGGGCTGGGCGAACGGGGGCATGAATTCGGCGTGGTCACCGGGCGCAAGCGGCGTGTGGGCTGGTTCGACGCGGTGCTGGTGCGCCAGACCTGCTCGATCAGCGGCGTGACCGGCATTGCGCTGACGAAGATCGACGTGCTCGACGGGATGGACAAGGTGAAGATCTGCACCGGCTATCGCGTCGACGGCAAGATCTACGATTACCTGCCCAGCCACGGGGCCAGCCAGGCGCGGTGCGAGCCGATCTACGAAGAGATGGAAGGCTGGCAGGAAAGCACCGCCGGTGCACGCAGCTGGGCCGATCTGCCCGCCAATGCGATCAAATATATCCAGCGTGTGCAGGAGCTTATCGAAACTCCGGTGGCGCTGGTCTCGACCAGTCCGGAGCGCGAGGATACGATTTTGGTGCGCGATCCGTTCGAGGATTAGGCGCCTGCGAACGCGCCTCTCGCCCTGCTATTGATCCATTCCGGATGCGATTGACTTATTCTCCCTTTGTTCTCAGAAGCTGACTAGAACATAAGGGGAATGAAAATGCTTCAGGCCGATTCGACCCTCGCACCGGCGAAGGATGCGGGGCCCAGCTATGCGCACCGCGATGCAGACCGGGAGGACGAAAGCGACTTCGCACCCCGGGACGCAGCGGGCATCCCGGTGGCGATCTCGTTGTTCGCCGATCGTCCGCATGTGCGCGAGGCCATGCGGGCCGACGCCGAACTGGCGGGCTTCCGCATCGCGCAGGCGGCGCCGCTCGGCGTGCTGAAGGGCGCGCGGGATCAGGGGCAGGGCTACCTGATGCAGTCCAGCGTGCGCTGGGGCGATAGCGATCAGGGGCATCTGGGCCTTGGCGATATTGCGGTGGTCGATGTGCCGACGACCGACGCGGCGACGATGGCGGCGCTCGATCGGCTGGCGCAGCGGATCGCCCGCTCGGGCGCGCGGCTGATCGTGTCGACCACCATCGGCGCGCTCGAACCCGCGATCGTCGCGACGTCGGCGGCGGATCCGGTGCTGCTGGTCGAGCCCGGCCGGGCGGAGCGGCTGGTGGCTTTCGGCGAGGCTCTGGCCGGAATGGTGCGCGGGCGTGTGCGCGAAATGTCGGAGGAGGATCGGCTGGCGGTCATGCGGCTGGTGGAACGGGTCACGATGCTGGCGGAGAAGCTCGACGGGCTGGTCGGCGACGACGAGCCGCGCGATGGCAGCAGCGCCTTTGCTTTCGGCACGGGGGCCAGCCCTTCGGCGGGCGGTGCGCTGCGCGAACATCGGCCCGGGCAAAGCGGCGACGATACGCCCGGCCTGCCCGACCCGCGGCTGATCCGTGCGACGATCCGCAAGCGGCAGCTGCGATCGCGCTTCTTCGATGCGGCCCTGTTCGCGGACCCGGCGTGGGACATCCTGCTCGACCTGACCGCAGCGCGCGCCGAAGGGCGGCGCGTGTCGGTCACCTCGCTATGCATCGCCAGCGGCGTGCCGCCGACCACCGCGCTGCGGTGGATCGCGCAGATGACCGATCAGGGGCTGCTCGTCCGCGAAGAGGATCTGGTCGACCGGCGACGTGCCTTCGTCGCGCTGAGCGACAAGGCGGTGACGGCGATGGCACGCTATTTCGAAGCCGCCGGCAACGGCAACGGCACGGTGCTGTGAGGGACCGCTAGCCGCGTTTAAGGACGAGGGCGAAGCCGGTGCCTGGCGCATCGGGGGCCGCGTCCAACGGATGGCGCGTCGCATCGGCGCGCGCGCGGGCGAGGATCGCGGGTGGCACGTCGCCGCCGTGGTAAAGCGCATCCGCCTCGCCCAGCCAGCGCGCCTGGCGCAGCGTGAGGTCTTCGGGATCGTCGCTGGTCAGGCGAATGGTTTCGAGCCGCGCCCGATCGTCGGCGGCAGGATCGGCCAGCCATGCCTCGACCCGGTCCGCCGAAACGTCGTCCAGCGGATCGAGGCTGCCCCCCGGTCGCAACGCCGCGTCCACCGCCCGGCGGCGCGCGTCGCCATTGGGCAGCTGCGCACGCAAGGCATCGCGCCCCGCCGCCAGCGCTCGGGCCAGCTCGCCCAGCCGCTGGGGCAGGATCGCCTCCAGCCGAAGCCGGACATGCTTGGCAAGCCCTGCTGACGCGCCCCCGGTGCCGATCGCGATCAGCAGCGGGTCGCGATCGAGAATGCTCGGCGTGGTGAAGTCGCACAGGTCGGGCTTGTCGGCGACGTTGACCAGCAGGCCCTTCGCCTTCAGCCGCTGGCGCACCGCGGCCGCTTCGTCTGCGTCCTCCAGCGCCACGAAGGCGAGCGTGGCGTGATGCGCCTCCGCCTCGCCGCAGGGCGCCGCACCAGCCCGCTCTACCAGCCGCCGCTTCGCCTCGCCCATCGCCCCTTCGCCGACCACGACGATCCGGCTGCCCGCCACCTGGTGGAACAGCGGCAGCGAGGCGATGCGACCCGGCGTCAGTCCAGCCACTCGGGCACCCGCTCTGCATCCATGATTGCGCCCGCATCGATCCGGTCGGCGACCACCGCGAACCTGTCTCCGCTGACCAGCACTTCGGCCACGAAACCGCGCGAGTTGTAGGACGAAGCCATGGTCGCACCATAGGCACCGGCGGTGCGGAACACCGCGAGGTCGCCCGCAACCAGCGCGGGGCAGTCGCGGTCGGTGGCGAAGGTATCGCCCGTCTCGCAGATCGGGCCGACGATATTCGCGGTCATCCGATCCTCGGTCTCGCGCACCGCCTCGAAATCGTGCCACGCGCCGTAGAGGGCGGGGCGGGCAAGATCGTTCATCGCGGCATCGACGATCACGAAGGGCGCCGAAAGCCCGCTCTTCACGCGCACCACGCGGGTCAGCAACACGCCCGCATTGCCCGCGATCACGCGGCCCGGTTCGAACACCAGCTGCACGTCCCAGTCGCGGGTCGTGCGTGCGACCATCGCGCCATATTCCGCCGGGCTCGGGAAGGTTTCGCCCGCCTTGTATGGCACGCCGATCCCGCCGCCGAGGTCGACGCGGGTGAGCGTGTGCCCGGCCGCCCGCAGCTCGCCGAGCAACGTCCCGATCTTCCCGAAGGCCGCTTCCAGCGGCGCGAGATCGGTCAGCTGGCTGCCGATATGGATCGCGAGCCCTTCCAGCGCGAGGCCGTCGAGCGCGGCCAGTTCGGCGAAGACTTCGGCTGCGCGGTAGAGCGGCACGCCGAACTTGTTGTCCGCCTTGCCGGTGCTGATCTTCTCGTGCGTGCCTGCATCGACGTCAGGATTGATTCGCAGGGCGCAGCGCGCGCGTTCGCCGCGTGCCGCCGCCAGCTCGGCCAGCTCGCGGCCTTCTTCGCGCGATTCGATGTTGAACTGCGCAATGCCGGTATCGAGGCCCAGCTCCAGCTCGGCGCGGGTCTTGCCGACGCCCGAGAACACGATCTTGTCGGGCGTCATCCCCGCGGCCAGCGCGCGGCGCAGTTCCCCGCCCGAAACCACGTCCGCGCCGAAGCCTTCGCGCTGCAGCACGCGCAGCACGGCGAGGTTGGGGTTGGCCTTCACCGCGAACAGGATCAGCGGATCGTCCAGTGCGCCCAGCCCTTCGCGAAAGACCCGCGCATGGCGTTCCAGCGTGGCGCGCGAATAGACGTAAACCGGCGTGCCGACCGCGTCCGCAATCGCGGGCAGGGGCACGTCCTCGGCATGGAGGACGCCGTTGATGATCTTGAAATGATCCATGGGAACCTGTGTGTTTGCGGGCCGCGCCTCTTTATTCGGGCGGCAGATCGAAGGGGTCGTCCTCGCGCTCTTCGGATTTGGTGCGCAGCTCGGCATCGCGCTGCGGCACCGCGATCACGTCGGGCTCCAGCAGTTCCTCGGCGGTGGGTTTCACCTCGCTGCCATAGGGCGCGGGCGGCAGGCTGGCACCCTCGGGCGGGGCGAGGTCGGCGCGCTGTCCGCAGGCGGCCAGCGCGAGCGGCAGCAGGGCAAGGGCGATCGGGATTAGGCGTGTGCGCATGGTTTCTCGCGTCAGCTGTCGAGGCCGAGCGCGGTGCGCGCGGCCTTCACCTGTTCGCGTACCCGATCCGGCGCGGTTCCGCCATAGCTGCGGCGCGAGGCGACCGACCCTTCGAGCGAGAGATGCGTGAGCGCCTCCGGAGTTACCCGCGGGTCGATCGCGGCAAGATCGTCCTGCGTCAGCTCTGCCAGCGCGCAGCCCTTCGCATCGGCCCGCGCCACCGCAGCGCCGGTGATGTGATGCGCCTCGCGGAAGGGCACGCCTGCTTCGCGCACCAGCCAGTCGGCAAGGTCGGTCGCGGTGGCATGGCCGCTGCTCGCCAGGGCAAGCATCCGCTCGGTGTTGAACTCGGCCCCCGCGATCATCCCTTCCATGCTCGCGAGCGAGAGCACCAGCAGCCCGTGCGCCTCGAACACCGGCGGCTTGTCGTCCTGCATGTCCTTCGCGTAGGCGAGCGGCAGGCCCTTCATGGTGATCGAAAGCGCGGTCGCCGCGCCGATGATCCGGCCCGCATGGCCGCGCACCAGCTCGGCCGCGTCGGGGTTCTTCTTCTGCGGCATGATCGAGCTGCCGGTCGAGAGACTGTCGGGCAGGCGGATGAAGCCGAAGGGCTGGCTCGCCCAGATGATGATTTCCTCCGCCAGCCGCGACAGGTGGATGCTCGCGATGCTGGCCGCATGCAGGTAATCCATCGCGAAATCGCGGTCGGATACGGTGTCGAGGCTGTTGGCGGTGGGCCGCGCGAAGCCGAGCGCCTTGGCGGTCGCCTCGCGGTCGAGATCGAAGCCGGTGCCCGCCAGCGCGGCGGCACCCAGCGGGCATTCGTCCAGCCGCTCCTTCGCCGCCGCAAAGCGCATCCGGTCGCGCCGCAGCATTTCGTAATAGGCCATCAGGTGATGGCCCAGCGTGACCGGCTGCGCGGCCTGGAGATGCGTGAAGCCGGGCATGATGTCGCCCGCGTGTTCTTCCGCGCGCGTCACCAGCGCGGCCTGCACTGCGGCGAGGCCGGCGTCTATCTCGTCGAGCGCTTCGCGCGTCCAGAGTTTGAAATCGGTCGCCACCTGATCGTTGCGGCTGCGCGCGGTGTGCAGACGCCCTGCTACCGGGCCGATCAGTTCGGTCAGGCGGGATTCCACGGTCATGTGGATGTCCTCGAGGTCCCAATCCTCGGGCACGCCGTCGCGTTCGTATTCGGCGGCGATGGACTGGAGGCCTTCATCGATCGTCTTCGCATCCTCCCCGCTCAGGATGCCTTGTGCCGCCAGCATGCTCACATGCGCGCGGCTGCCCGCAATATCCTGCCGCCACAGCGCCTTGTCGAAGGGGATCGAGGCATTGATTTCGCGCATGATGGCACTAGGCCCGTCGGCGAAGCGGCCGCCCCACATGGCGTTCCCGCGCCCACTACCGGAGGTTTCCATGTCCCGTTTCGCCATTCTGCCTGCGCTCGCCGCTGTTCTGGTGTTGAGCGGCTGCGATAGGGAGCCGCAAGAGAGCCCGCAAGAGAGCAAGGTCGGCGTGGGCGAAGCTGCGATCACGGGCGAGATCGACCGGCGCTTCGCGGGCGAGCTGATGCCTGCCGCCAATCTGGTGAACCCGGCGGACGAAGTGCTCAACCTTGGGGCGCTCCAGGGCCGCCCGGTGCTGGTGAACCTGTGGGCGACCTGGTGCGCGCCGTGCGTCAAGGAAATGCCGCTGCTCGACGAACTGGCGGCGGATTACGAGGGCGAGCTGACCGTGATCACCATCAGTCAGGACATGGGCGATCCCGGCAAGGTCTCGGCCTTCTTCGAGGAGAACCAGCTTTCGAACCTGCCGCAGTGGATCGATCCGCAGCTCGCGCTGGGCGAAGCGATCGGGGCCGAAACCCTGCCGGTCACCGTGCTCTACGATGCCACGGGGCAGGAAGAGTGGCGCGTGACCGGCGATTTCGACTGGTCGAGCGAAGCGGCGCGCGCGGCGATCGCCGAAGTGGTCGAGACGCCGGAGCTGCCGTGAGAGGCTCCGCCGGCGGAGCTGTCCAGGCGCTCAGAACCGCTCAGGCCGGATCACCTCGACCGTCGATCGCAGCACGACCAGTCCGTGGCTCTCCAGCAGCGGCCTGATCGCCATCAGAAAGGCATCGGCGCTCTCGCGGTTGGCGATCGTCAGGAAGATATACTTCGCGGTCGCCCCGCTGATGAGATCTTCGGACCATTCGCCATGCGTGCCCCGGCCGCTTTCGGTGCGGATCAGGGTATGGCCGGTAATGCCCGCTTCCTCGGCCAGGCGGGCCAGCTGCGGGGCGAGCGGGGCGTCGACCAGCACTTCGATCCGGTCGCACGGAGTGGTTTGGATCACACAATTGCTCCCAGGGTTTCGGCCATCCAGCGATATAGCGGGATGCCCAGCACGATGTTGAAGGGGAAGGTCACGCCCAGCGACATGGCGAGATAGAGCCCGGCATCCGCCTGCGGCAGCGAGAGGCGCATGGCGGCCGGAACCGCGATGTAGGATGCGCTCGCCGCGAGGATCGCGAGGCCCGCCGCCGAAGGCGCGTCGAGGCCGATGGCGGTGCCCAGCAGCGCGCCGATCGTACCGTTGACGATGGGGAAGACGATCGCGAGCAGCGCCAGCCGCCAGGTCAGCGCGCGGGTCTTCATGATCCGCCGCATCGCGATCAGACCCATGTCGAGCAGGAACAGGCACAGCACGCCGGTGAAGCCCGCCCGGAACAGCGGCGAGACCGGCTCGAACCCATCTTCCCCGATGGCGATGCCGATCGCGAAGCTGCCCATCAGCAGCACGACCGATCCGTTGAAGACAACCTCGCGCAGCAATTCGGGCGAGAATGTGCGCCCTCCCTTGCTCCGGGCGAGGAACAGGCCGGAAAGGATCGCGGGCGTTTCCATCATCGCCAGCACCGCGACCAAGAACCCGGCGATCGCGAAGCCGCTATTGCCGTAAACCTGGCTCGCGGTGACGAAGGTTACCACGCTGACCGAACCGTAATGCGCCGCCACCGCGCCGGTGTTGGTCCGGTCGAGCTTGCCGAACCGCGCCAGCGCTGGCGCGACCAGGAGGGGGATCGCCGCGCTCAGCACCAGCCCGGCCGCGAGTGCGGTCAGCAGTTCGGGCCCGATGCCCGCCTTGGCGACCTCGACCCCGCCTTTGAGGCCGATCGCCGCCATCAGGTAGAGCGACATGCCCTTGGCGATTGTCTCGGGAACGGAGAGGTCCGAACGGGCTGCGGCGGCAAGCGCGCCGAGGACGAAGAAGAGTACCGGCGCCGATAGCAGCGTCGCTGAAAGCTGATCCAATGGTTCGTGTCCCGTCTGTTGTCGGCGCCGATCGTGGGGGTCGATCGTGCCGCCCGGCGCGGCGATCCGCTCTGCGCGTGCCGCGATCGGCGAGGGCGATATGCGGCGCTGGATTGCGATAATCCAATTCGAAGACTTGCCCGCTATCCATAAGAAAAGCTAATGGCTTCGCATGGCCAAGCTGAGACAGTTCGAGATTTTCGCGAAGCTCGCCGAGACGGGAAATATGAACGAGGCGGCGGCGGCGCTCGGCCTTACGCAGCCCGCACTCAGCCAGCAGTTGCGCGCGCTCGAACAGCGTCTCGGCCTCAAGCTGTTCGAACGTCTGCCCAAGGGATTGCAATTGACCCCGAGCGGGCGCGAGTTGATCGGCCCGGCGCGCATGGTGCTGAGCGCGGCGAAGGATTTCGGCGACGCGGCGGACCATGTCGCCTCACGCCCTGCCGGGGCAATCCGGTTCGGGGTGACGCCGACCATCGGGCCCTATCTTATGCCTGCCGTCATCAAGGTGCTGCATCGCCGCTATCCCGCGCTCAGGCTGTTCATCCGCGAAGGTATCCCCGCGCTCCAGCAGGCCGAACTGGCGGCGGGGGGGCTCGACATGATCCTCTCCCCGATGCCGATTTCGGGGGGCGGCCTCCATGTGGAGCCGCTGTTTCGCGAACCGCTCAGGATCGTGGCCCCGCCCGACGATCCCCTCCATCGGCGCGAGCGGCTGACCGAGGCGGACTTCGCAGGGCGAACGTTCCTGACCCTCGATCACCGGCACCATTATCACCGCCAGCTGGAAAGCGTGTGCGCCAGGCTGGGCGCGTCGATCCTCGCCAATTACGAAGGCACCAGCCTCGATCTGTTGCGGCAGATGGCGGGCACCGGCGTGGGGCTGGCCCTGCTGCCGGAAATCTATTTCCGCTCCGGAACCGGGGGCCTCGACGTGGTCGGGATCGCCGAACCGCAGGGATGGGAAGAATATCGCAGCGTGGGCGCGGCGTGGAGAACTTCTGCCGCATTCTCGCAGACCTATGCCGAAGTAGCGCAAATCGTCGCGCAAGAAGCGCGCGAAAGGCTTGCCGACCCAGCGTGAGACCGACGGGTAATGGTGGGCGATGACAGGCTCGAACTGCCGACATCTTCGGTGTAAACGAAGCGCTCTACCAACTGAGCTAATCGCCCGATTCCCTTCGGGAGGGCTCGCTATCTAGCGTGCAAAGCTTCAAAATCAATTGCCAGCGCAAGCACAATCATTAGGGCGGCCCTCCATGGCGCTCCCCCGTATCCTCGTCCTCGCTACCGGCGGCACCATTGCCGGGCAGGCGGGCGACGCGATGCGCGCGGATTATCGCCCCGGCCAGATCGGGATCGAGGACTATCTGGCACAGGCGAGCGGGCTGGGCGTCGCGGCCGATTTCACCGGGCGGCAGATCGCCAATATCGGATCGGAAGATGTCGACGCCTCGATCTGGTCGCGCCTGCATGCCGAGATCGATCTGGCGATGCGCGACGATGGCGTCGATGGGATCATCGTCACCCACGGCACCGATACGGCGGAGGAAACCGCCTTCCTGCTCGACCTGACATTGCCCAGCACCAAGCCGGTCGTGCTGGTCGGCGCGATGCGGCCTGCCGATGCGGTGGGTTACGACGGGATGCGCAATTTCGCCAATGCGGTGCGGGTGGCGGGCGATGCGGATGCGGCCGGGCGCGGCGTGCTGGTGGTGATGGGCGACCGGGTGCATTCGGCGCGCGATGTGCGCAAGGCGCAGACCCGCGCGACCGAGGCGTTTCGCGGCTTCCCACGCGAATCGGTCGCGATCGTCACGCCCTCAAGGCTCGACTGGTTCGGCGCGCCGTGGCGGGTGGGCGACGCCGCATCGCTGCGCTTCCTGCCGCTGCCCGATGTGCCGATCCTTGCGGTCTATGCGGGAATGACCGCTGCCGCAGCCGCGCGTCAGCTATCCGACAACCCGCTGGGGATCGTGGTTTCCGGCCTGGGGGAGGGCAATATGCCCGATCCGGTGCGACAGATGCTGCTGCAACATGCGCGGCGGGGGTGCCTCGTGGTGCGCGCGAGCCGGACCGACGAAGGGCTGGTGGACCGCGAGCCGCAGGACGATGCCAACGGCTTCGTCGCCTCGCGCGCGCTCGCCCCGCCCAAGGCGCGGCTGCTCACCGCGCTGCTCATCGCCAATGGCATTACCGACCGCGCGGAGGCCCAGCGGCACTTCGACGGGCGCTAGGAGGAAAGAAACCGCTCGCGCTGAGCCTGTCGGAGTCGTTAGACGGGCGTTGCCCAACGGCTGCACTTCGCTTCAAGAAGTACGATGCTTCGACAAGCTCAGCATGAGCGGTCATGAGAAGAATTTTCAGCCCTGCGGCGTCACCAGATATTTCTCACCAGTGCGCATCTGGCGATACTGGAGCACCGCATCCTTCTCCAGCATGCCTTCCAGCGTCACTTCCTTGGTATAGCCGGACTTGAACGTGGTGGTCAGGTTGTCGAGCACGCGCTTGCGCATCCGCATCACCGTTTCCATTCCCGCGCTCTGCAGGAAGGGCGTGAGCAACCAGCCGCTCAGCGTGAAGCCGAAGCCGTAGGACGGCGTCAGGATCGTCGGGCCGAGGTCGAGCCGGCCGTAGATGTACATCTTCTTCGCCTGGTTCGAGCCATAGCGGCTGAACTCGCTCATCTTCGAGACCGCGACCTGCTCCATCGCCTTGAAGCATGAATCGACCATCTGGCCGCCGCCGATCGGATCGAAGCCGAAGAACGCGTCGGTCTCGTCGATGCTCTCGCGCAGCTGGCGCATGAAATCGTCTTCGCCCGAATTGACGATGTGCTCTGCGCCCATTTCCTGCAGCAGGTGGACCTGTTCGGGCCGGCGCACGATATTGACCAGCGGCATGTCGTCTTCCTGGCAGATCCGCACGAGCATCTGGCCGAGGTTGGAAGCGGCGGCGGTGTGGAGGATCGCCTTGGCGCCCTCCATCTTCGCGGTCTCCACGAAGCCCAGCGCGGTCATAGGATTGACGAAGGCGGATGCGCCGTCCTTCGAAGAAACATCGCCCAGCGGCAGGCACATGCTGGCATCGGCGATGGCATATTCGCTGAAGGCGGTGCCGGGGACGCAGGCGACCCGCTTGCCCATCAGCGCCTTGGCCATGTCGCCGTCGCCCGTGGCGATAACCTCACCCGCGCCCTCGTTGCCGACCGGCAGGCGCTGGCCGTGGCGGCCCTTCGCGCCGGAATTGAACGGCTCGGGCATCTTGGCGACGATCTTGCCGGGCGAATACTCCGCGTTCTCGAGGTCTGCCGGACCGAGCAGGAGGGCAAGGTCGCTCGGGTTGATGGGCGCGGCTTCCATCCTGACCAGCACCTGGTTGCCCTCGGGCTCGGGAAACTCGCTGCTCGCGACTTCGACGGTCAGTGTGCCATCGCTCTCAAGCGTGGTGAAAATCTGCTTGCCGGTGGTGGTCATGGGGTCGCTCTCCTTATTGTTCTTCGTTCTGTGGGCCGACCTAACACTGGAGTTGCAGTTTGCAACCTAATCGCAAGGCTCAATCGGCGTGTTGGTCGTCCGGATAGATCGCTTCGACGAAATAGAGCCCGTGCGATGGCGCGTTGAGGCCAAGCTGCTGCCGGTCCCTTGCTTCCAGAACCTGCGCGATGCGCCCTTCGTTCCAGCGTCCCATGCCGACCAGCGCGAGGCAACCGACCATGCTGCGCACCTGATGGTGAAGGAAACTGCGCGCGGCGACGTGGATGCGGATCTCGTCGCCATCGCGTTCCACATCCAGCCGGTCGAGCGTCTTGACCGGGCTGGCCGACTGGCAATGGGCCGAGCGGAAGGTGGTGAAGTCGTGATGGCCGACGAGGGCCTGCGCCGCGCGGTGCATCGCCTGCGCATCGCAGTCGGGTGAGAGCAGCCAGGCGCGGTTCTTCTCCAGCGTCAGCGGGGCACGGCGGTTGACGATGCGGTAGAGATAGCGCCGCCCGATGCAGCTGAAGCGCGCGTGCCAATCCTCGGGCACCTCCTCGCATTTCGTTACCGCGATGGGGGCGGGGCGCAGGTGCGCGTTGATCGCTTCGCCCATGCGGAAGGGCGTCAGACCGCTCTCGACATCGAAATGGCTGCGCATGGCGAGCGCGTGGACGCCGGTATCGGTGCGGCCGGCGCTGTGCAGCGTCACCTGTTCGCCGGTGACGCCGTGGACGGCCTCCTCGACCGCCTGCTGCACGCTCGGCCCGTCCTTCTGTCGCTGGAGGCCGAAGAAGGGCGTGCCGTCGAATTCGAGCGTCAGGGCGTAGCGGGTCGGGGCCATGCACCCCCTGCTAGGCGAGGATTGCGCGGAGGCAACCCGTCAGTTGACGGTCATGCCCTGCGGCAGCGGCTCACGGGTGCATTTCGCCCCTTGCACAAAGGAGACCGATCGCTCCGCCTCGCCGGGCTGGGTTTCCCATGCCGCAATCTCCATGGAAGACAGGTCGACCCGATAGCGCGATCCGACCCCGCTCGGTGTCGTATAGGTCATTGCGATCGCACCGTCGTCCATTTTGAGCGAGCACCCCTGCTGCCCCGGTTCGCACAGATCGAAGGCGACATTCTGGAACTCGGAATAGCGCTTGGGCCGCCCGTCGATCAGGACGAAGGCCTGGGTCGTGGTGAGGCCCTGCTTGCCGTCGTAATCGGGCATCGCGCAGGTGATCAGGCCGTCCTCTACTTCGCTCGCCGCGTCGGCGGTGTCTTGCGCCTCCGCTTCGTTCGCGTCGGCCTGAGCGGCCCCGCTGCAGCTCGCCAGCGCCGTGCCCGCTACCAGAAATATCCCTATCGCCCGTTTCATGCCGGTCATCGCCCCCGTGTTTTCGGAAGGCCACCTTTCCCGGCGGGATGGGGGAGTCAATCGCGGTCGGGAAACCTAACGGACATTGTCATGCAGCGGGATGGCGAGGCCCGCGATGGCGCAGGTCAGGCCAGTTGCGCGCCTTGCGCAATCGCACGGCCGCGCTGAAAATCGGCGGCATCCATCGCCGGCTTGCCCGCGCGCTGCACGCGGGTAAGGCGCAGCACGCCGGTGCCGCACGCCACGCTCAGCATGTCGTCGAGCACGGTTCCGGGCGCGCCCGAACCTTCGGCGACCTCCGCCGCGAGCACTTTGATCCGAACGCCGTCATGCTCGAAGAATGCACCCGGCCAGGGCGTGAAGGCGCGCACCTGCCGTTCGACCTGCTCGGCATCCTGTGTCCAGTCGAGCCGCGCCTCGGCCTTGTCGATCTTGGGCGCGTGGGTGGCGTCCGCATCGTCTTGCGCGACCGGGATATGGATCGCCAGATCGCGCAGCGTGCCGACCATCAGCTGCGCGCCTTTGCCCGCCAGTTCCTCGGTCAGATCGCCTGCGGTCTTCTGCCCGATCGGCGTGCGCACGGTGGCGAGCATGGGCCCGGTATCGAGCCCCGCCTCCATCTGCATGATCGTGACGCCCGTGCCCGGATCGCCCGCCAGTATCGCTCGCTGGATCGGCGCCGCGCCCCTCCACCGGGGCAGGATGCTGGCGTGGACGTTGAGGCAGCCATGCGTCGGCGCGTCGAGCACCGCCTGCGGCAGGATCAGGCCATAGGCCGCGACCACGCCGACATCGACATCGAGCGCGGCGAAAGCGTCCTTCTCCTCCTGCGATTTGAGCGAGGCGGGGTGGCGCACCTCGATCCCCAGGCGTTCGGCCGCCTGATGCACGGGCGTCGGCTGGAGCTTCTTACCCCGGCCAGAGCGGCGCGGCGGCTGGGTGTAGACGCACACCACCTCATGCGCGGCATGGACCAGCGCCTCCAGCGTCGGCACCGCGAAATCGGGCGTTCCCATAAAGACGATGCGCATTTCTCTTCCTTCTCCCCTCCCTTGAGGGAGGGGTTGGGGGTGGGTGTGCGACGCTCGACATCGGCTCTCGAACACCCCCACCCGACCTCTCCCTTATGGGGGAGGAGTTTTGGGTTCTCAGGTCTCGATTGCCCCCCTATCTGTCACCCCATGGCATCGCAAGAAATCGAAGCATTGAGTTCCGCACTGGCCCGGCTGCCCGGCCTCGGCCCGCGGTCGGCGCGGCGGGCGGTGCTGCATCTGGTCAAGAAGCGCGAAACCGCGTTGCCTGCACTGCTCGACGCGCTGCTCGCCGTGCAGGATACGCTGGAGGAGTGCCGCATCTGCGGCAATGTCGACACGCGCGACCCCTGCGGTGTCTGCGCCGACCCGAAACGCGATGCGAAATCGATCTGCGTGGTCGAGGATGTGGCGGACCTGTGGGCGCTCGACCGGGCGAAGCTGTTTTCCGGCACCTACCACGTCCTGGGCGGGCGGCTTTCCGCACTCGACGGCGTGCGGCCCGAAGATCTCGCAATTCCCGGCCTGCTCGCACGTGTCGAAGCGGGCGGAGTGGATGAAATCGTGCTGGCGATGAACGCCACGCTGGAAGGGCAAACCACCGCGCATTATCTCGCCGAGCGGCTGGAGGCTTTCCCCGTGCGCATCACCCAGCTGGCCCACGGCCTACCGGTAGGCGGCGAGCTCGACTATCTCGACGAAGGCACGCTGGCGCAGGCTTTGCGGGCGCGAAGACCGATGGGATGACCCGATGAAATACCTGCCTCTTATCCTCATTGCCGCGCTGCTTGCGGCCTGCACCCTTGGCACTGTCCGTTCGGAGAATCGATCGATGCAAGGCAAGACGGTCTACATCGTCCACGGCTACATGGCCGGGCCGACCGACCACTGGTTTGCGTGGCTGAAGGACGAGATCGAGCATGAGGGCGGGACCGCGAAGATCATCGCCATGCCCAATTCGGACAATCCCGATCCGGCGGCGTGGGACAGCACGTTGCGCAAGGAGATCGGCCCGCTCGATAAGGACACCTTCATCGTCGCGCATAGTCTGGGGACGGTGGCGAGTATGCGCTATTTGCAGGATCACCCCGATGCGCGCATCGGCGGGCTGGTTCTCGTTTCCGGCTTCGACCGGCGGCTGCCGAATATCCCCGCGCTGGACGGCTTCATCGACTGGAAGCCGATCGCGCATGACACGATCCGGCAGATGACCGACAATCGCGCGGTCATCACCGCGATGGATGACGATATTGTCGCCCCGCAATTGTCGGCCGCGCTTGCCCAATCGCTGGATGCCGAGCTGATCGAGCTGGAGCGCGGCGGGCACTTCCTCGGCTCGGACGGGTTCGACGCTTTCCCGCAAGTCTGGCAAAAACTTCAGCAGCAGGCTGCCGCGCGTTGAACTGATTGCAATTGCAGCTTATCTGACGCCCCATGGCTATCCGCGAAATCCTTGAAGTGCCGGACCCCCGGCTGAAAACCGTATCGCAGCCCGTCGCTGCCGACGAGTTCGACGACGATCTGCGCACGCTGATCGACGACATGTTCGAAACGATGTACGCCGCGCATGGCATCGGCCTCGCGGCGATCCAGGTGGGCGTGCCCAAGCGCATCCTCGTGATCGACCTGCAGCCCGAAGACCCGGACGCGGAGCCGATCGAGTGCGATCACGACGGCCACAAGCACACGCACCCCGCGACCAGGAAAGAGCCGCGGGTGTTCATCAATCCGGAGATTCTCGACCCGGCGGACGAGCTTTCGACCTATCAGGAAGGCTGCCTTTCGGTGCCGGAAATCTATGCCGACGTCGATCGCCCGGCTGCCTGCACCGTGCGCTGGCAGGACCTCGACGGGAACGAGCATACCGAGGCGCTGGAAGGCATGATGGCGACGTGCATCCAGCACGAGATGGACCATCTCGAAGGCATCCTGTTCATCGACCACCTCAGCCGCCTAAAGCGCAACATGGCGCTCAAGAAGCTGAAAAAGCTGCGGGTGGCGGCTTGACGAACTCCCTCCCGACCAACGAGGCCCGTCGGGTCTCGCTTAAGAAGATAGTCGCGTTCGCCGCGATCGCTTTTTTCGTGATGGCAACGGCGAACCTTTTGATCGATGCTGAATGGTACGAGGACCGCTTCTGGGGCCTGATCGCGCGATGTCTCATTCTCGGCGTCACTATCGGCCTCGCCCAGTTCGTCTGGGAGCGAGCTGCGCGCCGTAGCTAGGTCTACGTGCGCGCCATTTTGTTCAGCGCCTTGCGCACATCCTCGATCACCTCGCGGCAGATCTGCGCGCAGCGCGTGCAATGCGGGTCGGAATGGTTTTCGCATTCGGCGAGGCATTGTTCGCACGCGGTAATGACTGCGGCGCCCATCGTTTCGATCGCGGGGACGTTTCCGCCGGTCCGGCGGCTCCCCATGCGGTAGAACGCCGTGCACGCATCGGAGGCATCGAGGCAGCGCCGGATGCACTGTGCGCGCTCGGATGCGGTGGGCTCGGCGAGGCAGGCATCGGCGCACGAGTTCATGATCGCCGCGCCATACATCGCGTGCTTCACGGCTTCGCCCAGTTCAGCGGTATAGTCGTCGCCAACCGCCGGGTGGTCCTGAATCATCGCTTTGATCGACATTGGATTCTCTCCTTCTCGCTTAAGTGAGCGGAACCGGCAGGGGATAGTTCCCACAGTGCCTTGGCGTGATCGCACGTTCCAGCTATGTTCCGACCTATGGAACTTGCGATTCTGGGTGTCGTGGCGCTGCTCATCGGGCTGGGCGTCGGGTGGTATGCTGGTTGGTCGGCGGGCAGCAGACCGGGGGCCGAGCTGAAGGCGCGGCTGGCCGAGAGCGAGCGGGAGGCGAAGGAGACTGACGCCAAATATCTGCGCGCCTATGCCGAGCTGGAGGCGGCGCGCGAAAAGGGCGCGCGGGTCGATGCGCTGGACGCCGAGTTGAAGGAAACGCGCACGCGGCACGAGGCTGCGCTGGAGGAGCTGCGGCGGACGAACGGCGCGCTGTCCTCCGAACTGGCGACGCTCAAGGAGAAGACCGCCAATTTCGACGAGCAGAAACGCCTTCTGGTCGAAGCGCGCGAGGAATTGCTCAAGGAATTCCAGAACACCGGATCGGCGGTGCTGACCAAGGCGCAGGAAGCCTTCCTAGAGCGCGCGAACGAACGCTTCGGCCACTCCGAAAAGTCGTCGGAAGAGAAAATTCGCGAACTGCTGGCCCCGGTGGGGGAGCGGCTTGCGAAATACGAAAAGCAGGTCTCCGACCTCGAGGAAAAGCGCACCAACGCCTTTTCCTCGCTCGCGGCCCAGATCGAGCAGATGCGGCTGGGGCAAGAGGAAGTGCGGCGCGAGGCGCAGCGGCTGGGCAATTCGCTGACGAATGCTCCCAAGGCGCGCGGCCGCTGGGGCGAGCGGGCGCTGCAGAACGTGCTCGAACAATGCGGCCTGTCCGAGCACACCGATTTCCTGCTCGAACATTCGCTGGAGACGGACGAGGGGCGGCTGCGGCCCGACGCGATCGTCAAGGTGCC
>Ga0114910_1000519_pt1 | contig 19256 bp, 37 predicted proteins | sample MalvireepMed_908_FD_83500 | JGI IMG/M metagenome (GOLD analysis project Ga0114910, IMG submission 83500) | Marine viral communities from the Global Malaspina Expedition - Malaspina viral metaG DeepMed_908 | ecosystem: Environmental > Aquatic > Marine > Oceanic | place: Mediterranean Sea...
GATCCACTTGCTACGGCAGAGGATACGTGTATAGCATATTACTACGGATGTACTGATCCACTGGCTTTTAACTATGATCCGCTAGCTAACACTGATGACGAAAGTTGCTATGCTATTGTTCTTGGCTGTATGGATGTCACAGCGTTTAACTACAACGCTTTAGCAAACACAGATGATGGAGGTTGTATTGAAACAGTATTTGGGTGTATTGATAACACAATGTATAATTACAACCCTGAAGCAAATACGAGTAATGGTAGTTGTATAGAATTTTATTATGGATGTACAGATAGTTTGGCACTTAATTATAACGATAACGCAAATACTGATAATGGTAGCTGCATTTATCCTTTGTATGGCTGCACTAATCCGACCGCTATCAATTATAATATCGACGCTAACATGTCGGACAGTTCTTGTTACTATTCTGCTGGTTGTGCTGTTGGTGATGTATACTATATTCCTAACGAGTGTTTTAGTTGGGTAATTGACATAGATGCTTACTGTTGTGATATTGAGTGGGATAATACTTGTATAGAGCTTTACCAATATTGTGAAGATGGTTGGACTGGTACAACTAACATTTTAGAATATAGAAACGAAATAATTACATATCCCAACCCTACAAGTGATTATATATACGTAAATAAAAAAGTTGATTTAAGCATTTATAATTTACTAGGAGATGTAATCATCAAGGAAACTAACGTAGATGCTTTAGACGTATCTATATTAGCTCCTGGAATATATAGTCTAACTATTGAATATAACAAAATAAAAATTAACAGAAAAATTATAAAACAATAACAAGATGGCAACAACGACATGTACATTTACATTAAATAGTTCTGATCTTTTATCTACAGCTCCCCTTAATGTTTCAACTTCAAATGTGTTAAACAAGGCTGGGCTTCAGGTTGGGTTGGATCAAGTGAAAATGGGTAGAAATGAAATCGCAACAGGAACTAGCTTTGATCTTTTAGATGCTACAGCTGCTGGAGTAAATAAAGCTAACTGGGTTTATATAGCTAACTTAGAAACAGATTCAACTCTGTTTGTTACTATAGTTATAGATGCTGAAACTATTGGTAGACTATATGCTGGTGACTGGATGTTTATTCCTTGGAACGTAGATGACGCTACTCATGATTTAGAAGTTACAGCTTCGTCTGGAACTCAAACTGTAGAATGGATGGTTATTCACGAAGGTGAAACTTTAGGAACATCTGCGGACTAATAATAATTTTTAAAATAAATTAAAATGGCAACAACAACAGCTGGTATTACTATATCTAGTAGAGATTTAATGACAAACGCCGTAAATCTCACTAATTCAAAAACATTGACAAGCGCTGGTACAACGGTTGGTATTACAGGTTCAACTGGTTTAGCTGCGAAAACTTTTGCTGCAACTGCTAACGTTGTCCTTATAGACGCTAGTACTACGTTTGCAACTGGTAGCGGTCATGAAAAAGTATACATCAAAAACACTTCTAGCTCTTCTACTCAATATGTCCAAATTTTACTTGGAACTGTAGAGATAGGTAGATTATATGGAGGTGATTGGATGTTTATGCCTACAGCTTTTGGTAGTGACGATTTTGACAATGATGGTGAAGGTACCGATTTAGAGGTAACCCCTAGCACTGCAGATTCTGTTACTCTAGAGTATATGGTATTATACTAATAGTATGGAGTTAGAGGTACTAAGGTTTAGCTCTCAAACAGACTCAACATCAGGACTTCTTTTCGAGAACACACACGTCGGAAAGAAGTTCTTATGTTACACTCTAGAAGATGAGCGTAGAGCATTAAAAGTAAGAGGAGAAACAAGAGTTCCTGCTGGTACTTATAAAATAGAGTTAAGAACAGAAGGTGGTTTTCATTCAAGATATACTAAAAAATATCCTGGTATACATCGTGGTATACTTCATGTCACTGATGTTCCTAACTTTGAGTATATCCTTATACATACTGGAAATACTGACGAGCACACTGCTGGGTGTTTACTGCTGGGCGACTCACAGGAAAACAACCTCATACTACCAGACGGATTTATTGGTAAAAGTGTTAATGCGTATAAAAGGGTTTATCCTAGTATTGCAAAAGCAATAGCTCAAGGAGAAGAAGTAACAATAACGTATATAGATTACGATTAAATAATAAAACATGGCAACATTAACAGTAACATTAACAGAGTCGGTTACGGTAACTGGAGAAGCTCACGCTCCTACAACTACTCAATTACCAGCTATGAGTTTCACTGGTATAAACAATATATACAAACAACAGGTTACTGTGCCTAGTAGTGCATTAACTCAATTTTTAAAGTTTGGATCTGCAGAAGCAGCTGGAACACTTAGAGTTGCTGATATATACTACATAAGAATTACCAACCACGATTCGAGCAATATTGTTTCTGTTGTTACAAGCGACAGTACTAACAATAGATCTTACGCTCAAAAGATTTTACCAGGTAATCATATCATATTTACATCAGGAGCACAAAATGTTTTTGACGCTAATGATGCTTCTACTACTCAAGGAAGCTACAATGTAAGTGTTCCTTGTACTGCTGATTTCGACGAAATAGCTATGAAAGCAGAAACTGCAGCTGTTAAATGTACTATATTTGTAGCTTACGGATAATAGACATGATATGGCAATTAAGTATATTGGTAAATATGTAGGCGATACTCCCGCAAAAAGAAAGTTTCAAAGAAAAACTAAAGACGACACTGGAAATAACACTATACAAGTAGGTACTAAAGATACCAGTGGCTTTATTCTTCAAACAACTTCAACTGGCGCTGGTAACGATCTTATTATAAAAGCTGGAGATGCTAAATCTGGCGGAACCAACGGAACAGGTGGTGATTTACAACTATTTGCTGGTAGAGGAACTGGAAGTGGAGCTAGTGGAGAAATATCATTTAGGCTCTTTCCAGCTGGTGGATCTGGAACATCTTATAATTCAGCTGTTGAAAAAGCTGTACTCAACGAACTTGGTAATCTACAGATAGACGGAAGACTAACTGAAAGTAGTAGAACTAGAATAAAAATACTACATAGTGATTTTATTGCTGACGATGGCGGTAGGCCTTTAGCAATTGATGACACTGGAGTCGCAAGCGAAGAGTTGTTTTTAGAAACTGTTAGTACAAACCCTGCGTATGTTACTGTAGATATACCAACAGGATACAAAGCGACAGGTGTAATGATTTTTGGAAGTGGTACAACAGCTGTTGAAGTTTGGGAACATCAAATTAATTCTAAAACAGGTGTTAGCAAAGGTACTGGTAATGTTGATACAGAGATAAATATAACAGATGTCACTAGTAGTACTACAAACTATTTGTTTATACAAGTATTGCAAGGATCTGGAGATGAAATACACGGTGGCTACGTAACAATAGCAGCAGTATAAATATAAAAACTACAACTAATGCCTAATAATTTAATATCGTTAGTATCAATAAACTCAACATCTTTTGTTAGCTTATCTAACAAAGGTTTTGAAAAAATGTTGATAAGTAACACAGGCACTACAGATTTAGATTTTAATCTAGTTTATGGAGATACTAGATTAGTAGGTGAAACATCTGTTGGAAGTACTCATGAATCTTTTTTCTTTTTAAAATCTATAGAGATACCAGTAGGTACAACATTAGAGCTTGATGGTTATAGTCCATCATCTATTAAAAAAACTGATGGTACTGTTTTAAGAAAATCAAGAACAGTTACCAGCGAAAGAGATGGTCAAAACCAAAACTTTAAAAAACTATCCAAAACAACTACTACAGTAGATTATTCTTTTCTAGTTTCATTAGATAGTGGTAGCGATACTGCTGATGTTGTAGTAATATATAAGGATAACTTAGCAAATTATTAATATAAAAAAACGGTCCACAAGTAATTATATACTCATGGACCGTAAAATTGATATTAGTAAAACCGTGTGTGTAGCGATAATGGTTATCGTTTATACAATAGCTTTATACTAGCTCACCATTCTTAATTTCTTGAACTTCAGTTCTAACACCTTGTGCTAGATTCTTAATCTCTTGCATAGCTTTTCTAAGACGCGTTCCAGCGGATTTATTTCCACCTTCAAACTTATCATAGTCAGCCGCAGTTTCAATTAATACTCGATGCATTTCTGCTAGCATTTTTTCTAAATTCTCCATTTGATTAAATTGTTTAATATATTAAATTATTTCTTGATAAAAAATGACATTACAAATAACATAGTAACTAGTCCTACAAACCCGCCGTTACCAACGTGATTTAATAAGTCAGCAAAATTACCGATAACATCGATAGTTGCATCTCCAGTTACTAAGTACCAAAGGATTGTCACTGGAATCACCGCCATCAATAGCGCTGAAAATCCTGTTAAAAATCCCATTACATAATCCATTACTTCTTTCATAATAATTGTTTTTAGTTATAAGCTTGTTACTTCACAAGATCCGCCGGCACAAGCTAACTCACCAGACAGATCAGTATTATCATCCAATTCAACGACCTTCTCGAGGTCAACGTTTTGTAATGACTGGGACATTTCTTCGAAGCGCTTCTTAGTTATGTCCTCAAAAGGTGCTTGGGTATAAGTACCACCGTCATACGGTAATACGGACAACCCATTGTAACACTCTCTATTCTCCCACATCCATTCGCCAGCTCTATCCCATTCATCTGCTTTCAGACTGATCGTAGCCGAAACGTTGTGGGTGTTAGATCCTTTTCTATGACCGGGCTTAACCCACTCTTCAGAAACCTTTTTAACTCTTTCAAGTAAATCAAAGGCTGATTCGGTTCTAACAATAGATTTGGTTGGTGATGATTGTGGTATTTCTATTACAGCGGTATCGTGTGGTCTAAAATACTCATCCTCAATTAGGTTTGGGTGATTGATACTAAGATAACTATAAATAGCCTCGTTTTTACCAACACGTAATCTACGAATGTAGTATTTGTTATGCCACGCATGTATACCTGAAGAAGTACCGAGTACTAGTGATGTTGTCCCCGCAGGTTTAACGCAGGTTGTTCTGGCAGCTTTGTTAATACCAATGAGCTTTGCAACTCTAGTATTCTCACGCTTAACCACATCAGCGGCTTTCTTCATATCTAACTCCAATACCTTTTTTGAAGCGATACCTGTCATCGACACTCCTATAAGAGCATCTTTTTCTGTTGTGTCTTTCCATACCTCACGTAGGTAGTGAAAATCTGTATACCCAGCTTGTAGTGTACCGATAAACGCAGCAGCTTTCACCCTGTCGTTTAATTCATCTTGGTCAGCAAGATCTGATACATTAACTTCACATAGATTACAGAACTGATAAGGACGTAGAGCAATCTCGCAACACGGGTTTGTTCCCCAGTCTTTATCATTGTTTAAGTAGATACCAGGTTCTCCAGCTCCAGATAACTCAACACGTTTCCAAAGATCCATAAAGAAGTCTTTAGTAATTTTGTGTCTCATCAACACAGCTGAATTATTAGCTCTACCTCGTTGTGGGTTTTTCTCCCACCAACTTCCTGCTTTACAGGAAATCATTTCTTCGTCGTGCGCACTAAACAGTGATATTAATGCAGCACGTCTAATGCCACCAGCAAGGACAGCATCAGCAATGTAACATATAATATCATGTACTTCAATAGCGGCCAAGTTCTCTCCATCATCTTTTGCATCTAGTACTCCTTGTATTTTAATTAAACATTCTTTCAAAGGCTGTGGTCCCGGTGCTTTTCCACCAGAGGTCACGAGACGTGCTCCCTTAGGTCTAATGTCAGAATAATCAAATTTGATCTTAGATGATCTCTTAGAGCCCATATAGGACTTAATTAAAACCTTAACAGCATCTGACCATCCTTCGATTGAGTCTCCAATAACAAATCGTCTTTCTCTTTTACTAAATGGCTTTAACACATTTGGTAATTGTTTGACGTGATGTTGTTGAACTGAATAACCAACCCCACAACCAGACAGTAACAAAAACATAGTCTCATTAAATGAATCGATTGAATCAATAGGTAGGTAAGAACAATTGTACAACCTGTTAGGTGATATTTCAATTGGCTTACCTGAGAACTGAAGGCTACGCATGGAAGGTAAAACCTTCTTAGCATAGACCAACTTATATGTGTTCTCTATATCATCTTTCAACTCTGGGTATTTTTTCTGGTGCATCTCTTTATTTCGAGTTACAAGTTCTTCCCAAGTTTCCCGGCGGTTAAGCTCGGGGATATACTTAGCATATTTCATATGCACGGTAATATCCGATAATATATTATTCATTGATTAGTTTTTAAATATAGTTAAACAAATATCTATAAATCCTAGATATAACACGTGATTTGCCCGTGTGTCTTCTTGGTATGATCTCATACCAAATAATATGCCTGGAAATGTTCCAAAGCTTAGTTCCCAATTATCTCTCATTTTCGTTGTTTTAAGATTAATTCTACTACTTTGTCACACTCCTTTTGATTCTGAGGTTTATATAAAGTCACAGAAGGTAAATTGTCTTTTACATGCTTTTTGAATAATTTCCATCGCATAGGAAACGTCTCGTTAGCACGACCTTTACATTCTATAATTATATCATCTTGAATACCAATGAAATCAGGAGTGTATTTTATACCAAGAATTTTTTTACTTCCTCGGTTAACAAGATCGCCTTTACCATTAGATTGTCGTTCGTAACTCTCGTTTTCGAACATAAACCCTGGAAATATCTCATACGTCATACCTTCGTAAGCTGTTTTTATCTTAGCTTTTTGAAGGGCTATGTACATGTATTTCTCAAGACCTGACGCGAATTTAATTCCGTCATAAGTAACCTTTTTGGCTCGGACTGGACCTCGCTTTTTACCGCGCTTAAAATTCATTGCTAGGATCGTGGTCGGCGTCGTCAGTGTGTATAGCAAACTCTTCTAGCCAGTCTTGAACTTCTTCACGTGCAGCTTGAATATATAATACCGCATCCATTAGTTCTTCTTGAACATCATTGAGATAGCCTGCTAAGTCTTTGAAACCTTCAGTTCGTTCTTCGTTTAATGTTTTACCGTACTTCTCATAACCAGTGTCTGATCTATTAACAAACTTTCGAACCACGCGTTCTACTACTGGATCTCTAAATTTAATTTCAGCCATTATAATGTGTCTTTTACAAATGTTCCATTTTTCATTTTACCTGTACGTTTTGATATAACGTCATATGCAGCTTGAATACACTCTTCGATCGGTGTACCAGTTAACTCAGCTAAGTTTGTAAGTACTACAACCATATCGCCAATACCATCTACAATCTCTGGTGTATCGTTTTTAAGTATAGCTCTACCAACCTCGCCAGCTTCTTCTATAAGCTTGACATACTGAGTTTTAGGATCTCCTTTTTCATACAACCCTCTTTCTCTAGCCCACTCTCTAATACAGTTGAATATATTGTCTCCGCAATCATCACACGAAGTATCACAAATATTTGCTTCATGAGTTGGACCACCAGCCATATTTCTCATTGGGTCTGCGTCGTAATATTTGGCAAACGCTTTGTTGTATACATAGCATCTATTAGTATTATACATCGACTCTTTAATGTTACTCATTATCCAGCCGATAGAGTGGGTGTTTATAGTAAATCCACCGTGATCTGTTTCCCACGTCATTCCAATGTTGTCCATTAGTTGTCCTTTCAGTTTGTTAACTGGGCATGGAAAAGTTGTTGTTTGTTCTGTTACGTTTATTTTCATATTGTTTAGTTCTATTGTTTTAGGTTTTAAATCTCTATATAGTTTTCGATCAACTTTGTAACCATACTTTTTCTGTAGCTGTATCTCACGTTTAGATATATAATCTATATTGTCAGACATTTCTAAGATCTCGTATTCGTGTTCATCGTAACCTTGTTGCCGGGTAATCCTGTCATCTGGATTAGTTGTTACCCCGATCTTCTTTCCTGGTATATGGTATATACAATATGTCATAAGTGAAAGTTTCTAGTTTTTTTAACTGGTAGTTTGTCGTTGTATAAATGTAGGTTATGTGCAAAGTGATAATACTCACCAAGTTCACATCCTACTTCGTTAGCAACTAACATTTGTAAGTTTGAAAACTGATACTGATCGTTACAGAAGCCATACCACAGATCATTAGATCGCATCACAACGCACATGTTAAGTTTGTTATTCAGTAGTGTAAACTGAACAGCATAAGTGCACGGTGTATCGTGGCTGTAATCCTGTACCTCTTTACCATCGTAAATAGATATTGCCGCTTGTCTAGTGTCAGGGTTGTCTTGTAACATTTGTATTACCTTGTCTAGCTGACCATTACGTTCCCACTGCCAACCATAGTTGGAGTTAACATTACCCTTGTAGTCGGCCATACGTTTCCAGATCTCCGGAACCTTACCGTATATCTCACCAAGCTTGGCTACGTTACGATCACCAGATAAATACCATTGCCATTCAGCTTCAGCATATTCCAGCTTCCACCCACGCATTACTTTTCCATTGATAATGCTGTTGAGGTTTGGTTTGTTAATAGTAAAGCCTACGTTGAATAAAGCTTTTGTTCCGGCAAAGTCTACACCGTCGCGAACAATACGCCAATATAAATCGTGAAATGCTTCACTAGCAAAATTAAACTTTGTATTTGTCATAGTAGTAATAATAATATTCTTTTTGTTTTTTTAATACTTCATCCTTCTTATAGTTAGGACTAAAGCTTGATCTACCTTTAATCACAATCTCTACGCATAAATCTCCATCACCGTTTTTGAACGATCTTGCAGGAACAACACACATAGTAATTTGATTTTTTAGGCACCAACTGATTACTTTAAAATCTTCTTTAGTCCACTCTACAAATCCTGGTTTGAACGGCTTTGGTTTAGAATAAGCCATTATTCCCAGGGCATAGCCTCTTGTTCAGCTACATCAGAAGCCATAGGTACAAATGCACCAGATCTTGGTTCCCAATTGAAATGAGCTTCAGCACCGTTTTCACCAAGGTTTTGAAATTTAACTTTCAATACTTTAGCTTTAACAGTTTTAGCATCATAATCTCTATGAACAAGTAAGCCGTGATAAGAAGCATCGTACCATTCACCACCACCTTTGATATTGTACATCGTAGGTTCTTCTATTTTACCATCAGAACCTTTGTACATCTTAGTAGGGTGAGCAACAATGAATACTAATACATCATACTTTTTAGCAAATATCTCGATCTTAGTTAAATACTCCATCGTATATCGGTTAACGTCCTCTGTCTTACAGTTTGTGTCTCTAACCTTATTAAATGGATCAATAACTAAACACTTGATACCTTTACGCTTAACTAACTCAGCACCTTTACGTAATACAGACTCTAACGTATAGCGATCCATATCAATAAAGAAGAAGTTGTCGTTAACGTGATCAGCCACCTTATTCCACTGCTGTCCGTCAATATCATCTGGTAATGGCATGTCTTGCCATACTTTACGCATTAACTTGTGTGCGTGGAGGTAGGTAGGCTGATTCTCAGGACTAGCGAATGCAGTCTTCCAGCCATAGTTATTGTTATAACCAACAACCATTTGATCAACAAAGTCAGACTTACCGCTACTAGGTATACCAGTAACAGTAATAAACTGACCGGTATAAGTGCTAAAAATCTTATCAAAGTTAGGAAGTCCAACTTGGAAACCGGGTTTAAAACCGTTCTTAACAAAGTCTTTAAGCTCATCTTCAATGTCTCTTAGTGTTGATACGCCTTCTAAAGGTACTTGTGTAGCTTTGTTGATAACTTCTCTAAGTTTATCACTACCATATTTAACTAAATAATCGTTTGCGTCTTTACATTCCTCGAAATTAACTAAGTGACAGACTTCAGCACCTAGTCTTCTAATAAACTCTTGCTTAAGAGCTTGACCAGGTTCATCGGCATCGACAGCTAATACTATCTTAACCTTATCGTCTAAATAATCGATGCAATTATCTAAGTAATCGAGATTGTTTGAATTTAACGTAGCACCGTTAGGTACTGATATAACGTTTTTAATTCCCGCCTCGTGCATTGCTAGCACGTCCATCTCACCCTCAACTATTACGGCCTCATCATAACCAACAACACTGTTAATGTTATAAAATACTTTTTCAGCTCCTTTGAAAAGCTTAAAGTTTTTACGTCCATCACGGTATTTAATGTTGATCAGTTGATCACCCATAAAATAATTGAACTGAATGGTATTTTCATTCTTACCTGTCTGAGGCATAAACTCCTGACCTTCACCTACATGCAAGTCTAATAGGGTTTGATTTGAAATACCTCTTTCTGCGAACCACTCTTGAACCTTCGTTTGTACCTTGTTAGATGCAATTGTCTGAGGTCTAACATAAACCTTTTCTGAAGCACCCTTACGTTGGTACGTATGAAGTTGAAAACTAGTATCACAATTGTGACAAGTACCCAGACCACGTTCCCAGTCGTACGAAGCGCATTTAGCTTTCGTATTCTTAGGTTGCCTATCAGCTGAGCACAAAGGACAAACGCCTTGTGACTTACCAGCTTCTAGACTATATTGATTGAACTCATCAATCAAAAATCCATTGATCTCTTTGTCTTCCATTTAGAATGGTAAATCGTCAGCCACAGCTGGAGTTGGTTGTGGTGTTGTCATTGCTGGCTCGCCATCTCGTGGTGCTGCTGCAACGTTATCACCGTTAGTCCACACAACTTTTACGTTACCAAGATAAGTCTTAGCAGTTTTGGTTTCACGTTCCTCTTTTGATTGTTCTACAACCACAGGACCTTGGTTACCAAACTGATCAACTTCATCGTTGATAGTTATTGTGATCGGTAAATACTTACCTTTCTTACCAATAAAGATTTTATCTTTTGGGATGTTGTTCAAGTTAATACTTGCTTTAATAATACTAGCCATAATTTATGAATTGATTAAGTTAACTAAGTTTCTGCATTGTTCTACAGATGCACCTGTTGTACGTCTGAAGTTATCAAAGCTTTTGTGATATGGGTGTAGGTTATCAGATGAATTAGCATTGTGATAAAAGTTTACACTATTTGCTTTGAATCGTTTGCCTGAGATTGAACAGGTCTTCATTTTTGATCTTGCCATAATGGTCTTTGGTTTAAAATTAATAATTAAAGTGTTTCTGTTTTTAGATATTGTTTAGGATCAAAGTTGTCGTTTTTAAAGAACAGATCATACTGTTCGCTAGCTGCTTCAACTTTTTTCTCACCACGTTTTATAAACTCAGGTGAGCAATCATACAGTCCTATTTGCTTAGTAGTTTTGTCTATAACCATAAACAAAAACTCATAGCCGTGAAATAAATTACTGTAGATATAAGATTGGCTATCATAGTTATACTTAGACGCTGACCATCTAAACTTTTCTATATCAGCCGTTGTTTTAAGATCGATAATCAACTTTTCTTCGTGATTGATTATATCGGCCTTACCTTTCCATTGATTACCAAACAAGGTTGTTACACCAGGTGTTTCGTATTCAACACTGCTTCCACGTATTAATCCTCTACACACATCGTTGTCTAATAGAACCTCTGTCATTAAATCAACTTGATCTTTCTCAGACTTTAACAAACACATTTCACCGCCGGATATTTCCTTATAGGCTTTGGTGTTACGGTTTGACGCCTCTACGATCTTAAAGCTTTTAAGCTTGTGCGGCTCGAGTATTGCCGTGTGAAAATAACCACCAACTAAAAATGCTGGACTATTAGGTCTTGGCTCGTGTAGAGCTAGCGGATTCTTTAACAAGGTTGATATGTTAGAGTTGCTTAGGAACTGCTGACCATATTCACCGTAGTAATGTTCGTCGCTTCTTAGTTTGTGATATTGCTCTTTCGTCATTATTTACTTACGCTTTGTAGATCTGTTAGATCTTGCTTAGTTAATGTATACTTACTTTGAATAGCATCTATTGATCCACCGCCGGCTATAAAGTCTTTTGCTTTAGCCATTTGAGCTGGAGTAATCTTTATTTTAGTAGCAACCTTAGCCGCAACGCCTTTACCGTGTTGATTAGTAGCATCGGCGTCTTCAGTGTCATCTATTAAGAATAAATTACCAAGAGCATATTTTTTTGCATAAGTCGACGCGGCTCCAAACTGTTGAGCAGTCTGCATACCTTTTTGATTAAGGTCTACACCTACTATAGCTGTGGCGTGTATAGCATTTTCTCCATCACTGAACGTAGCAGTTGTCTGCATAATCGGAACTGGATCAGTAGCTACTATCTCTTCAGATACTGTAACGTATACTTTATGTTGTAATAGAAATGGCTTAACAGCCTCAAGAATGTCTTCAGCTTTTCGGAAATAGTATTTCCCAAATTTATTGTAAGAAGACTTTTTAGCTTTCATTTTAGTTTGAACGTCAGCTAATTTTAAAGTTAAATCTTTCATTTGGTATTTGGTTTAGTTATATATATAGTCACACGGTTTTCGTATAATTTAACAAGTAATCTACAGGTACTCAATCACTTGCGAGTAGTCCATAACGCTTTTCAGTTTGTCAATTGCTTGCTTTTTCAACTGTGAAACGCGCACATAAGAACTACTACCTTTCATGTTTAATTTCTCAGCAATTTGTTTAGCTGATAACTTATCACAGTTAAGGCCAAAGCTTAATCGAAGAACGTTGTACTCTTTATCTGTCAAGTGTTGTAGCATAACATCTCGAATTGTATAAGACAAGTGTTCACGCTTCATTGGATCGTCAGATGTATCTTCTATTTGATGCAGGTAACTGTTTTCATCATCGAGTGATTTATCTAAGCTTTGAAACATAGAGTTATAAAACGTTTTTGCATTTTTTGGATTTTCAAAGTCATTACGTATTTCGTTTAACTTATGCTCAGGCAGTCTCATACCAGATCTGTTAGCATCGGTAGCTCTACGTATTGCTCCACGTATTCGTTTTGCTAGAAATGATTTAAGTGTTTTCTCTGCATCTGTAGATTCTTTTATTCTGTCCCATTTAATTTTATCTACAGCTTTAATCAAGCCGATATTACCAAATTGAATAGAATCACTGAGTGATAACACGCCAGATGCTGCGTCACCAGTTTTAAACTTACGTGATATGTTCTCTACAAGTGGCATGAACTTAGTTATAAGCTCGTCTCTAGTATAATCGCTCCAAGCTTTTGCCGTGGGTTGAGATTGTTTAACATCTACTTTGTATCTACTAAAATTCTCTGAATTATATTTCTTCATTATAGTTGTTGATTTAATAGTTCTTTTTCTCTTTTTAACTCTTCACACATATGTCGATGTATTGTTCGTGATGATACATCTAATAACACAGAGATGCGTCCTATTGTAATCTTTTCATCGTTGTCATGTAAGTCTATCATGCACGCGTAGATGTCATCAGAACTGATCTTTTTAGATCGCCCAATCATTTGACCTACAATACTTAGTTTCTCTGGTAATGTTAAACCTGCACCTATTTTAAATATAACTTTACGTAGTTTATTTTTAGGTGGTTCTTCTAAATCTAACATGCTAACTTCATATACCATATGCTTTAGTATTTGCTCTGGTAACGTAAAGGAAGTAAATCCATATTGTCTATTACTAATTATCTTAGCAACAGCTTCGAAATCATCTGGGTTTAACTGAGGGTTGAGGTACCATAGTACTAACAAGTGCCACTTTAAAGATTTATAAGTAGTAATTTTAGCTTTACTTCTAAATAAATCATAACATGCATAAGTACCGTCTTCATAATACCATCCCCAATCAAACTTTTGTGATTCGGAGTCGTCTACAGGTAATTGCCTATAAACGATGTGTCTTCTGTTAAGAAGATCAATTGCTCTTTCAAACTGTGACATTAGCCTATTACTATTTATTCTTAGGGCCTGTTGTCACAGTCCACTTAGCACCACTGTTAACCCTTAGGGTACCAATAATAATTCTTTTAGAATTATCTTTGTTATACTTAATCTTATTGAATTGGTTTATTCTGGTTTTAAGGTCTTTGTTCATATACGGTTTCTTTGTTTTTATTTACTACTACGTGTTTCTCGCCTATGTAATAATTCCAATAAGCTTGTACACTACATTCATCTTTGTATTCATCAGGCATACACTGAGGCGGTTGTTTAAATGGTTCGTGTGGTATGTTTTCTGGATGACTCATACAAGGTACATAGCATTTATCAAACGACATATGAGTTTTACCATATCTTTTATGATATTCTCCTTGTAAAGCTACAAAATGCTCATATAACCAATCGTAATGTAATGAGTTTTCTCTTACCCATATAGTTGAAGGATGGTTTTTATGAGCTAACTTATATGGTACATCGTCTGGGTTACCTAACACATGATGAGCTGCACATAACATTTGAGCTGATTCAAGTATCATCTTGACTACGTGTTTGTTATATTGTACTTTAGCAGCTTTAACTGGATCTTTATCTAAATAAAATATATTCATAATTAATCTAATTTACTAGTCCAGTGTACACCCAATACAATAGCTACACAAGCTGGAATTATATATCCTAGTATCATAAAGGTTGCTCCGAATGCTACTGCAATCCAACCTTTGTTTTCTGTTAAAAAATCTTTAATCTTATTCATAATTTCTAATACATTTAAATAGTGGGTGTCGATAGCTGTTTGCTTTTGTGCGTTCGAAGTATGTGAATGTAGCAGTCTTGCCAACCCACGTTTTCATTTCATCAAAGTTTTCTTGTAAGTATTTGAATTTATCCATGACTGGCATACCGAACTCAATGCCATCAGCATCAACTGCTATGAACTTACCGATCGTGCCTGCGCGTTTGCCTTTGCCTTCAACCCAACCGGTTAGCGTAGCTTCGGTGTCGTGAAAGTCTTTGAACTTACGTAGACTGTGAGATCGTTTACACTGATACTCGGTATTAAGACGTAAGATAGAGCCTTCGTAGCCTTCATCTAAATTACATTGATGTTGAATATTGGATTGATCTTCAGTAACAACAGTAGTATATACGTGCTTGACACAATAACTTTGTTTTACGTGTTTTTGAATAAAGTAATTACGTTCTTCAAATGTGAGTGTTTCATCGATAATATCGTAGCAATGAAACTGTACCATCTCGCGTGAATTAAGCATATCTATATCATCTGGTTTTTGTCTTCTGACTATAGATATAATCTGTTCGAAATCATTTCTTAGATTGTGATTGTATAACTCGCCATCGAGTATAACATCAGGATTAGCTTTAAAGAAAGGCTCAAGATTTCGTAGTATGTGATCAATGTTTTTCCACTCTTTACCTGTACGAGAGTATGCGGTCACTACAGTTTTAAATATTCTTGCTGAATCATCAACACCTCTAGGTTCTTTAACGAACTTTTCTTCTGCCTGTATTACACAGCGAACGCCATCGAGCTTTGGTTGCATCGATATTTTGTTGGTGTAATCTATTGGTTTTGAGCTAACAGGGTATGCTAGCATTGGTTTTTTTCTCATCATAAATTTTCTACTATTTTGTTTACTCTTGTAATGTGTTTGTTAATTAAGTGGCATTTTTCGTACTCTTCACGTTCTTCGTAAAGATTCAACAGCGTCATCAGTCTAGCCAACTCGCCAATCATATGATCGCCTTCGTCATCAGCGTACCACATCATATCTGAGTCACGCTCTTGTGTGCCGTATATTCTTTTTACTAGCTTATCTGCTAGAAGATCTACCATCTTGTTTAATTGTTTGTCTGTGATATTATCCATAAGTGTTCGTATTTAGTTTGTAACTAAGCATAATCTACGTAATCTCGATCAACTTCTTCAGGTTTTTCTTTGTACTCATCTATAAGATTACTTGGTTCACCTACAAATATACACTCGTTATGATTGAAGACGCTCATCCAGATACTCTTATCTTCTGTCGCCCATATATAATACTCATAATCAAGATCTCCACGTCTTGTACCGTATTTGTCTATATATACGAGCCCAGGACCCATCTCGTGTTTATCATAATGCTTAGCTAATTTTAAATGTGTAAGCAATTGAGCTGATAAACAACCTAATCCATTTGCAGTTCGCTCTTGTCCGTTACCATTTGTAACTCCAAATCCATCTAGAAACTCTGCTAAGGCTACACCTAAAAATTCAGGATAACCATCATAGTGATGATAGATTTGTGTGTGATAATCTTCTGTGTGTTCGTTAAACGATACTCCTTCTTCTCGCTTAGCAATTCTAATAGTTGCTCTTGTACTCATAATATCTATTTTGCATTTCGTTAATTAAATATCTTCCGTTAGCTGTGTGAAAACCATAGCTGTGAGTGTGTAAACTATCAATAGCTGCGTTTTCCAGTAGTAATCTCATTAAGTGAAATGAATCATATTCTACTTCTTCTGCAATATCGTTTATAGCGTCAGCTAAAGCATATACATCATGTCTTGGTTCACTACCTAGTTCTTCTAATATATAATTTTCTATTTGTTCTCCTGTCATATCTAATCTAATAGCGTCATATAAGCTGACGAGTTATTTTTTCTGAACCAATCTAGACCTTTTCTAAGATCGGTTACTAATGTGTCGTGGTGCATACCCATTTCAAGCATATTGCTAGCTCCGATAACGAAGTCGTACATACTTAATTCCTCTGCATTTAACTGGCAACTGTCACCACCGAAGCGGTTGGTTACCTCTGCGCCGTGTGTATAGCATTCGCCATTGAACCACGCTGGTAGTTTACTTTTGTCCATTTCCTGTTCCGTTTGGGTTTGTTATTAAAAATAATTTTGTTGGTCTACTCATCTTCTTTTTTTATCTGAAAGTTCTGTTAATTTATCTAGTAATCTCGAAGCTATCTCCATTGAGATTTCCTCTTTATAGTACATGTCGTATATTAGTCTTCGCATGGCTCTAAAAATATATCGCCAAACATAATATCGTTAGCAGTTAATTTGTATAGCGAATGATCTGTAAAAGTTACTAACGTAGATACGTCTTCAACTTCTAACTGAAACCAAGACACATTGCTTTGTAACTTAGTAATTAAATTGTGACACGCGTTTGGGTATTTAATAGTGTTGTCACTCAGTACCTGTTTATACTCTGGCTTGAGTTTTTGATACAATGTTTTCATAATTCTATTTGATTTAAGTTTGTGCCCAAGAGTGGATTCGAACCACTTATTCTCCTGGTAATACTACGTGCTCGACCGCCTATTGCGTTGTTCCGTAGCGACAAGGCTCTATTGTTGTTAACGTCTGAGAGTTTCAAGCGCATATCTGCGGTCTGTTATCTCTGTACAGTGTTCCCACATTACCATAGATTTACTGTTCACCTTGTACTTGGGCTTGTATGAAACGAGGTGGCCAAGTGAGTAAGAAGGGAGGGCTAAGAACCTCATACACAACACACCTCACGCGCCACACTCGTATATTTAACTAGCTATTGTCACTAGTATCTTCTTCTTGAACTGCAAATAACTCTTCAAGTTTTTGAATTATATTGTACTCTAGGTCAGTTGCGCCATCAAAGCAAAACGATTCAGCGTGCACCCTGCCATCATAGTCAATACCGAAGTCAATACTGTAGCTGTCGCTGTTATCGAAGTCAAACTCATTGATACCATCATCAACTGCTTGATGTATTTTCCCGAAATACTCTTTAGTTAATTTTGGTTTGTTTAAGTCTGCTAATTCTTTTTTACAATTATCTAACTCACTGATTACGTTACAGGTGTCAGATTTACTTTTCTCAATAGCTAACTCTAAGGTAACTATTTTTGCTTTCAATTCGTCTTTTGTCATTTAATTTAATTTGATTTCATTTATATTATCCACGGGTGATCGTATTCAGTTTGTATTTATTTGTAGAATGTAGCGTATGCTTTAACTCCATTTATACCTATTAATACTTTTTTCTCTACCTCTTTGACAACCAACTCTTTAGCTGATTTGTACTTAGGATTTTTACTGTTTAGCTTTCTCTTTTTTGTCATGCTCTTCTATGTTCTTTAATAATTCAGGTTCATAAGTGAACCACTTTCTAATAATTCTTCTTAATCTTCTCATGCTACCATATATTCAAATACTGTTTCACCAGTCTGTTCACCGTTGATATACAACCACTTGCTTGGATCTATTCCTTGCTCAAGGACATGCTCAATTAGCTCATTTATTGTTGAAAACTCTGTTAATTCACTGTTGTAATTAGTTATTCCGTACATCTTTCTTGTGTTTTTTCTTACGTTGATACTTCTTTTTATTCTTTTCTACTGTAGGTCGACTCGCGTCCCAAATAGCTTTTAAGGTTTCTATGTCGAGCTTAATTTTCACGACAAGTTATATCTATGTCCGTTAACAATTACCTGTACATCATCTTGAGGGTAACGGTTTATTGTAAATGGCAGTTTATCTTCACGATCATGTAGGCGATCATGTTGGTTTTTTAACTTCAAAGTGCTTAATGTATAGTCACTAATTAAATACGTGGGTTTTTTGTAGTAGTTCTTGATAATAAACCTTGCTAAGTATATTAAGCGATTTTCCCACCCTGCTATTAGTATACGCTCTATACTTTCAAAGTGATAATTATTATCTGCTGGTCGCTTTTTAGTTTTATTTATTTGATAAGAACTTGAGTTATGCTCTGATACATTACGTACATAACCGCTTTCATATGTAGCAAAGCGCAACGGTTTAGGAACCAAGTTGTTATACATTTGCTTAATTGGTAGTTCAAATACTTGAGTACCGTTTTTACGTTGGCGATTTGTAGTTATATCTTCGATACCTAGTATCTTAAAGATAGTCATTGCTTCGCGAGCTGATCTAATTTCTGTTGACATATATTCCATAATTCTATTTACCTTAAGCAAGTACCGTAACCTTTACGCTTACCTGCTTTTATTAATGCTGCTGATTGTGCTTGTGATACTATTTGAATAGTGTTACCAGTTTTGTGGTAAGTTAGAGGTGCACAAGCGACACGCTCTGTAGTTGAACAACTAGTACACACTTTGTACCCTAGTTTGAACCTGCCTGTTGGCATACTGCTTTTACATTTGTAACATTTCATACAATTATATTATCCAAAAGTAATCGTATTTAATTTGTAACGAAGTTACCTATATTGTGTTCCATCCACTCTACGTTTGCTAGTCTGTGTCCTTTCATTGTAATAAAGTCTCGTGAGTGTATCTTAATTGGCACTTTGTACTGAAAAACTCTACTCGTTTCATAATCTAATAC
>Ga0114910_1000526_pt1 | contig 19137 bp, 31 predicted proteins | sample MalvireepMed_908_FD_83500 | JGI IMG/M metagenome (GOLD analysis project Ga0114910, IMG submission 83500) | Marine viral communities from the Global Malaspina Expedition - Malaspina viral metaG DeepMed_908 | ecosystem: Environmental > Aquatic > Marine > Oceanic | place: Mediterranean Sea...
ATGTCTGGATACTTCTCATTGAGGTCATCTCCCTCATGCGAATAGTACACATCTCGCAAGAGTTCATTGATGACTTCTTCATCCGGCAACCCCGTGTCCTGTCTGAGTTGCACAAACCGAGCATCCAAGTCTTTTTCCGCTTGCTTGCCTTGAGACTGACCGACGACCTCACGAAGACTCTTGAGATCCTTGTAGGCCTGCGCGAGCGCCTGGTCTCGCTGTTTGAGCTGTTGATTGATCGGTGAAATACCTTCATTCACGATCCGCTCGACCACATCAGCAAGAGTTGTGCCAGAGACATACGCTTGTTTCCGCAGTTGGTCCAACATGCCCTCAGCGGTCGTTGGTTGCGCTCCCTGCTGTGGGGCATAGTTTTGGGCCGCCTTTGCTGCGTATTGCTGCGGCTGCAACTGCTGCGCGTATTGCTGCAACTGCTGCTGCTGCTGCGCACGCTGGCTATCCCACTGCTTGCGCTCATCGGCAAGTGCTTGTGTTTTCTTGGTAAACTCGGCCTGAGCTTCTTTCGGCCAGGATCCAGAGTCTTGTGGTTCGCCTCCTTCTGGTAACGATTGTTCGTCGGCTCCTTCCGGCTCATCAGCCATGGGAGCATTTAGGGTTTCGTCATCTGCCATCGATCCTCCTCGGTCGAGTGGATTGCGAATGTTAGCCAGGATATTCCCTTGCCAGAGAACCCCTTCAACGTATTCGCGTGCCGTATTCGTCGTCTATGGACGGGGCAGTACTGGCAGTATAAGAACGAACGAAAAGCCTGTCAAGATTTCCGTTGCGTGGTCTGGGACTTAGAGGCCTTTTTATTTCGACGGACATTCTGAAATCCGTCGCTGGCGTGATAGAGGGCGACCTGCTTTTTTGTGAAGGTACGACCGCTAGGGCTTTTGTATGTGTTTGTGGAGACCCTGCGGAATGGCATATCCGTCCTACTGTGGTCGTCCGCCCTGCTGCTGCATCATGGCCTGAGCTAAGGCTTCTGGAGCCTGACCAGAAAGTCGCTCACTGGCTTTCATTTGTTCCATTGCGGAATCAATCGCCTCGGCAGCGGCTTTCGCAGCCGCTTGTTGAGCCGCCTGAGCGACTGCACCCTGAATCTGTTGCTGCTGTGCGCCTTCCTGCTGACGCTGAGAGGCTTCTATCAAATACTGGCGACACTTATTCCAAAACTCGATAAATAAGGCCTGAATCTGTGTGCTGGCTGATAAAAATTCTGTCGTCGCCATCTCACTTTCAAGCTCGTCCATGATCACCCGAAGATTCCAGAATGGCATCGGAATATGGTCTGGAAGCTGCTGCCCCTGCCAAAGACGCTCGACAAGGGACATCCCAAGCTTCCGGTACTGGGATTCGTTCGCTTCCCGACCAACATCGCCCATTTCGAGATCAGAGGCAATCTTTTCCTTGTCAATCCGTCCCGTGCGCTCGTCCACATAGAGCACGCTCAAAGGAGATTGGAGATGTTCTCGAATCCTGGCTTCTCTCAACGCCCGAAGCTCAGGAACGAGACTTCCGCGTTCCACCGTAATAGAGTAATCCGTCCCAGCACGGAGAATATCAGACGTTTGGAAGATGAATACCTCATCCTTCATGCTTCGGTCGGTATAGTGCATCGTGCGGTAAGGTGGATAGTACTCTTTGACTCTGTTAATCCGCATATCTTTGACTTTCGCCATCCGTTGCCCGATATGCTGATAGAGGTTTCCCCACTGGGTATCAATAATCTCCTGGAGCATTGGGACGGCCATCGGGCCTCTCAATTGCCCTGGAAACTTCTGTTCAGAGAACAGATCCACGCCACCCGCGATTTCACGCATTAGTTTCAGGGTGAGATCCACAGACTGCATAAACCACGAAGGCAGTTCTGGGGGGTCTCTCCTCTGCACCATCTTAATTCCCGCCTCATTGAGTCCACCCTCAATAGGGGCTGGATAATCAGACGGGATGTCCTCTCTCTTCACCGTGGGACCAAGGAGTTCATCGCCGTAAATTGAGGCATTGGCCTGTTCGCCCAGCTGGGAAAGACGTTTATTCAGGAATCGCTGTGGGGCAATCAAGTCAGAGATGTAATCATCGCCCCAGAAACTTGTCGTGGTTGGAGACCAATGAAAATCGACCAGAGGAATGGATTCATAGGGATTATCGCCGTCATGGAGCATCTGTTCGCCGGGAACAAAGGCGGAATAGCGTCCACGCGGATGTTTTTCGGAAATCGGCTGATAGCGTTCAACCACCACTGCCATGTCCGGGTCATTAGATGTGACGGTCCCCTGAATCCGTGGAATCAAGTCCTGAAGATGAACAGAACCGGTCGGATCGCCAAATTGCTTGAGATCCGTGCTGAGAATCCTCACTTCTGTCGCATCTTTGATATTCTGAATCGTATCGTCGCTCACGTCGTAATTGGCTTCAATCCAGCCCAACGTGCGAATCTTTGCGATATAGACGGCTTGATCCGGTGATAAGTCATCTACAGATCGTACCGAGGCATCAATAAAGACCTGTAAGGGACTCAGGACTTCGCTGCCAACATCCCCCGCGAGGACCATTTCTTCGACCACAACAAATTGCTCGACAGGAGCGCCCTGCATCAGACGTTCTTGTCGCTGTGATTCTGGAACAATCTCCTGCGACTGGGTATCCGTCCACATCAGTTCGTTGGTTTCCTCATCAAACTGCGGGAGTGGTTCCATCGTGGCATCTTTCACCCATGGGATATACTCAAACGCGACTCCGCCAATCGACATCCACCAAAGAATTTCCCACGTTCTGGAAGGCTGATCGAGCTTTTCGTCCAGCGCCTTAATCAGCTTGTTTACAACTTCGGTTTTCCCGATAGATTTTGGATCCTGCTTATCTGGACGAGCGCGAAAGACGGGAGCCACGCTGCTGAGACGCCCCATCATCTTGTAGAGCATCTGGGCGGCGAGATTAAACACGAGATAGAGCTTGTTCGGATCGCGCTTCCGGGTAAACAGCACCCGATTCTGTGATCCCACCCAGTGTTCTCCTGACACAAACGCGAGATTTGTCAGAATCCTCAGTTCGACCGATCCGACATTTCGCGCTTTCTGGGCGCGGAGCCGGTTGTAGTCAGTTGTATAGTCGGTGAGATCCTTCTCTTTTTCAGGCATTTGTCGGTAATCGTTTTCTTCTTACTTCACGACCTGCACCTGGTCCCATTGGAGGTGGTCCGCCCATAGAAGGTCGTCCTTCACCCATTGGAGGTGGTCCACCCATCTGAGGAGGTCCACCACCCGGCAAACCAGGACCACCACCAGGCAAAGGAGAACCAGGCGGGGGACCGGGAGGTCCACCAGCCGCACCCTCCTGATCAATGACCTGAATCTTTGCATCCGGCATTGCTTGTGAAACTCCCTGCTGCACGACTTGTGCTAACTGCATGCCTTCGGGAGTATACGGAAAATCAATAACCATTAACGGCATTATTGCGCTCCTAAATGGGCATCTGGTAGACTCTCAAGCCTTCGATCATCGACACCCTGTAGCAGTCCCTCGTCAGACTCAAGACTAGATGGGACTGATAGCTGGTTCATTCTCTTCTCCAGAAAATCCATCCGGTCCTGGAGCAGACTGAGTTGATTCGGATGGCTTGGCAAAGGACCGTTCAGCCACCTCTTTAAGCGTTGTCGCAGTCGTTCCATCATGTTTTTGAAACTCCTCAAAAAGGTTCAGGAGACTCCGTGACTCCGCTTTCCCGTTTTTCTGTGCCGTCAGAGACAGCATTTTCATAATAAACGTCACCTTCTGTTCAAGCAAGTGTAATCGCTGATCGTTAGACACTACTGGCCTCCTAAATGACTGTCAGATGGGGCGCGTTTTGCGCGTTTACGAATAGGAGAACCCATCCACTGCACACTTCCAAAGGCCATCTGAATCGTGGGTTCTGATCTGGGTTGCCTTGCTCGCGGATGGCGCGAGAGCACATGTTCCAGACAATCTAGAACGTGATCGTTCGTCTTGACTCGTTCATACTTTCCCGCTGCCGTGGTTTTGTCAGGCCACTGCGCCCATTCCACCTCATAGGGGAGCATCGAGAGCCACGGCGCAAGAAAAATCTTTCCATGCTGAAAATACTGACGGGCCGCTTCTGTTCGCACCTCGCGTCCACGCTTGTTACCAAGCAGATGAACCCCATGATGCAAACACTCCATTTTGAACTGGCTATTAGAATCGACCCAGGCCGTGGGGCGCGTCTTCCAGAGCGCAGCCATCCGTTTGAACTCGTCAGTCCAGCGAATCATCGAACTTTCATCGTCGAGTTCCGGCGTATTTGCCACATACCGATAATTGGTTAACTCGTCCAACACATACGCTGTGCCGTCTGGAGCCATGCCGACGACAAGCGCAGCACAATACGTGCCGGTATCCGCACCAATCTCGATCTGCCAGTCTGCTGGCAACCGAAAATTCTCCTTACTCGGAGGCTTCGTCGTAGTATGCCATAGCTGGGGGTGGCTCGTCAGCCCAAACGTGCGTTCTCCGCGCTGATAGTGATATACGCGACCCACAAAGTCGCCAATTTTCCCGAGATACGCAATCGAGAACTGTTCGCGGGTCAGCAGCTGCTGATCGCGGTCCATCGCCGCCTGATCAAAACTATAGGGGTTTACCGTCGCCGGAATCCCGCACTGACACACCCACGCCGGAAAGTCGTGATGTCCATGACCGTTATCGTGAAAAATCTGGACCCACGGGCGATCAGGCGTCGTGGGAAAGACCGCATAGCCCTCACGCACGCGCAAATTCTGGGACACGGATGTAAAGCACTCAATCCCAGGCAGCTGGTAGGCTTCGCAGTAGACATAGGCATCGACCTCTTTCCCTTTGAGGGATTCTGAGCGTTCCCAGCTTCTGGCCTCAAATCTGGCTCCATTTTCCATCTCCAGCCACATCCGGCCATCTTTCGGACGATTTTGCAGCGAATGATACTTCTGATTTAGCCCCCGCTCGGAACAGAGAGCTTCGAGAATGTAATCGAACTCCGGGGCGCACATATCGTACTCATTGCCCACCAGATACACCGTTGCTCGGGGGACCGCTGCAAATCCTGCCGCCCAGATCCCAGCCCCCGCCGATTTGCCGGATTTATAGGCTCCCAACTCCGCCACGACCTTGGCACGTCCCAGAGGACGGGGTCGAAGCTCTCGCTGAGCCAGCGTTCCATCCGGAAGTCGGACCTGCATCGAGTGTCCCTCGGGATTTCCCGGCACCTCGCTGAGTTCATAGCCGTCAGTCGTCGCCCACCACCGCGCCTGATGCTCAAAGGGGACAAACTCAACCTTCTCGCACACAAACGCCCGGAACTCGGTCATGAGACGGTCTCTGAGGGCCGCTGGTACCTGTTTAGCGGGCATGTATCACGCTAGTTGACCGCTTTCCCCTGCTGGTCGTAGCGACTCAGGAGATCGTGATAGAACTGCGCCAGTGGGGACTCGCGTCCGGCCATCCCCGCCACCTTGGCCTCAATCGCCTGCCGACACGTATCGGCCTTCAGCTTATCCGACCCGCCAATCTCGGCATAATTGGTCGTCCACAGAAAATACGCCATCTCGTTGTAATGCTTCGCCAGGGACGTATCCAGCCGCTCCTCGTCGCTCATCCGGTGCCATGTCCCGCCGGTCATCCGCTCCATCACCGCCAAGACCTCCGGCTGAATCGGCCACTGCTCCTCATACTGCACCAACTCCGCATCCGTCAGCGACGGATCGCAAAAATAGCGCACCACCTCAGGGACCGGCGCACCAGACAGCACCATCAGCACAAACTGTTCCGCTTCCTGCTTCGTCAGTGTCCGCATCTGTCTCCTCGTCACACGCCGCACAGCCCACATCGGTAAAATGGTCCAGCCAGGGCGTGCCAAACACACAGGCTAGCCCCCCGTCAGGCGTCCGATTGTGTCTCGTCGTGGATGTCGTCATCCGTCAATACCTCCGCCAATGTCCTCGGGTGCCGCATCACCGCCCGACGACCACGCCGCGTCGAGGGCGGAAACCGCACCACCACCTCGCACCCGCACGCCTCCGCACACCGCACCAGCCACCGCACCGTACTCGACCCCGTACCCCCACGCTGCCGGTAAAAATACTGATGCACCGAGGACTCCGACACCCCCATCTTCCGCGCCAATGCCCGAAACGTCAGTCCCGACCGCAACCGCATCTCCTGCAATAACCGCGAAAACTCCCCCTCCTCCACAATCCCAGGATAGGTCAAAACCTCCGTCTCCGGTCCCTCCCCCGCTGGACGACCTACCCGAAATAACCCGCGACTCATCCGCGCCCCCTTTAAGAATCTCGAAAATCCTTAGGAAAAATGCCAGGTCGCCACCACCAGGTACCTCACATGCTCCCCATCCTAAATGGTGTCACTACGTAAGTCAATCATCCACACGATTGTAAGTGGGATAGGCCGGAGGCCCGGCTTTCCACCTATTACCCCCCTCCCCCCCCTGTTTTCCACCTATTAAGAGAGAACAAGCCCGTATTTATTGGGGTAAATGGACGGTCACTGGGAGAAGGACGGGCGGTTTTCCACCTATTCATAGTCAGGGGTGGCGCTTTTCCACCCATTAATAAAGGCGCTATTTATAGGCTTTTCTGTGCCTGTGGTTTTGTCGACAGCTGGCTGTATTCATAGGCCTACGTAGCCGTAGGATTAATCCTTAGGCTGAGTAGTATTACTGTGGTATAAGAAGCTATCGACGGGCGGTTGCTGCATTCCGTAGCCACCTAAGCCTACCGATAGGAGTAAATGACTATGAAGAATAAGAGAACATTCCTTGCAAACCGCGTAACAGAGAACGACGGCGACGACTACACCCAATCGCGGGACTACCGCTGTCAAGGATGTAATCGAAGGCCAAGGAACCACAGAGACGGAGGGAGTCTTGTCTGTCTATGGGAGTTCTATGTGCAAGGCCGCGAGACAATGGAACGCATGAACCGAGCGGGGCTGTGGTTTGGTGACTCTCGCGGCAACGGACCATGGGAAAGAGAAGACCTTGACGGAGGATGGACTGTCCACGGCCGCTACTGCTCTCGCAAGTGTATGGAGAAACATAACGCAAGCTACTTCACTAGTTAGTTGTTCTAGTAGGCCGGAGCGCAGTTGTTCCGGTCTACCGTGAACCACTAACGCAACACTAACCAGAAGGAGCAAATGACTATGCCAGAGTTGCCAAGTTACAGAAGGACAATGATCGCTCAAGATATCAGCACCGCGTGGTCTGCAGTAGCTGCAGAACTAACCGCTCAGCTGAATAGAGCACTCCAAGATTACCACCAAGGCCAGGAAGAGATTGCGGCGCTGAAGTCCGAGGTGGCAACACTCAAGGCGGCGGTGGATGAGTCTAATGAGTAGTCCAGATCCACGCTACGATGTCATGGATCCGATACTCCCTGGTGACATGGATCCGCTCGTCGATGTCACGGCTCGCACTAGTGAGTATCTTGACGTGATCAGCCGGGTGATCGCGGCCACGCAACATAAGCCGTCACTCCGGGCGAACCTGCTCACCATTCTTGAAGACTACCAAGGGGAATAGACCTAGATCTGACTGGTGGCTCATAGCCGCCAGTCAGGCTGTAGGCCTAACCTCTAACAGGAGTGAAACGACTATGAAAATATTTGAAGGTCTGTCTCGCTTTACAGGCGATCAGATTCAGGTGCTAGTGTCTGGGATTGTGAGACCTAGTGCTAACAGGAAAACCGGCGATATGTGGCAAACATACGTTGTTTTGTCTGGGGATACGCTGTCACCTATTGACGCGGTAAAGATGGGGTTCGACATGGCAGTGTGTGGGCTGTGTAAACTCCGCCCGATCTTTGAACGCGCCAGGAAAGCGTTAGGACGCGCTGTCGGTGCTGCCTGTTACGTGGTCGTAGCGAATGACGTTAACGCGATCTGGAAGTCACACCGCAACACGCCAGTGGTCCCTATCGATACGGTAGCTAGTCGTGGCGTGCCTGTCCGGCTAGGCTCCTATGGTGAGCCTACCGCAGTGAAGGATATCGACGTATGGCATGCTCTCATTAAACGCGCCGGAGGTAGGCACACTGGATATACCCAGCAATGGTCTAGAGCCGATACACAGCCCTACAGGCTGATCCTTATGGCAAGCGTACACAGCGAAGGACAGCAGGCCACAGCAGCGGCTAAAGGGTGGCGCACCTTTAGAACGATACGCCAAGGTGAGCCGCTCCTAGCAGGTGAGATACTGTGCCCCTATCCTAGAGTGCAGTGTGCTCGGTGCCTACTGTGCGACGGTAAGCACGGTCAAACAGACAAGCGCAAGAACATCGCGGAGTACTGGCACTAGAAAAAAAGGGTAGGCCTTCGGGTCTACCCTTTTTTTTGTCCGGAGATGCCGAGGTGGAGTATTCTTTCCCCGGAGGAAAAATAATGACTGAGACGAGCAGGCGGCGAGCGAGCGAGCGAGCCGAGCGAGCGTTGGCGCGAGGGACTCGGGTCCAATCAATCATCGAAGCGAGCGAGCGCGTCACTGGGTTTCATGTGGTGCGGTGCGCGGTGCGCGGCTGGCGTAACAGGTCGGACATTGAGGATGTGTCTATCGGCGCGTACGAGTCTGCCGAGGAAGCTCTTGAGAATTTCCCGCAGTCTTGGGGTGCGCGTGATGGGTACATCGAGGAGCGCGACGAGCGCGTGGAGGATATCCGGAGAGCGCGTCGACTGACCGGTGGCGGGATGCACAGTGTCTACCATCACCAGAGACGCAGCAATAACAACGACATGATCGCTGTTTGGATATTCCCGCGAGGTCCGGGTTGGTAGTGGGGAGGATGATTAGCGATACACGGGAGCGTAGCTCTGCGGGGCTATGTTCTCGCGTGTCTCTAACTAGGAGGAAAAATAATGACTGAACGATTAATCGAGTGCACTTGGCTCCCTGATCCGAGCGAGCCGGACGAGGACGAGCGAGCGAGCGAGCCGGTAGCGCGGTGCGGTACCTGCGGGAAGGAAAGGCCCATGTGTGATATGGAAGAGTATTACTCCTTCGGCTTACCGGCAGGCAGATACTGCAACGACACCTGCTGGAAAGGGTCCGGCTACCGGGACGCCACCGACCCTTCGGCCCGGTTTGACCCCATGGACGCAGGTGAGGTCATGGAACCGGAAGATTATTGATTAGCGATACACGGGAGCGTAGCTCTGAGGGCTATGTTCTCGCGTGTCTCTAACCAGGAGGAAAGAATGACTAAAAGACAGATCATGTCGAGTTTCGAGAAAGCCGGGGGTGTCGCAGAGGTCGAGGTCACAGCTGACGATGTCGCAGCCTCGATTGCGTGGATCGAGCAGCAACTGACGCGGCGGCGCAACGGCGAGCAGGCCGAAATAGCACGCGACAGCCACTGCCCCATCGCGATGGCTGTGAAGCGAGCGACTCCCGGAGCCTCTGTCAGCGTCTCAACCGACGAAGTTCCCGGTTCAGTGACGGTCACAGTCCGAGAGGAAGGCAGACCTTCTACTCTCTACTACGCAGAAGAGGCCAAGGAATTTATCGACCTGTTCGACTCAAGGCAGTCGTGGAAGCATCCGAGTAGTTTCCTTGAGGTTCTGGAGGCAGTGGGGCTGGAGTTCCCGCTGCCAGTCGACCTGACACTCGACGAAGGCTAGGGGCATTCCGCCCCGTTTTTGGAGGAACATCGAATGACTAGCACACTAATGATTCACATGCCTGGCTCCCGGATCGTAACACTCGACGAGTTACGTCAACTTCCCACACCTGCACCTCAGGGACCGAGACATTTTCCCGTGTCTCATTCAGCCTTGGTGGGAGCGTTGCTCGACCAGTGCGCTGAACGCTCTTGGCAGGTGACGAAGCTACAGCTGGGAACTAGCGCGAAGGGGAAGCAGTTGTTTGGAACCATTGACGTGCGGGGGGAGAGCCTTGAGTCTCCGGATGACCAGACGGGGACGACAATTGGGTTCAGGTCGTCCACCGACAAGACGCTGGCGGTGCGCGGCGTGGCGGGTGCACGGGTTTTTTGCTGCGATAATCTGTGCCTCTCGGGTTCCGAGTTCGCCTTCCGGCATAAGCACACTCGCTATCTTGACCTCCCCGCACTGGTCAACGGTGGCCTTGACCGGTTCACGCACGAGTGCAAAGTGTTGAAGGATGACATTATCGAGATGCAGCAAACAGACCTCAAGGACTGGCAGGCAAAGGTCCGAATGTTTGACCTGTCGATTAAGACGAGCACCATGCCCAAGCATCTCATGCAAGATGTCTCACGAGCCTACTTCGAACCCGAGAAGGGCTGGACTGACTGTCAGGGCCGGACGGTCTGGTCCTTGAATAACGCCTGCACCCGCAGCCTCGGGAAGCTGTCTCCGAAGGGATCGTATGATTGCGCCCAGCGTATCGGTCGGCATTTCAAAGCGCAGGCGCAGCGTGGTGATTTCGTTTATTACGGACAGCCTCAAGCACTGCCTACTGCCTAAGCTCCATCGGCGGTGGTCCCCTCCATGGGGGCCATCGCCATCCTTCCCACGATTCACCCGATCTACCCACATTCTGACACTCTCACAGCCTCTCAGAGCAACGATCACACCCTCCGGCATACCCTAGCACCCCCGATTATCGAGACTCCACAAGCGGAAGCTCCCTCCTGTATACTGTGCTTGGAGGAACATATGACTGAGAAGTACGACCTGCCTGCTTGGATGTTGAACCGGGGCTTCGGTGCGTTTTGGGGACGCGAGCGAGCCGAGCGTGAAGCGCACCTGCTGGAATCCCTCGCCAGAGAACCGTACGACAAACTTCCGGCCTCGATGTTAGGCCCACTCCTACGTTGGGTGCTTGACGGGATACCGCCCGGAGGGTTCCTGCGAGCGGTGATTACAGATAGCCTCTTCGACGCAGCGACGAGAGCCGACGACACAAACGGGAAACTGCTGCGCGAGTGGGCGCAACTCTTTCGGTTCGCCACGCCGGAACTCTGTCATGGGTCACAGAAGGCAATGGACGCATGGACGCGATACTGCGAGCTAACACGGGAGGCGCACGATGAGTCACCCCGATCCGACTCATGATCCGGAGAATGTCAGAACAGAGGATCACCCGAATGCACCAACCGAGTTGACCTACGCAGAAGAGGACTTCATCTGCGAGCCGTCTGATGACCCCGACGAGCGCGAGGAGAGGGAGGAACCATAGATGGGACTAAACGCCAGAGCGATGGGGCCGGAGACTTCCAGAGAGGGCGAACAGCGAATCAAGCGCAGCGATAAGCTGAAGGTGCGCGAGGTGTACTGGAGCCTGTGGCCGGCAGGACTGACTGACAAGGAACTGCGAGCGCAGTGTCCCGAGAACGTCTACGAGCGAGTAGAATCGTGGCGCAAGCGCCGGTCTGACCTGACCCGAGAAGGCGTCCTGCGCGACAGCGGCGTGCGGCGGGGTGGACAGGTCGTCTGGACCTACGTGAACGAGAATCGTCTGCCCTTTGAACAAGGGCTATTCTAGGAGGAACGACATGCAGAGCATCTATCTTGAGATCAAGGGGCTGGCACTTCAGCTAGCCCCATACCTGCTTATCGCTGGGCTGGTCTATGCGCTTGTGGCCCAGAACGAGCGGATGTTAAATAGCGCACTGCTGCAAGTGACGAGCGAGCAGTCCGAGCAACTCGCAGCCATCGAGCTGATCGAGCAGCATCTTGCCCGTGGGGTGGCAATCCCCGCCGTGGGGTTTCGAGGCAACGATGATTGAATTTCGAGGCCTCCGAGAAGGCATCCGATGGGAATACCCTCGGGATGAGATGATCTTTGCGCTCAAGATGATTGCCTCATACGCGGCAAAAAAGGGCATCACGGTGAGGATAACAAGTATGAACGACCACCGGCACTCGGCCACAAGTTTGCACAAGGAAGATCTTGCTGTAGACATGCAAATCCTCAAAAAGGACGGGACCGTTTGGAAGGCCGAGATGGACAGACTCGTGAGGTATCTTCGTGAGACACTCCCAGGCTCAGCTTGGGATCTGGTTTGGCGTAAGCCATCACATCACAATCATATTCATCTGGAGCACGATACCAGACAGAGGAAAACACCAAATGCCCAAGGCCAATAAAAACAAAGACGCCGTATTTGTCAGCCTGCCAGGGAAACCGAGCGACGAGGAGCTTGACAAGATCAGCAAAGAAACGGGGCGTAGCCCTGAAGAACTCCGGCGCACCGTGGACCTGTGTGAGATCATCGGCGATACATTTGACGAGCATAATGTCCATCCGAGCGAAGCCCTGAATGTGTTGGTGTCGCTGACGGCTATTACAATCTCACACGCGCCAAAAACCCTCCAACCCAAGCTCATCCAAGGCGTCTTTAGCACCTTATGGGAGAGCGCGGGATTGCCACAGGCTTAGGAGCTACCATGAAAAAACGAGCTAGTAATGTTTGGCAACAACACTACGCTGTGACAATCAGAAAGAACGCAAAGGTTCCCTACGACCGCACGGTCTACCATCTGGTCTTTGCCACATCTGAAGAGGCGGGAGCAGAGCTAGTAAAGGACCGCTACCTTTCCGAAAAGGGAAGCGTCACGATCAAATGCATCAACAAACGAATGGCTCCCGGCGGAGCCAAAGGAGAGCAGAATGCCTGAGACAGGAACGAAGAGTTGGTATAAAAGCAAAACGCTGTACTTCAACATCGCACTGGCTGGTGCCACGGTCTTCCTCGACGCGGTCCCTGACACATACGCCTGGGTGCCAGTGGCAAACCTGCTGCTGAGATATTTCACCACCACCAGCCTTACCTCCTAAGTCCCACCGTGCTAAACTACTAGCGTCACCGCGTCAGGTGGCGCTAGTTTCTTTTTTTCCGAGGAGGAAAGAATGACTGAGACCCAAGCTCCCACGACCGATCAGACCAGCAAGAAGCCCCGCACATCAAAGAAACCATCACTCGTGAGCAAGCTGGCCGAGGTCCAAGCCTCCCTCGACCACCTCGAAAAAACCGCCGTCGCGGACATGGGGCATTTTAAATTTCCGTACGTTGAAGAGCAGCAGGTTCTTGAAGCGTTGCGAATAGAACTTGCCTCGCGCCACATCATGATTTTTCCAGAAATAACCGACATTACAAAAGACGGACAGTTTGTGACGCTCAGGCTCATGTTTCACATACGCGACGGCGAGAGCGGAGAAATCATTTCATCGCAATGGGCCTCCCACGCAGCCGATTCTCGGGACTTCGGGGTCGGGAAGGCAACTACGCAGGCCGTGAAATACTACCTATTAAAGACGTTTCTCCTCCCAAGCTGGGAGCGCCCTGAAGATGCGAATGGCGTCAAGGCGAAAGTGCCTGTCCCCGGAGACCTAGAGAACAGCGTGAACAAGGATCGCATGGAGGAACAACGCCAGCCAGGAGGGCCGCTGGAGACTCGCAAACCCAGGAGGGAACTGGCTGTCTTGGGTGAGCCTGGAGAGAAGGACGTGGTGGTCTGCGTGATTACAAAGGTCGCTGAGAAGAAAGGTGGGCGCGTCGTACATGGCATCTTGGGAGACGGCGAAGACGTTGAGGTGATTGGAGGCTGGTGGGACCAGAAGTTTGTGAAGGGAGGAGGAGGGAAGGTTGACGATCCCAAAGCGCAAGAACTCTACGACGCAGCTGAACGCTTCCGGAAGAGCGGTGAGGGTGCGGCTATTTCACGGGAGGTTGACAAGAACCCCCAGTATCGGACGATTACAGACATTCAAGCTCCAGTCTTTTAGGATGTCCGATGCCGTTTCATCACTATAAATGGACGACCCCGTGGTCGGTTGGCGCACTGCTTGAACAGAAGTGGCCTATGGGATACGTCCCTCCTGAGGCATTGGAGCGAGGGAGTCAAGTGCATTCCATCATCGAAGCGATAGACACTGGCTCGCTCGCCCCAACGCCGCCGCCGCACCTCCAAGGCTACGTGGATGCGTGGAAGAAATTCACGTATGCGCTCGCCCCCTCGTGGGACAAAATCGAGTATGCCTTCGACAACCCAGAGCTAGGATTTCACGGGATCGTGGACCGCGTGGGAACCGCTGGAGCACAAGGCTTGCGAACCATTGCTGATGCGAAGACTGGGAAGGTGCCATCCCCGCTGAATGGACCCACGCGCATCTCAGTCCAGCTAGCCCTCTATGCGCTGGGCCTTTATCCTGAGACAGCCACCGAGGTTGTTCGCATGGCGGTGGAATGCTCAAAAGACGGTCGCTTTCGGGTAGTAAGGTTCGAGTCACCCGACGACTTTATCGTTGCTCAACAGTTACTGGAGACAATGCATGACTACACGCACAACCACAGCCATCGGTAAAGCATGGCAGGGCATTACGACACTCACGGGCGCACATATGCTTCGAGCGGCATGGGAAGACCTCGACGGCCTCACGCGCCTGAAGCGGAAGATGACCGCACGCCACAAGGAGACCAAGCGTGGCGCATTGGACGCCCTCGCCAGTCTCAGGCAACTCGAAAAGAAAGACCTTGATCCAATTGCTCCGCTGGAGGAAACACTCACCTCTCTTATTCTTGAGTATGAAGACATCCGGCAGGCACAACGTCTGAAGGATGTCTCGAACGCCCTGAAAGGGGTCTCAGAAGCCTCACTCGTACGTCTGGAGGACTCTCAACGTCGTCCGAAGGGTTGGTATCGACGAAAGCGCGTACGTGTCGTCGTAGAGGACGAGGGCGCGTTTCTGCAAGGCGTCGTCGATGGCGACGTGGATCCGGCTTTTGCCCAGCCAAACATGAAAACCCTCCAGTCAGCGGCTGATGAGGCTGGTTCTCTCTGGACGCCGCTCCCCGGAACGCGACTGGTGACAGAGCCACGTCTGGAGTTTCGCAACCGGAAGAACGGGGACGACGATGCTGCGTAGTCAGGTGGGCAAGGGTGCCTTTGTTCCCCTCTGGCTCCTCAAGAAGGACATCAGCGCATCAGCTGTCCGGATGTGGGCGATTCTCCGAGCGGATTACGCCGACCAAAACAACAGACTCAGTCCATCACGCGGAGAACTGGCAGCTGATCTGAACATCTCAACAGACAGCATTGACCGCCACATGCGCGAGCTAGCAGGGGCGGGTGCGGTCGATATCCGAAAGAAGATCAAAGATGGCACGAACGGTCAGCATTTGCCGAACGAATACATCCTTGTCGATGTTGACCCTAGCAGCGAAGCTGCGGCCACGGTAGCCGTAGAAAAACGGCCATCAGAACTAGCGGCGTCCTTTGTCGAGCAGGAGATTTCGGTCGTACGAAAAACGCACAGAGAGACTCTTATTAGATCTAAAGAACCTATATCTTTTATACGCTTTTGGGACGAGTATCCAAGAAAGTGCAGCAAGCAGGAAACACTCAGACTCTGGCTCAAGCGTGGCGTGGAGCATGATGCGGTTCTACGGGATGCGATCATGTCAGGAGTCAGGAGACACAGGACCGCGTGGGAACAAGAGCAGCGTGAGACGCGCTACATGCCTTACCCTGATAAATTTCTGCGGAAGAAAATGTATCTGGATGAAGTGATGACCGACGCGGTGAGAAAGCCGACGCTGGCTCCGCAAACACAAGCCATCATCAGCGCATCAGCTGGATTTCTGGCTCGACGACAAAAGGAGAAACGATGACGACGACTCTTATGAAACCGCACGAGGATCTAACGCGCAACCATGAAGAGGAATGGCTTCAATGCTTCGACCAATACGCGGTCGGCAAGCATACCAAGGTTGACGACAACAAGATTGAAGCCTTCTGGGAAGAACTTAAAGACCTTCCGATTAGCGCCGTACTGCTGGCGTGTCAAGAACTCAAAAGGACGCCGGGTCCGTTTATCACAGACCCAGGAACATGGTTTCGCATTGCTGACGACATCGCGGCCCAGATGCTGCGGGATGCCGCTGAAGAAACCGCGAATACCACTACGGCTCCGGCCTATGTGGAGCATGAAGAACAAGAGCGCATCAGGGAAGCGCGGGATGCGTATGTGGTGAAACTTGAAGGCTTCCTTGGGCATCCACTTAGCCCCACGAACGTGCTTAAAAGGAAAGAGATTCCACTCCCTCGCGGCTATGCGTGTCGAACCTGTCATGATAAAGGCTGGGCGCAGGTAGACCCGTCAATGGAAGAGCTTCGGCTCTACGGTCCACAAGGAGGACAAACCACAGTAAAACGGTGCCATTGCTTTTACACAAACCCCACGTTGCTCGCTGAACAGGCTCGCTATGAGGCGCACAGGGCGAAGGCCATGCGGTCGCGCATAAAATGAAGCGGGTGGGGTTGGGCGTTTGCCGTGGAAGAGGGGGATCTCGCCACGGCGGAGGGCTAGTCACCCTGCTCCGCGCCTGACCCCATCCACTTGATTCTATGCTGCTCCCAAAGCCAACACGCACGAGACGGCAGGAGCGACGTGCTGAGAAAGACCGCAAGCACGCCCTCATCTGGTCTGTAAGGCGCGAACTCATTAAACGTGACCCAAGGTGCCGGGTGTGCGGAGAACTGCTCTCTAAGGACGCCCAGATGCACGAGATGGTGTTTCGATCTAAATTGAGAGGGAAGGCACCAGAAGAGATTTTCAATACCAAAAACTGTCTCCTCCTATGTCTCTCCTGTCACGCCGAGGTACATGCCAGGAAAATAGACCTCGTGCCAGTCTCAGAGCTAGGAGCCAATGGTGAGGTCGAGGTACAGCGGAGGCTGACGTGAGAGTAATTAGCTATGGCGGCGGCGTTCAATCGACGGCGTTGTGTATCTTGGCAACGCAAAACAAAATCGGACACGTCGACGCGGCCTTGTTCGCGAACGTCGGCGATGACTCCGAGTATCCAGCCACCGTGACATACGTGCGGGAGGTGATGATTCCGTGGGGAGCTAAACGCGGACTCGATGTACAGGAATTACACCGCATCAGACGCGATGGCCGCAGCGAAACGCTCTATCAGCGACTTATACGCCCTGGGTCACGATCCCTCCCGATCCCGATTCGGATGCAGGACACTGGCGCACCTGGCACGCGCAACTGCACGGCAGATTTTAAAATCAAAGTCATTGCGAAATGGCTGAAGGCGCACGGGGCGACCAAGGAACATCCGGCGACCACGCTGATCGGGTTTAGCCTTGATGAACTGATGCGCCTCAACAACAAGCGTGTCAGCCCCTACGACCGACCGGAACATCCACTCATCGACCTGCGCCTGACTCGTGAGGACTGTAAGCGCGTGATCGAACGGGCTGGACTGCCCGTTCCACCGAAAAGCGCGTGTTATTTCTGCCCCTTCCACAAGACAGCGACATGGGCGCGAATGCGCCGGGACGAATCGGAGCTGTTTGAGAAGTCTGCCGACCTTGAAGCACTCCTCAACAAAAGACGCGACATGCTGGGAAAAGACCATGTGTATCTCACTCGCTTTGGTAAGCCGCTGCGAGAGGCGATTGCTGTTGAGCAGGTGGGACTCGACTTTGGAGAACACGGAGATGAAGGCTGTGATGAGGGCTACTGCTGGACATGAAAAAACACATTAGGCAGGGCATTCTCCATGCCGAGAAGATCGCCAGAGTCGGACGCTGCCCGGTCTGCCGGGGAACCGCACGAGCGGCTGACCACTCCTGGTGTGCGGCGTGCGGAGTAACGGGACGAGGGGATGAGTACCTCAAACGGAAGGATACGGTCACCGCGTTAGATTTAGATTCTAAAAAATCAGATGGCAAAAAGAGTTGATCGAAACAACTACGTCGAACTAATCGGATGTTCCGTCACTGATGCCGAGGGCCACAAGGAAATCGTGGTGCTTTTCAACACGACTAAAGGGGATGTAGCTCTTATTTTTCACGCCCCCCTGAGCTTTACCCTGCGTGACATTACACGGTTATCGGTTTTTGACGACGCCGAGGCGATGATCGTCTCACGGTCGAAACTGCGCCCCTCTCCACGCCCACAATGTACAAGTTGCGGGGGTGAGGTGCGGAGTGTTCGTGCTGACGCGAAACACTGTTCAGAGGCTTGTCGATCTCGCGAGTATCGCAAGCGGAAGAAATATAAGGGGGAAGTGAAACCAAAGAACTAACCCCCCTTTAAACAACTTGGGACACATAATGGCCCTTAGGCTCTTGTTGTGTCCCAAATAGGGTCACGGCGTTAGATCAGGGTGTTAATTAATTAGATGCCAAAACGAGTTGATCAGAATCACCAGACGATAGTTCGAGCGTTACGTGCTGTCCCAGGATGCACGGTCGTGAGCTTGGCGGACCTTGGGCGCGGATGCCCAGACCTGCTTGTTGGATACGGAGGGATTTCTGTTCTCCTTGAGGTGAAAGGAGAAAAGGGAAAGCTGAATCCTATGCAAGAAGCGTGGCATCGCCGATGGACTGGCGAGCCGGTCGTGATTATTCGAACAATACAGGACGTTGAGAAACTCATTGCAAACATGACCACTCTTATTGAAGCCTTTGGCAAAGGGATTGCCGAGAACCAGGAGACCCATGACTGAGGAACTTGTCCCACAACAACGTGAAATTACACTGGCCCCCGGTATTATCCTAACCAAGACGGGCGCACTCATTGACGAGAATGTCTCTCTTGAACACTGGGCCGCAGCCCTCCGCATGACAGAAGCGGTGGCAAATGCGACGATGTGGGCCTTGGGTGACCTTCTGCTGCACGCCCACGAACATGCCAGCTGGGGCGAGAAATACACCCAGTATCTAGACCTCACCGGGAAGTCCTATAGCACCCTCACCAAGTCCACTTACCTAGCTCGTAAGTATCCACAAGACGAGCGAGTCGAGGGGGTTTCCTGGTCTCACCACATGGAAGCCGCCAGCATTAAAAGTAAAGATGAGCGGCAAGCAATCCTTCACCAAGCACGAGAAGAGGGCTGGACACGCGAGCAGATCCATGACTACCGCACGGGAGCCGACATCAAAACATTGGCACCTGCTACACAAAGATGTCCCTCCTGTGGGCATCAATTCTAGGAGGACACTATGGGCTGGCTAACACTCGGACTCAAATTTGTCCCAATGATTGTCGGAGCCATCACAAAGACCGAAAACGAATCCAAGAAGAAGGGACGAGAGAAGCAGGAAGAAGCCCTTCATCTCATCCAAACCATTGCTAGCATCAC
>Ga0114910_1000529_pt1 | contig 19106 bp, 18 predicted proteins | sample MalvireepMed_908_FD_83500 | JGI IMG/M metagenome (GOLD analysis project Ga0114910, IMG submission 83500) | Marine viral communities from the Global Malaspina Expedition - Malaspina viral metaG DeepMed_908 | ecosystem: Environmental > Aquatic > Marine > Oceanic | place: Mediterranean Sea...
CCGCCCTTCTGCGCGCCGTCTGGTATCCCTCCACGGTCGCCACCGTGTCGCATGGGGCGCGCCAGATCATCGCCGCCTCGCTGGAGCGCACCTGTGATGCGCCGGATGACGTGTTGCCCTTCCGCCTGCATGATTTTGGCGCCCGCGGCGCCACATCGCTGGAGCAGGCAGGCATCGGCGGCGTCGCCCATCTCGTCAGTTTCATGGGCACCGACACGGTCAGCGCGCTGGTCTATGCGCGGCGCTTTTATCATGAGCAGATGGCGGGTTTCTCCATTCCCGCCGCCGAGCACTCGACCATGACCAGCTGGGGCGAGGACCGCGAAACCGAAGCCTACCGCAACATGCTCACCCAGTTCGCCGGACCCGGCAAGCTGGTCGCCGTCGTTTCCGATTCCTATGATCTCTATCGCGCCGTGAAGACCATTTGGGGCGAGGAGCTGAAGGCCGAAGTCGAGGCCTCGGGCGGCACGCTGGTGGTCCGCCCCGATTCGGGCGACGCCACCCGGGTGCCGGTCGACACGGTGCAGATGCTCGGCGAAATCTTCGGTTTTTCGGTCAACGCCAAGGGCTACAAGGTGCTCAATCCGGCGGTGCGGGTGATCCAGGGCGATGGCGTTACCCCGGAAACCATCCGGCTCATTCTCGGCCGCCTCGAGGACAAGGGGTGGTCAGCTGAAAACATCGCCTTCGGCATGGGGGCAGGCCTGCTGCAGAAGGTCAATCGCGACACGTTGCGCTTTGCCATGAAGGCCAATGCCCGGCTTGACGATGACGGCCAGTGGCACGGCATCAACAAGAACCCCAAGACCGATCCCGGCAAGGCGTCAAAACGCTACCGTCAGGCGGTTGTGCGCGAAAACGGCAAGCTGTCGGCCATGCCGCTCAAGGACATTGGCGAGCGCGAGAACCTGCTGCAACCGGTCTGGCAGGACGGGGAATTGCTTGTCGACTGGACATTTGCCGAGATCCGCGAACGCGCCGCATCAAGCAAGTAACCCGCGGCAGTGGCGCTTTGAGCAACGGAAAGGGTCCTTACACATCCGGTCCCGGACCGAACACGAAACGGGAATAGCCAAGATAGGCAAAGGTGGTGGCTGAGCCTGAACCGAAGATCACCGCCACATAGGGAGACAGGCTGGGCAGAATCAGCAGCAGGCCCGAATAGACCGAGTAATTGATCAGGGTGGAGATCAGGCCGACGCTGCCATAGCGAACGCCTTCGGCAGCCACTTTCCGGTGCGAGGCGCCAAAGGTGAAGGTGCGGTTGATGAGATAGGTGCACACCAGTGCTGCTCCGATGGCCGGCGCCCGGGCGCTGAACGGATCAAGCAGTCTGACCTCGAGAAGCAGCCACAGCACGCCCATATCCACCACAAAACCGATAGCGCCCGCAAACAGGAAGAATGTGAGTTTTTTCATGAAGCGGGTTTCGGCTTTCGGTTTGGCGGTCAGGGCATGGCCTGACCGGAGGCATGCAAGTCCTCGCTTACAATCCCGCCGGGGTCAACCCGCACCGGTGCTGCAGGTGCCGGGGCAGGACATCAGATCTTGCTGAGCCGCTCAATTGTCAATATTTGTTCTTATCCCTTCAATCCCCGTGCAAATGCAACCCGGCTGTTGACATAACCCGCATCAAGCGGGCTTGAATGGCCGCTGACTGGCGGTGCCGGAGAGCGGCGCCGCATACCGCATATTGGGAGAAAAACATGTTTCGATGGGGAATTTTATCAACCGCCAAGATCGGCCGTGATCACGTGATCCCGCAACTGCAGGATTCGGAGAACGGCGTGGTTACGGCGATCGCCAGCCGGGATCATGCCCGCGCCCGCGCGGTGGCCGACCGGTTTGGCGTGCCGTTGGCGTTTGCCTCCTATGAGGAGCTTCTGGCGTCTGATCAGGTCGATGGCATCTACATCCCCTTGCCCACCTCGCAGCATATCGAATGGGCGATCAAGGCGGCTCAGGCCGGAAAGCACGTGCTGTGCGAAAAGCCGATTTCGCTGCATGCCGGTGAAATCGCACCGCTGATCGCCGCCCGCGACGCCAACAATGTGCTGGTCAGCGAAGCCTTCATGGTCACCTATCATCCACAGTGGCACAAGGTTCGTGCGTTGATCGCCGAGGGTGCCATCGGCCGCCTGCGCCACGTCCAGGGCGCCTTCAGCTATTACAACACCGACCCCTCCAACATGCGCAACGATGCCTCGCTCGGCGGCGGCGGACTGCCCGATATCGGCGTCTACCCGACGGTCGCAACCCGGTTCTCGACCGGCAAGGAGCCGTTGCGGGTTCAGTCAACGGTGGAGATGGATCCGGATTTCGGAACCGATCGCTATGCCAGCGTCAAGGCCGAATTCGACGGATTCGAAATGAGCTTCTACTGCTCCACCCAGATGGCGGCGCGCCAGCTCATGGTGTTCCATGGCGACGAGGGCTTCATCGAGGTTACCTGCCCGTTCAACTCCGGCGAATACGGTCACCCGACTGTGATTCTCGACAGCCGGGGCCATGATCAGGCCACCACCTTCCGGTTTGGCGGCGTGCGCCAGTACAGGCTTCAGGCCGAGGCTTTTGCCCGCAAGGCAGGCGGTAGCGGCGACGAGGTCTTTCCGCTTGAGGATTCGGTGCGCAATCAGAAATTCATCGATGCCGTTTATCGCGCCGCAAAGCATGATGGCTGGGAGACTGTCTGACGGATATGCCTGAGCGGACCATCCCGTCATCAGGGCGCCGGTTTGCAACGGACGAAGGCCTCATGTAAGGACGTTGCCGGTTCTGTTCGCTCTCGGGTGAATCAGTGATGCAATCCAAGTGTTTGTTATATATAGACAAATACTTGGATTCTCCGGGTGGCGGCTATTCAATTCGATCAAATGACAGGGCGAGCAAAGACATGAACCGGGAACAGACCAACAGGATCAGGTTTGTCATCGAGGAACTGCTGCCGCCGATTCTGCGCGATTCGGTCCTGTTTACAGGGCTGGCCCGCCTGGTCTGGGGCAAGCACATCGACAAGCTTGCGGACTTTCGCATCCGTGCTCCGTTTCTGACATCGGAAGAATACGAGGCGCTTTATACCAGGCATCCGCGGGTTCATGACGAAACCGACAATTCCAGGGCCTGTATCGATGAAATCGCTGCGGATCTGACCGGCGACAGCATTTGCGATGTTGGCTGCGGTACCGGCTATCTGCTCAGGAGCTTGGCGCAGCGCCGCAATGAAACGCCGCGCCGTTACGTCGGCGTGGATTTTGTCATCCCCGAACATTTCAGCGAAGAAGGCATCGAATTCATCAAAGCTCCGATTGAGCAGCTGCCTTTTTCAGATGGCGAGTTCGACACGGTCATCTGCACTCACGTGATCGAGCATATTCTTGATTACCGGCAGGCGCTTGCCGAGTTGCGGCGCGTTGCCAGCAAGCGGGTGATCATTGTGGTGCCGCGCGAGCGGGAGGCGATCTACACGTTCAACCCGCACTTCAATTTCTTCCCCTACAAGCACAGTTTCCTGCGCGCCATCCAGCCGCTCGAGCATCAGTTCAAATGCATCGACATCGGCCGCGACATCTATTTCATGGAAGACAGGACCGCGCCGTTATGATGAAAACCTCGACACTGGCCGGTGTCATCGCCGTGCCGCTTGTCATTTCGATTGGACAGATTCTGTTCAAGCGGTCGAGCCAGGCGCTGAGTGGCCCGGGTGGTCCGCTTTGGGGACTGATCACCAGTCCGCATTTCTGGATTGCTTTGGTGATGTACGGACTGGCAACCGTGGCCTGGGTGTTCGTCATCCGCGACATGCCGATCGGCCGCGCCTACATGTTTATGGCGCTGTCCTATCTCTATATTCCATTGCTGTCGCTGGTTTTCCTGTCCGAATCGATCTCCACCACCCAGATCATGGGCGCACTCATTATCTGCGTCGGGATCATTGTCAGCGGACTCAAGGCCTGATTTGGGTTTGCGGCCCACTGCGTCCTGCAAGGCGTATCTGCGGCTCTGCATCGCTTTGAAACACAGCAAGCATGTCCACCGCTTCGATGAACGCATGCGGGTGCGATCGGCATTAGGCGAGTTTGCGCGGTTTCCTGACGATATCTTCGGTCTGCGTCGGCAGGGCCGCTGGATCGAGACGGTTGCGCGGTGCCGCTGTGATCGACATGTAGTGAAAGTGTTTTTGCTCAGCTCGTCCCCGGGCCACCGAATCCAGAATCACGCCAGCCGAAAAGATCATCAGGGCCATCATCATCAGCGCCATGGCAAGCACCCATGTCGGCATCCGCGTCACCAGACCGGTGTTGAAATACTCGGTGAGCACCGGTGCCATGAACAGCATGGATATGCCGGCGGTGATGCCGCTGATATAGCAGAAAAATGTGAAAGGCCGGGTTTCCTTCATCAGCATGGCGAACATCCAGAGGATCTTCGCCCCGTCCTTGAAGGTTGACAGCTTGGAGTGAGAGCCTTCCGGCCTGCGCCCGTAATCAAGCGCCAGTTCCGTGACGGGCAGCTTCAGCACCGAGGCGTGCACGCTCATTTCGGTTTCAATTTCAAATCCGCCGGAAACAGCGGGAAAGCTCTTGGCGAAGCGGCGGGAGAAAGCCCGGTAGCCGGAAAAGATGTCGGTGAAATCCTTGCCGAAAATACCCTGGTACAGCGTGTTGAAGATCGAGTTGCCGAAAGCGTGGCCCCGCCGCCCGGCATCATCGGTGACGCCGCGGCGCGTGCCGACAACCATGTCACAACGCTCGGTCAGCAGGGTGCGGATCAGTTCCGGGCCGTCATCCGGCGCATAGGTGCCGTCGCCGTCCGCCATCAGGTAGATGTCGGCCTCGATGTCTGAAAACATCCGGCGCACCACATGGCCTTTGCCCTGGCGCGGCTCGCGCACCACGATCGCGCCGGCAAGAGCCGCGCGCAGCGCCGTCTGATCTTTCGAATTGTTGTCATAGACGTAGATTCGCGCACTCGGAATCGCCGCACGAAAGCCTGCCACCACCTCGCCGATGGTTGCGGCTTCATTGTAGCAGGGCAGCAGCACCGCGATGTCGAGGCCTTCAAGCAAACCGTCCGTCATGGGAATCCCCGTTGGTTACGGGCCAGGTTCGCCCGTCGCTTTACTATTTCTTGAGAAGGTTAAGGCTAGGTTGAATGTCTCGGAAAAAAGCCAAGCGTTGGAGTACCCAGTGACCAATACCAGCCCTGTCACCGGTGAAGCCGGTATCGCAGCCGCAGGCATGGTCGACCGGCCACGCCACCTTTCGCCGCTTGCACCGCTTCATCGGCCGGTTCTTCTGACATTCCTGGTTCTCGTTATTGCCACAGCGCTGATGCACGTCGCCACTTATGTTGATTACATTGGCGCCGACAATGACGATGTCATGCGGCTGATCGAGGTGAGGGATCTGCTGGGTGGCCAGGGCTGGTTTGATCTCAATCAGTACCGGCTCGGCCTCGAAGGTGGCACGCTGATGCACTGGTCGAGACTGATCGACCTGCCGATCGCCAATCTGATCATGCTGTTTTCCCTGTTCATGAGCCCGGGCATGGCGGAAGCCTCCGCCCTGTTTGTCTGGCCGTTGCTCACCACATTGCCGGTTTTCTACGCCTTGGCATTGGGCGGTGGCATTCTGGCTGGCGTGCCCGGCCGAATGATTGCGCTCACGCTGGCCTTTCTCTTCGTGTTTGGGGGCAACCGCTTTCAACCCGGCGCCATCGACCACCACAATGTTCAGCTGGGTCTGGTCAGCATCATCGCGGCTTGCCTGATCCTGCCGGGGCGCCCGCCTGTTGCCCATGCAATCGCCGGTTTGGCTGCCGCGCTCGCCATTGCCATCGGAGTGGAGACCACGCCGCATATTATTGTCGCCTGCCTCATCGTCGCGGTCCAGTGGCTCTGGCTCGGCAAGGACATGAAAGCCTCGGCTTCAGCGTTTGCGCTGGCCATGGCAGCCGCCCTGACAGCGGTGTTTTTTCTCACCGTTCCACCGGCGCGCTACAGTCAGGTTGCCTGTGACGCCCTGTCGACCGGGTTCTATGCGCTCGGTGTGGTTGGCGCAGGCAGTTTTTATCTTTCTGTTGCGGCAACCTCTCACAGGGAATTTGCATCCCGCCTGACAGCCCTCGGGCTTGCCGGTGCCGCCACGCTGGGTACCACGCTGCTGATCGCGCCGCAGTGCCTTGCAAATCCGCTCTCAACGCTCGACCCTCTGTTGGTCAGCATGTGGCTCAACAGTGTCAGCGAAGCCCAGTCGATTGCCGCGCAAATCTCTCAGGAGCCGTGGACCGTTGCAGGATTTTACCTGGTGCCGATGCTGGCAATGGGCCTGTGCGCGCGCCGTATTTACCAGCGCCGCAACATACATGCCTACGGCGTCTTGCTGGCCCTGCTGGCGGTGTCCTGGGCGATCGCCCTGGTGCAGGTCCGCGGCGCGGTGTTTTCCAACATGTTGTCGGCCATTCCAATGGCGGCACTTGTCGCCGAGACGCGTGCGCGTGCCAATGCCGATCAGAAGAACCTGCGCAAAGGCCTGGTCTTTGCAGCCACCGCGCTGGCAGCCGTACCCTTCATCTGGGCCTTGTCCGGAGCACTTTTGTCGATGGGTGTGAACAAGGTGTCAGGCGAAGAGGTTGGCAGTCTTCCCGTGCAGGAGGAGAATGCCTGCACCGATGCGCAGGCCATGCAGGCATTGGCCCTTGAACCGGCCGGTGTGGTGGCTTCGCCTTCCAATATCGGAGCTCATATCCTACGCTTTACGCCGCATCGTGTGCTGGCTGCTCCCTATCACCGCAACCAGGGTGGCATGCTCACCGAACTGCATGCCGCAATGGCAAGTCCAAAAGACGCGGTCAAGTTCCTGCGCGGCGCCGGCGTGACGGTCGTGGCCTTCTGCGGCACTGATCCGCAGGTCGGCAGCATCACCAAGGTGGCCCCCGGCGGGTTCTATGCACAGCTGGGCAAGGGTCGCGTACCGTCATGGCTTGAGCCGATCGCTGGAACGCAAGACAAACCCTTGCAACTGTTTCGCGTCAAGCCGTGAGGCGGGGCCGGCGTTTGTCCGCCGCTTGAGTGTGTGAATGCCCGGGCGAGACGTATTCCTGGCGGGGTCATGCACCCACAAAGCTGCCGCTGTTTGAGGCTATAGGTTCACTTCGCCCGGGAGGCCGATTCCGCGTGAGTCCCGGATGCTTTAGTCTGGCGCAAGCTGATTTGGCTATTTGCTGTGCCTGTGAGCCTGGAGATCCATCCCATGAACGCCCTTAGTTGTCTTGCGACAGGTGCCCGCCGATCCGCAACCATTGCCTTGGTGCTGGTTCTGGCAATCGCCGGTGCGACATCCCCCGCGGCTGCCGACCAGCCTGCCAAGCAGATTTTCGGTGCGGCGAAGCTGCCTGCGGCTCTTCCGGCGAGCCCGATCGGATTTTACTCCAAGGGATGTCTGGCCGGCGGCATTGCCATTCCCGCAGATGGCCCGACCTGGCAGGCGATGCGGTTGTCACGCAACCGCCGCTGGGGCCACCCGGATCTGATCTCGCTGGTTGAAAAACTCTCGCGTGAGGCCGCCGCCCGGGACGGCTGGCCCGGGCTTCTGGTCGGCGATATTGCACAGCCGCGCGGCGGCCCGATGCTTTCGGGACACGCTTCGCATCAGGTCGGTCTCGATGCCGATGTCTGGTTGACGCCGATGCCGGCCCGTACCCTGTCCGCGGCTGAGCGCGAAAACCTCTCGGCGACGTCGATGCTCAAGAAGAATACGCTGTTTGTCGATGACAAGGTCTGGACATCCGCGCACGCCAGACTGCTGATGCGCGCTGCGAGCTATCCTGAAGTCGAGCGGATCTTCGTGCATCCCGGCATCAAGAAGAAACTGTGCGACAGCTGGACCGGCAACCGGGCTGCCATGAGCAAGATCAGGCCCTATTACGGGCACCATTATCATTTCCACATCCGCATCAAATGTCCTCCGGGTGCAACCGGCTGCAAATCCCAGAATCCGCCGTCCTCGGCCCCGGGCTGCGACAAGTCTCTGGCCTGGTGGTTTACGGATGAACCCTGGGCGCCGGCCAAACCCAGCAAGGACACCAAGCCAAAGCCCAAAAAGCGCGAAATCCAGTTGTCGGACCTTCCTTCGGCCTGCGCTGTGGTCGCCGCAGCCCCCGGTCCTGCTTCCGAAGCCGAGGTCACCCTGGGTGCGGATCCGATTGCCCGCATTGCCAGGGCAAATGCCAATGCCGCCGGTGTGCAGGCGTCAGCCTTCACCTCACTGCCTTTGCCGGGGCGCATCCCGCTGCCGGTGCCAAGGCCTTCCTACTGAACCGCTGGCAAGGATGTGTCACTGAAAATTCGCAGACGCAACGGCTTTTGTTTGTCGGGCGGGCACGCTATAGATCACCGCATCAAATCGATTGAAATGAAGACTCCGGTATTTGAGCCGGTGCCTTTGGGATGATGGGCCGCCATGAGTGTTAACAAAGCCGTTGCCCTGATCGCGCATGATCAGAAGAAGGACGATCTGGCTGACTTCGCCAGATTGCATCAAAAGGCGCTGTCCCGGTTGCCGATTGTCGCCACGGGAACCACCGGCAGCCGCATTGCAGAGGCCTGTCCGGATCTTGACATCAAACGGCTCAAGAGCGGGCCGCTGGGCGGCGATCAGCAGATCGGTGCCCTGATCGCCACCGGCGATGTTGGTCTCGTCATCTTTTTCGTCGATCCACTGACGGCGATGCCGCATGATGTCGATGTCAAGGCACTGATGCGGCTCGCCATCGTTTATGATATTCCTATGGCGCTCAACCGCGCTACGGCTGACACCTTGCTCAAGGCGCTTGGATAGTCAGACCAATCGACCAGGTGCCGCCTGTAGAGCCGGCGCTGCAACCAAATCAGGCCTGACGGGAACCAGAGCATGCCCACATCCCATGAAACCGACCATACTAACGCTTTCCCGATCCTGATCGGCGACATCGGCGGCACCAATGCCCGCTTTGCCATTCTGTCGGATGCCAATGCCGAGCCGAAGGAATTTCCGATACTGGCAACTGCCGATTTCGCCACCATCGATGAAGCGATCCAGACCGGCGTGCTCGACAAGACATCGCTGCAGCCGCGATCCGCCATTCTCGCGGTGGCCGGACCGATCAAGGGTGATGAGATTGACCTGACCAATTGCGACTGGGTCATCCAGCCCAAGGTCATGATCCGCGATCTCGGCTTCCAGAATGTGGTGGTGATCAACGATTTCGAGGCGCAGGGACTGGCCGCAGCCTCGCTTGGGCCCGAATATCTGGAAAAAGTCGGCGGCGGCGAAATCCGCCCGTCTTCGTCACGCGTTGTGGTTGGTCCGGGAACTGGCCTTGGCGTTTCCGGTCTGGTACATGCACGTCACACTTGGTTTCCTGTGCCCGGCGAGGGCGGGCATGTCGACATGGGCCCGCGCAGCGAGCGCGATTATGAATTGTTTCCGCTTTACGAGACCATCCAGGGCCGGGTTTCCGCTGAGCAATTGCTGTGCGGCCGCGGCATGATGAACATCTATCACGCCGTGTGCAAAGCCAATGGCGTCAAGCCGGCAGCCACCACCCCGTCCCAGGTCACAGCGCACTGGGCCGATGGCACGGATCCGGCCGCGGTCGAGACAATCGAGTTGTTTGTCACCTATCTTGGCCGTGTGGCCGGTGACCTGGCGCTGATTTTCATGGCGCGCGGCGGTGTGTTCCTCGCTGGCGGCATCGTCCAGAAAATCCTGCCGGCGCTCAATCAGCCGCGGTTCCGGGAGGCGTTTGAGGACAAGGCGCCCCATTCCGCCATCCTGAGAAACATTCCGACATTTGTGATCACTCACCCGCTTGCGGCACTCTCGGGCCTTGCGGCCTATGCCCGCACCCCCGTGCGTTTCGGTGTTGCGACCGAAGGCCGGCGCTGGAAAGCATAGGCAAACCGGATACAACCCGCTATAGAGCCGCCATGAACAGAGCAGGGTACTCCTGGCTGATTAGACGGCGCTCTTTTTGCGAACGCCTGACGGGATAACAAGACGTGAAGCGCGGCAAGAATATCAAACCGGATGTGGAATCGCTGACGATGGTGATCCGTCGGATCATCCGCGAGAATGGCCGCGACTACATCAAGACCTATATTTTCGCAGCCTTTTGTCTGGTGCTTGTGGCGGCCTCCACCGCCTTCATGGCGTGGATCATGGAGGCTGTCATCAATGAGGCCTTCGCCAAGAAGAACATCGACGTGATCTGGTTGATCTGCGGCTCGGTGCTGGCTGCATTTATCGTTCGCGGCGCCGCCTCCTACGGGCAGGCGGTGGCGCTGGCACAGGTCGGCAACAATCTGGTTGCCCGCTACCAACAGCGAATGATCGATCATCTGATGAGCCTTGGCATCAGTTTCCTTGGAGACACGCGCTCGGCCCAGATAGCCGCTCAGATCTCTCAGAATGTTGCCGGCATCCGCGATGTGATGAATCTGACGATCACCTCCTTCGCCCGCGACCTGCTGACGCTGATCGCCCTGATTGCGGTCATGGTGACGAAGGACCCGATCCTCAGCCTCATCGTGTTTGTTGGTGCGCCGCCGGTCTTGCTGGCGCTTCGCTACATTTCCAAGCGGCTGAGAAGCGCAACCCGCGAATCGATCGATCTCAACAGCCGCGTGCTTTCCGCCATGCAGGAAACCGTGCAGGGCATTACCATCGTCAAGGCCTTCACGATGGAGGAGCAGATCAGCCGCCGCACCTCGCATTTGATCAAGGCTGCCGAAGCGCGGTCCAACCGGATTTCCCGGTTGACCGAACGAACTTCGCCCTTGACCGAAACCGTGGCCGGATTTGCAATTTCCGGGGTCATTGCTTACGCGGCTTTCCGGTCAGTCTATGGCGACGTCCTGCCTGGCGCTTTCTTCTCCTTCATCACCGCGCTGCTGCTTGCCTATGATCCGGCCCGGCGGCTGGCCAGGCTGCAGATCAATCTTGAGCGCGCCGTTGTCAATGCGCGGATGATCTATGAGATTCTCGATGAGGAGCCGACACAGGGTGACCGCCCCGGCGCCACGTCGATTTCGGTCGATGGCGGCCAGATCGAATTCCGCAATATAGGCTTTGGCTACGGCAAGGGCGATATCGTTCTCGATGATGTGAGCTTCATCGCCGAAGCCGGCAAGACCACAGCAATTGTCGGGCCATCGGGTGCCGGCAAGTCAACGCTGATTTCGCTTGTGCCACGGTTCCATGACCCGGCCGCTGGCCAGGTGCTGATCGATGGCACCGACATCGCCTCCGTCACCAAGAATTCCCTGCGCCAGCAGCTTGCCTATGTCTCGCAGCAGCCTTGGCTGTTCGAGGGCTCGATTCGCGACAATCTGCGCTACGCCCGGCCCGGCGCCACCGACGCCGAGATCGAAGATGCCGCCCGTCTCGCCAATGCGCATGAGTTCATTCTGGCCCAGCCCAAGGGCTATGACACGATGCTGGGCGAAAACGGCGTCAACCTGTCCGGTGGACAGCGCCAGCGCATCTCTATTGCCCGCGCGCTTGTCCGCAACGCGCCGATCCTGCTTCTCGACGAGGCCACATCGGCGCTCGACAATGAATCAGAAGCCGCGGTCCAGAAGGCGCTCGAGAGCGCCATGCAGAACCGCACTGTGCTGGTGATCGCCCATCGGCTGTCGACCATCGCAAAGGCCGACCGGATTGTCGTCATGCAGGCCGGCCGGGTGGTGGAGATCGGCAGCCATGCCGATCTGACCGCCAACAAGGACGGGCTCTACGCGCGGCTTCAGGCCTACAGTGAGGTCAGCACCGACGCGGCGGCCGTCGTGGCCACCGAAACAGCGATGGCCAACCCGACGGAAGGAAGCAAACCATGACCACCCCGACCGGAAGCATGAGCCTTATCGTTGTCGGCGCCGCCGGCCGTATGGGCCAGGCACTGATCCGCACCATCGCCGAGATTGACGGAGTTCATCTGGCAGGCGCCATTGAGCGGCCCGGATCGGACGCACTTGGCCGTGACGCCGGCGAAATGGCAGGTCTCGGCAGCAATGGCGTCATCATCACCGATGACGCGCTACCGGTTTTTGCCAGGGCGGAAGGCGTACTTGATTTTACCGCCCCTGCCGCAACGCTGGAATTTGCCGATCTTGCCGCCCAGGCCCGCATTGTCCATGTCATCGGCACCACCGGCATGGATGAAAGCCACGAGGCCCGGCTCGAAGCCGCCTCGCGTCATGCCCGCATCGTCAAGTCCGGCAATATGAGCCTCGGCGTTAATCTGCTCTCCGTGCTGGTCCGCCAGGCGGCAAAGGCGCTCAATGCAGCCGACTGGGATATCGAAGTGCTTGAAATGCACCATCGCCACAAGGTCGATGCGCCGTCCGGTACCGCCTTGTTGCTGGGGGAAGCCGCAGCCGAAGGCCGCAACATAGCGCTGGCCAAGCATTCGGTTCGGGTGCGCGACGGCCACACCGGAGCGCGCGAACCTGGCAGCATCGGCTTCGCCACCTTGCGCGGCGGCTCGGTGATCGGCGAGCACTCGGTTCTGCTGGCAGGCGAGGGGGAAACCGTGGAATTGACCCACCGGGCCACCGATCGGTCCATCTTCGCCCGCGGCGCCGTGCGTGCGGCACTCTGGGCGCGCAGCCAGAAACCGGGTTACTATTCCATGCTCGATGTTCTTGGTCTTGCTGACCAGTAATCCAGACCGCCTGAACCCAACCTGCTTGAAAAAGGGAAATCATCATGTCCGGAACGCTCGTCCTCGTCCGCCACGGCCAAAGCGAATGGAACCTGAAAAATCTGTTCACCGGCTGGAAGGACCCTGACCTGACCGAGCTCGGCGTTGAAGAGGCCAAGACCGGTGCGTTAGCCCTGAAGGAAACCGGCCTCAAATTCGATGTGGCTTTTACCTCGGTTCTGATCCGCGCCCAGCACACACTGGATCTGATCATGGACGGCATCGGCCAGACCGATCTGCCGGTGATCCGCGACGAGGCGCTCAACGAGCGCGACTATGGCGATCTTGCTGGTCTGAACAAGGATGATGCGCGCAAGAAATGGGGCGAGGAGCAGGTTCACATCTGGCGCCGCTCCTATGATGTACCGCCCCCGGGCGGTGAAAGCCTCAAGGATACCGGCGCGCGCGTCTGGCCCTATTACATGACCGAGATCCTGCCTCGCGTGCTGCGCGGCGAGACCGTTCTGGTCGCAGCCCATGGGAATTCCCTGCGTTCGCTCCTGATGATTCTCGACCGCCTCGACCGCGAGCAGATCCTCTCGGTCAATTTGGCCACCGGCGTGCCGATGGTCTACAAGCTCAACGCCGATTCCACGGTCGCTTCGAAAGAAGTGCTGGGCGACATGTCCAAGGCGCATTGAGCCGCGATTGAACGCCGGTTTCGCTCTTTAGTCTCCCCCTCTTGAGGGGGAGATGCCACGAAGTGGCAGGGGGTTAACCGCGCATTCGCCCCTGACTAACCACCCGACTGCACGCACCCGGTCTCCCACCCGAGCATCGCCCGCTTGCGGGTGATGCCCCAGTGATAACCGGTCAGCGCGCCTGATTTGCCCAGCGCCCGGTGGCACGGCACCACGAAGGAAATCGGGTTGCGACCGACGGCGGCACCGACGGCGCGCGCGGCATTGGGCTTGCCGATGGCCCGCGCCACATCGGAATAGGTCGAAGCCTGCCCCAGCGGGATCCTGAGCAGCGCCTCCCACACCCGCACCTGAAAATCCGTGCCGATCAAGACAATCCGCAAGGGCTGGTCGGCGCTCCATTGCCCGGGCGAGAAAATCCGGCCCACATAGGGCGCGGTTGCCTCCTGATCTGGCGAAAACCGTGCCCCGGACCAGCGTTTGCTCATATCTTCCAGCGCCGCGCGCTCTTCGCCGGGATCGGCGAAGGCCAGACCGCACAACCCGCGCTCGGTCGTCATCACGATGGCCGTGCCGAACGGGCAGGGATGAAATCCATAACTGATTTCAAGCCCCGCACCGCCGGATTTGAAATCGCCGGGGCTCATTGCCTCGTGGGTGACGAACAGATCATGCAGCCGCCCCGGCCCTGACAGGCCGAGTTCAAAGCTGGCATCAAGCAGCGGCAGGCCCTCATGCCCCAGCAGCCTGCGGGCATGGTCCAGCGTCACCGCCTGGAGAAATGCTTTCGGCGTCAATCCGGCCCAGCGGCTGAAGGTCTTTTGCAGTTTTCCCGGCGCAACGCCCATATCGGAGGCGATCTCCTCCAGCGAGGGCTGGGCCCGGTAATCCAGCGATATCCGCTCGATGGTCCTGCGGACAAGCTCGTAATCGTCGCCTTGCGGGGTGATGTCGCGGTCAAGCTGTGCGGTCACATTCATGGTCTGGCTCCCTGCAGCGCCGGGCGGTGTTTCCTGACCCGCTGCTGCGCTTCATGTCTTGGCGGTACTCAACCACGGGCAGACCAGCGCCGCCACCCGAAACACGCCAGTGACCCAAACGCCTTAGCGTTTCTTGATCGCCGCCAGCGCCCGCTGAAATGCGGTGGCAAAGCTTTCCTTGTCCTCGGGGTTGAGGAACGAGCCGACCTCGGTCTGCTGGCCACGGCTTGAGACCCGCATATCGGTAATGCCGATCTCCTCATGCCGGTCGATGCTGAAGCGGGTCCAGAACGGATTGAACTGGTGGTCGACCGACCGGCCGGAGGGAAATACCTTTCGGATGCTCAGACCGGTGCGCGACATGCGGATGAATTCCCGCATCCGTCCGGATCGGTAACTCAGCCAGAAAGCCCCGAACAGCAAGGCCAGATCAAGCCCGAAAAACGCAAATACCGGCCAGGCGCCGACCCGGGCAAAGATCACCATGTGCACAGCCGTGATCACGGTGGTGATGCTCATCAACAGCACAAATCCGAGCCGCCCCAGCGAGCGGTGCGGGCTCAGCACTGCCTCAAATTGTGGTTCGTTGTTCATAACGCGCCCGGTCTCCGTGCTGTCTGGTTTGCCAATGCCCCTTCACCTTGATTATAGGGATGGAATGGAAAAGCCCAAGAGCCCAGAATCTGCCAAAATGTCGCTCGTGCCCGCAGCCCCGGCAAAAAAGCCCGCTCGCGCCAAGCCGGGAACCAAGTCAGCCAGCGCCCGCAAACCGGCAAAGCGCCGCCGCAAGAACCCTTACAGCGCGGAAGAAATCCGCGAAATCTTCCGGCGCTTTCAGGTCCAGCGGCCCGAACCCAAAGGCGAACTCGAGCACGTCAATCCGTTCACGCTGGTGGTCGCCGTGGCGCTGTCGGCGCAGGCCACCGATGTGGGCGTCAACAAAGCGACCCGGGCGCTGTTCGCGGTGGCCGATACGCCGGAGAAGATGCTGGCGCTGGGTGAAGACAGGGTCCGCGACTACATCAAGACCATCGGGCTTTACCGCAACAAGGCCAGGAATGTGATCGCGCTGTCACAAAAACTGGTCGATGACTTCGGCGGCGAGGTGCCCCGGACCGAGAAGGAACTGATCACGCTTCCCGGCGTCGGCCGCAAGACCGCCAATGTGGTGATGTCGATGGCTTTCGGGGTGCCGACGCTGGCTGTCGATACCCACGTCTTCCGCATTGGCAACCGGCTGGGCATCGCGCCGGGCAAGACCCCCGACGAGGTCGAGGCCGCATTCCTGCAAATCATCCCTGAGGATTATCTGTTTCATGCTCACCACTGGCTGATCCTGCACGGCCGCTACTGCTGCAAGGCCCGCAAGCCCGAATGCGAACGCTGCGTCATCGCCGACATCTGCAAATCGCCCGAAAAGACCGTCGATGTGCCCGCGCCGCTGGTGGAGCTTCCGGCGCAGATTGTGTAATCCTGGTCAGGCGGTCAAGCCGTCGATCAGGGCGGTGATCGCCGCCTCGCATTGCTGCCGATCGGCTCCCGTCTCGATGGCCAGGGATGCGCGATCGAATGCGGCGGAGAGCAGCATGGCGAGCATCTCCGCCTTTCCGCCGTTGCCCGCTTCGGAAAGCAGGTCTTTCAAACCTGCACTCAGGCTGGCTTCGGCTGTCTGCTCATCGATAGTGCGCATAGCCTCGATCCCAAGAACCGCGGGTCCGTCAAGCAACAGCAAGCGAGTGCGGCCCGGATACGCCATTGCATCGAAATAGGCTCGTGTACCCTCAAGTATCGTGGCGCGGGCATTGCCGGGCACCCTGGAGTGCAATTCGATGCTTGCCGCAACTTTGGCAGCCTCCCGTTCAATGACGGCACGCAACAGGGCCTTCTTGTCCTCGAAATGATGGTAGAGAGCGCCCCGCGTCACCCCGGCCGATGCGACGATGTCGGGAGTGGTCGTTTCGGCGTATCCCTTTTCGACAAACAGGCTGCGCGCAGCGTCCATCAGCGACTGGCGCATGGCTTCGGACCGTTCCTTGTTCGATTTTCGCATTTGATGCCTTTACATACATACAGAATGTTTGTTATTAAATGGATACAAACAGATTGTATGATATTTGAAGGGAAACGAGAACATGAAAGTCACCAGCTATTACCCGGTCATCATGACCGATGATGTCACGGCAACCGCCGCCTTCTACAGCACGCATTTTGACTTCGAAGCGCTCTTCACCGCCGACTGGTACGTCCATTTGCAATCAAAGTCGGATGAACATGTCACGCTGGCTGTGCTGGATGGACGGCATCCGACGGTCCCGGCTGCCAGTCACGGAACGGTCTCTGGCCTGCTGCTGAACTTCGAGGTGGAGGACGTCGACGCGGTCCACGACAGATTGCGCACCGCCGGTTTGCCGATCGTCAAGGAACTCTGCGACGAGGATTTTGGCCAGCGGCATTTCATTACAATCGATCCGAACGGTGTGCTGATCGACATCATCAAGCCGATCCCGCCGAGCGAGGCCTACGCTGCCCAGTATGCTCAATCGGCCCTGCCGGTCTGACAGCTGAAACCGGAAGCGTGTCTTTGATGTCGGTGCCGGTCACGGCAATCATCTTGTGCGGCAGCACTGAACCGAAGGTGGTGATGATCGGGCCAGCGAAGGCCCTTTCGATCCATTGGCATGTCCAGCAAGTCCGATAAACCCAGAAAGTGACCGGTTTTCACCCCGCATTGTGGCTCTTGCGCCACAGGTGGCAAATGAATCTTGTGTACATCCGATGCTTATTGTTGTGGATTCCGTAGCGTTAGGTGAGATTACATTAGTGAATTCGCACCCGGCCTGATGATCATATAAGGGGAGCCCGATGAAGATCGTGAAGAGACTGACCATTGTGACTGGAGTAATCGCTGCATCTTCTTCGTTGTCGGGTTTTGCAAGTGCGGCTGATGATACCTATGGCGCCATGACAGGTACAAGTAGTCTTCCTTACTACCTGGAATTGCGTTTGGGCGGGCCAATTCCGCGGGAGTATGATTTCAGCGGGGCTTTCACGGGATCATATGATCCGGATTCCGATTTCTTTATTGCCGGCGGCGTTGGTAAATACTTTGCCCCCAACATCCGTGGTGATCTGATGATCTCCTATGGCCGGGGTTCGGACGGGGTGGCATATGCTCCCGGTCCGGTTCCGCACACCGGCTCGATATCCGCGACTTCGATCCTCGCCAATGGCTACTATCTCTTCAACGATGTCTTGCCGGGCGTGACTCCGTTCGTCGGGGCGGGTGCAGGCGTAACGATCTTCAACTATGACAATCTCGGCGGTGGTACCTTTTTCAACGATTCCGCCTCCGCTGCCACGGTTGCCGGTCATGTTGGTTTCGATTATGCGCTGACTGATATGGTTGACCTGACGGGTCGTTATTCGCTGACCTGGACCGATTCCCACAGCATCTCAAATCCTCTCGTACTCAACGCCGGGAGCCACACAAACAATATCTTCACCGTCGGTCTGCGTATCAAGCTCAATCAATGATCGGGATCTCCCACGGGAAAGCGTAACAAGCCGCCAAGCTGATTGCTGGGCGGCTTTTTCCATTTGTTGTTAGAGATTGCCGGGAGGTTGTTCAGGTCTTGTAACCGAATGCCCCTGAATAATCGGCCCACTCCCGCTGCACGCGGCCGAGAGCCTCGTCCACAAGCGCTTGATGCCGTCCGGGCCGGTAATCTCGCCGTGCATCGATCAGGGATCTCACCTCCGCCGGTATCGCCTCCTCACCCCGGAGGAAGCTGTAGACCCGGCCAGTCGTTGCGGCAGGATCATTGATCAGGTCTTTATAGGCGATCTCCAGCAGATTGCCGCGGGGGATCCTTCCACGCTCGGCGAAATAGGCGTCATAGATTCTGCGAAACAGCCGGAAAACCGTTTCGGTACGGGCCGCTTGTGAAGCTATTCGCGCTTCGAATGTCTGTGTCGCCGTGAACGCGGCAAACATGGTGAGATTGGACGCCAGGAGGGATTCGGGATCGCGGCTGATATGGACAAATTGAGCGTTCGGATAGGCTTTCAATATCTGCGCAATCCGGCCCGTATGTGCTGGCGATTTCAACACCAGCCGTTTCCCGCCCGACCGGAAAGCCACCTGATCGATAAAGCGGCGCCAGACAGCAAGCCACTCCGTCTGCTCGGCCTCGGTTTCTGGCCAGCACCCGGCGCTGTCGATTGTTTCTGCCATCGTGGATGGAAAGGCAAAATAGCGATAAGGCGAAGCCAGTCCCGCATTCAGGATGGCGAACTCGTCTTCCTGCGGCGAACCGGGGGCGACAGCCATTGCGTCCATCGGGCGGCCTTGGGGGATCAGACGATCAACAACAGGTGCCAGAAATTCCGCAACAGGAAATGAGCGCGGAAACAGGCACTGCACCGTGGTCGGCGCCACATGGCGCCGGTCGGCAGCCAGCAAATCATGCAGCCAGGTTGTTCCGGAACGCCAGAAACCCAGTATGAAGACCGGGGATTGTGCTGGCGGTTGCTGTTTCAGACCGGAGAGGCGCACCGCCATGCTGTTGATGCAGGCCGTTGCAACGACGGAGAGCAGCAGCGGATAACGTCTCAGGCTGACCCTTGAAAGATTGCCCGCAAGCAGCGATCCGATGGCCGAGACGGTCATGCCGTTCCAGATCCGCGGCTGCCATTCACGGAACCCGTAGTCGCCGGGGCGGGCGACGGGTCCGCTTTCGTC